>Ga0114997_10001642_pt1 | contig 18358 bp, 20 predicted proteins | sample ArcticOcean_MG_C_2_FD_87045 | JGI IMG/M metagenome (GOLD analysis project Ga0114997, IMG submission 87045) | Marine microbial communities from western Arctic Ocean - ArcticOcean_MG_CB4_136 | ecosystem: Environmental > Aquatic > Marine > Oceanic | place: Arctic Ocean: Canada Basin | collected...
ATATTATTTTTCATATTATTATTTACTAAATTTATAGAGTTTCTAGAGTAAGTTATTTCTGTATAATTATTATATTTTTCAAATAATATCTTTGCTATTAGCTTCATAGCCCTTCTTTTTGCTTCTTTTTGAGATTTATATGATGTCAGTATTTTCCACTTTTTTAATTGCCCATTAATTCTTTCATACTGATCTTGATATTCTTTTTTGTCAGGCTGCTGCCCCCCAAATTCCAATTTTCTATCAACAATATCTCTATTAATTTGTTCTGAATTAAAATTATCAAATGTAAACATGTAATAAGATATGCATTGTTGAAACGCATCACCAGAAAAACATGGTGTCCAATCACCACAAATATCTAACCACTTTCGTGTTGTAAATGCTATATTTGCAGGTGCAAAACAACATTCCCAATAATCCCTATAATTTCTATACTTATGTGAAGAACACTTAATTCTAAATATATTATCTTTATATGCTTGTTTATACTCCAAAAGGATTTGATCCCAGTTTTTTGTTTTAACAATCATTCTATCTCCTGCACATAAAATAAAATATGAGCTAGGATTTGACTCTTTAAGCATTAAGTTATTATGAATATGTCCTGAAAAATAACCTCCATCTGTTTCAATATAACTTATATTAAAACTTCTTGTTTTTTTTTGCTCATCTAACAAACCTTTCATTCCATAATCATCTTTATTAATATTAATTATTACTTCAAAATTTTTTGGATCATAGGAATTTTTTTCATATGATTCAAGAAAATCTATTATATTTATTTTATTATTTGAATTTACTAATATAGAGATGAGTGGGCTTGAAGGTATCATCGTGTATCCTTGTCTACTGATTTATCACATCCAATAAAAGATGCTACTGCATATCGATTATTTTTAGCATATTTTGCTATAGGGGTTATACAATGAGGACATCTTCGCTGGTTATTTATTAAAACAAGTCTATTATTTTTTGGAATAATAGCTTCCATAATGTCAGATTTCGTATTTTCACTAATCATAAGTATGCCTCCCCAATCCCACTTCCATTCATCACAAACATAATATAATAATCCAATATCTACTCTATCTACTTCACCACGCAAATCATCTGTATGAATTCTTGAAAAGTCATTTTCCATAGATTTAATAATATATGTTGTTTCACATAAAACTTTATTAGAAAAATATGACTCAATATATTTTACAAAATATCTTTCAAATATATTTTTCCATTCTTTAGAATCTTCAATATTTTTAGCTCTCCAACTAGTTTGGAAATAAGTCTCATCGTGATCTGGAAAAAATTTAGATTCCATTTCAAATGGACCTCCAATTTTATAGTGCTTTCTATCTTGATTAACTCTAAACCAATTTTTATTTTTTTTAAATTTTTTCAAAATACTATTTGATATATCGTCATCAAGAAAATTATCTATAATACAATAGCCTTTATCAAAAAAATCTTTACTTATCATCTAGAACTCCACTTAATAACCTTACTTCTCGTCTTGCATTTTTACCAGAAATAAATGACTCTCCTTTGCTGATATATGACACAGACAGTAGAGGCCTAGATTTATTAGATGTATTTGAATATGAGCCATGAATAAGATTTCCGTTCAAAATCAATAAATCACCTTTATCAAAATTACAATCAACTTTTTTAAACTTTGTTAAATATTTTTCTGGTATTTTATTTCCAGGATTTGTATCACTTTTTTCTCTATATGAGATATTAGATTCAGCTTCATACAATCCAAATTTATGCGAACCAGGATAAACATATAGAGTTCCATTTTTTTTATTCGCACTATCTAAAAAGAAATTTGTAGTAAGATATTGCGTTGTAAAATTATTGTTTAAAGTTGATTTATTTTTAACATATATATTATCTTGATGAGGATTCCATGCTTGTTTTGCATATCTTGTATTTACTTCCTTAAAAAGCATCTGAGTCATTAAACCAACAATTTGTGTTTTTTGTATATTTTCTAAAATATCAATAGTTTTTTTATTAGACATTATTTCAAAAGTCATGTCTGCTGTTTTTCTGCATTCTTCAATATGACCAACTCTTTCTGACAATGTTAATCCTACAATCATATTTTCAAAACTTTGCGCAATAAGAAAATCAAATCTATCAGGATTCATTATGGCTGCGAAATCTAGATCTGCATGTTTTTTTATTTGTCGTAAATAATCGTCACAAACTTTACCTGGTAAAACATTTTTAATAATCAAGTATCCATTATCTTTATAAAAATTGTTTTCTTTTTCAGTAATCTTTAATTGCTCAATAATCATTAATTCTTCCATCTAAAATTAATTCTTTATCTTTTGCTAGCATTGAACTATAGATCTTATCTACTACAAAATTTACATCCATTGCATTATCTCTTTCTGGCCATGTCCTTATGTTCGTTGGATAGACATCTAACACATTATATGTATTTTCTTCTTTTTTTAAACTATCTGAAAAACCCTTTAGTCCCCACTTTGTTGCTGCATACATTGTTCTGTTTTTTTTTGTTTCTAAGCCTACCATTGAGTTTATATTAATTACTTGATCAATATTATCTCTTAATAAATTTATTAACATTATTGGCGCCGCAATATTTACATCAATCATTTTTTTTATGGTTACAATGTTAATTTTTTTAAATGGTACTCCTGGGCATATAATGCCTGCATTATTTATTAATATTTTAACATTTTTTTTTATTGCAAAATTTGAAAAATTTATTACTTCATTTGTATTTTCTAAGTTAGAAATATAGTATTCAGACGAGTTATTAATTTTTTTAATTTCTTTATTAACTTTTTCTAACCTTTCTTCGTTTCTTCCATGCAAAATTACTGAGTGTCCTTTTGAAGCATAATATTTTGCTAAGTAATATCCCAACCCCTTACTTGAACCAGTTATCAATACTTTACTTAAAGACATTATACCTCTCATCAATTATTTCTTTATTTTCTAGAAACCAATCTATAGTTTCATTGATACCGCTATCTAATGATATATTGGTTTTAAATCCATATCCTTCTGCCCTACTTGTATCAAACACTCTTCTGTGATCTCCCATTGGCTTATCAGAAAGCCATTTTATTTCTTTTCCAAACCTTTTTGAAACTATATCCGCTATCTGCTTAATAGATATTCCTGACCCACTACCTAAATTCACAGGTTTTGTTACTTTATTTTTCACTAAATGAATCATTCCTATTGCCACATCTCTACAATGAATAAAATCTCTTATTGGTGATCCATCTCCCCAAACCTCTAGAATTTTATTATCACTAGCTTTTCTGATTAACGAAGGTATTACCATTGCATTTTCTGGATTAAAATTATCGTATGGGCCATAAACATTTGCAGGTCTTACTATAGAACATCTTCCTTCTCCAAATTGCTTTTCGTAAGCTTGGCACTGAAGCTCACCCATTCTTTTTGCCCACCCTCCATACCAATCATTTTTTGAAGGTTGTGAGTTCCAAACATCATCTTCATGTAATACTTCTGCTGGCTCATATACTCCTACTGTGCTGGTGTATAAATACCATTTAACATCAGCCATCATGGCAGCTTCAAGCATATTAGTATTAAACTGTAACATAGGACCCATAATATCTGCTGGCCTTTCCATGCAAACTTGTGGAGAGCATTTAATTCCTACTAAATTAAAAACATAATCCATGTTTTTACAAACTTCTTTACAATTATCAAAATTTTTCAAATCAATATTATGAAATACAATATTTTTTGACATGTTAATTGGTTTATTTAAGTCTGCTACGTGTACAATGGCCTCTTCATCTAGCAGGAGTGATACTAGCTGCCTTCCTATCATTCCACTTCCGCCTGTAACTAGAATATTTTTATTTTTAAACATAATATTTTATTTTTTATTGATTATTAACTTCACTTTTTCTGCAATTTTTTCTGGTGTTGGTGGCAAATTATCTACATCTGGATGGAATCCGGCAGTCCTGTCATCTAAACCTAATGTAAAAACCTTTTTATCTGAATCAATCATCATAGAATGCGCAATACTGCTTGCCACACCTTCTTCATAATCGTCATCTAAAACCATTCCGCCAAATTTACTGTCATTGAGAGCCTTTCTCCAGTGATTTTTAAATACAAACGGTTTAATCCAAAGCTGATGAATTATATTAATTTTATAACCCTGATCTTTTAATAATATCCTAGCTTTCTCTGCATCAAAACGAGTAATTGATATTGGAAATAATGTGAAATCTGCATTCTTTAGAATTATATCTTCAAATTCTTGATTATTATCATAACTTCTTCTATGTTCCGAGATATAATATACGTCATCATCTCTCATAAACTCCTGGTAAGCATAACTATATTCTTTTGGTGTCATGGGAGAGATTATTTTACTACCAGGCATTCTTTGGAATAAGGAATGATGTGATGACCCTGCAACTGGACCAATAGCTCCCTCCATAGCAATACTTCTTATAAATATAGGGCAAGGAACACCCCATATTTCTTTACTTTTACATGCATAATTAACTATTATTGGAGCGTTATACCATTGAAATCCCTGATATCTAACAACATATATAGGACGTAAACCTTTCAAACCTGCGCCTACTACAAACCCACCATTTGCAACGTCTGAGGTAGGAACCTCTATCATACCGTCCTCTTCATAAAGTTCTGGTAATGTTCCTCCAACCCAACCTACTGCCGTTAGGCACTGTCCAAAACACATACTTTTCTTTTCAAGTAAATGATGCCTAACAATTTCCTTTATAGTTTCTCTAACTGTTTTTTCCATGCTTTCGTCACCAGATTTTTATTATATTCATCAATTTCCTTACCTTCACTTCCAAAAAATAGCATTTCTTCTTCGTATCGATCAAAATTTTCTCCGTCTGTTCCAGCGCCAGCATGCCAATACTTTCTAATCGTGTTAATATTTAATAATAAAGGCTTGGTAAATACATTCTTTAGATACTTGTTAATTTCAACGGGATTATCAGAAATATCATAACTTTCAACGCGCATTCCATTTGCAACATCATGCATTTCCCAATTTCTTCTTATTTTCTTTTCGGTCAGTATTGATAAATTATTATCTTCAACAATAAAGAGAATTGGTAGTTTTTTAGTTGATGCCCAACCAATCGAGCTAAGCGAATAATCTTCTTCAGCTGCAGAGTCTCCCACAAATATTATAGTTGGTAATTTACTTGCAAAGCATGCGCCAACACCTATTGGCATTTGGTTACCCATCAATCCATCGTGCCCAAAAATATTTTTTTTCTTGCACTGAATAGATGCTGATCCACCCATGCCACCCGAGCATCCTGTTTTTCTTCCCAGCATTTCATCTATCAGTTCATCTATATCTCCACCAAAAGCTAAGTAAGTTGAGTGCCCTCTATGCTGAATAAATATATCTGGTTCTACGTTAATTTCAGACATTTTTTGCGCAACTGTTGCAGCGATAAATTCTTGCCCAGCGGATAAATAGACAGGGAACTTTATAATTTTATCTTGAACTTTTCTATATAACTCGTTTTCAAAACTTCTGCACAAAGATGCTTTTTTAAAAATTTCTAATCTAAAATTTTTCAAAGAATTTCCTCGATATCACTTAACGTTTTATTCCAAGTTTCAAATCTATAACCATTATCATCGATATAAATTTGAGCCCTTGGTTTTTCACTAGTTATTTCGCTAATATACTGCATTATATTATGCTTCTCTAGCCATTCTTTTACTAGTTGGGTCCCATTTTTTCCATTAACCAAAGGTCTGCTTTCTTTTGCTTTTGCAGTAAAAATAATTATATTGTATTTTTTTGATAAAGTTTTTATTGCTTCGATTGACCCTGGTAAAGCATCACCATAGCAAGTTCCATCATGCCATCCTTTATCAAAGTTGTGAATAACGCCATCAAAATCTATGGCAATATTATTTAATTCTTTTTCAAAACCAGGAGGAACATGGTGTGGGCTTGTTGATTCCATTGTACTATGATCTAGAGTCTAGTGAATTGATAATCATTATTACTGTCTCAGGATCTATTCTGCCAAATGTGCCACACAATCTTTTTACTATATGAGCGGCAATTACATCTCCTGGACTAGCTATATTACTTTTTCCATCATCAGTTAGTATCCCGCCTTTTAAAAATATCACATTTTCATGATCGGGTTTATTTAATAAAACATTTTTATCAGTTATGCTCTCGACCAGTATTTTGCAATTTGAAAATACGTATGATTCTTTTTGATTGCGCTCCGGGTCCTTGAAAAAAATACATTCTTTTGATTTCTCAACTTCGTTTGTTGCGTCTTCGTATGGTTTTGTTTCTCTTCCGTACTTGTCTTCTAATCGCACTAAGTCGTGTTTTAACTTGGGAGTTTCTATTTCAAAGATTGAGGCTCCGCCTTCAGATAATGCTTTTGTCGAATGGAATAAGCCTTTTCTAATCATTATTTTTCTACCAGAGCTTAAACGGTTTATATCATTTAGAAAAGATACATTAACTGTCCCATCTAAAACAACAAGCCCTGTGTCTTTTCTTGGGTGACAATGAAGTGAAGTTTGTTGATCTTTTTCTATATGCAGAAACCATAAGCCTACATGCTCATTCTCATAAGCTAGGTATTCATACCCCCAAGGCTTGTTTACTACAACATTTTTATATTCTGTTTTATTTTTTATCATCTGCATTATAATAAACTTTAAAGACAGCCTTCATCCACTCGCCCATCCATTTATAGTGCGGACAACTAACTAAGTTATCGGAAACAACTGCTGGCCCATCAACATAATTTGCGCCTGAATTAGATATATCATCCATTATACTGTAGTAACCAGATACGTCTCTTCCGGACGTAATCTTTGATGATATTAGTAATTGCGCTCCATGACATATACACGCTATTGTTTTTTTCTTTTGATCCCATTCTTTTATAAATTTAAGAGCGCTTTTATGTTGTCTTAAATATTCTAGAGCTTTTACTCCACCAGGTATAATGAGTAAATCATAATCATTCATGTGCTTGTCAAATAATTTTTGGTCATCTAAATCATATACGGATTGCGTACATTCATTGTATGTTCCCAGTATCCCAAAAATTCTCCCTATTTTGTTAGCCATAATATCTACTTTAAAACCTTCTTCCTGAACTCTATAAAACGGATACACGACTTCATGATCCTGGTAACTTTCCCATGTAAGAATTAAAGCTTTTTTTGACATTTTGATCCCCTTTTTATTCGTATTTATAATGTATTAATTTGTTAGATAATATCATAATTTTATTGATTTTTAGTGTACAGTTTATCTGTAAAAGCATTATACCTGCCCATATTTCTATTATTATGTTTATTATACCATTGTATGGTGCTTTCTATACCCTCATCCAAAGATATTTTTGGCTGTATCCCTATTGACTCAGCTCTGTTAGTATTCATTAGCCTTTTGCTATCTCCCGCTGGCTTTGATAAATCCCAGACTATCTCGCATTCATCAGGCATTTTTTTTGCTATTGATGTCGCTATTTCTTTTATTGAAACACCTGTTCCACTACCAAGATTTATTGGTCTATTGTAACCTTGTCTTACAACCTCGAGCATTCCGTCAGCGACGTCTTCTGAATATATGAAATCTCTAATTGGACTTCCGTCTCCCCAAACTGTTAAAGGTCGCTCGCCCATAGTTGCTCTATTGATTAGACTAGGAATAACCATTGCATTTTGAGGGTCAAAATTATCATATGGCCCATAAACATTAGCTGGCCTTACAATTGAAATTTTGTCCCATTTGTACTGAATTTCATATGCTTGGGCCTGCAACTCACCCATTCTTTTTGCCCAACCGGCAAACCTATCATTTTCAGAAGGGAATGTTGACCAAACATCATCCTCATTAAAGATATCCGCTGGCTGATAAACCCCAATACTACTGGTAAACAAATATCGTTGGACTCCCGACTGTCTTGCAGCCTCCATCATATTAATTGAAAAAGTTATTGTTGGGATAAAAAAACTTGCTGGATTCTCAAGTGTCATTTTAGGTGAGCCTTTAACACCAATTAAGTTAAAAATAATTTCTTGGTCTTCGCATGCTTTTAAACAATTATCAAAACTTCTTAAATCCAGATTTATAAAATTTATTGATTTATCAAGATCAGGAGATTGATCTAGGGATACCACTGTTAGCTTTGCTCCTAGTTCTGATAATTTTTTTACCAATGGCATACCTATAAGACCAGTGCCACCTGTAACTAAAACATTTTTATCCTTATAAAAGCTCATTATGTCGTATTAACCCTCATTGTATAAAATTTTAGTTCCACCTCTAGATAGCTGAAAAGGCACCACTACATTATCTTTAAGACTACTTAATAATTTCTCTTTCTGACCATCTTTTACAACAAATAATAAAAATCCACCACCACCAGCACCTAGAAGTTTTCCACCTAAAGCTCCGTTTTTTAAACCATGATTATATAATGCATCAATATTACTATTAGTAATATTGCTTGAAAGATTACGTTTGATATCCCAAGCATCGTTCAACAATTTTCCAAAACTATTTATTTTGTCTTCTAATAAATATTGGTGTGCTTGAGAAACCATCTCTTGTAGCTGTTTAAATTCTTCATTTTTATTAACCATATTACTTACTTTTTCTGCAGCAAAAGATGTGGCTCTTCTTGTTATGCCTGTATAAACTAATACCAACCTATCAATAAAATTATTTAGCTGATTTTCTGATAGATTTACTGAAGAGATTTTATAGCTTCCATCTTTATTAATAGAGACACTATTAAAACCACCAAAGGATGTTGCAATTTGATCCTGAATTCCTACAGTTTCTTTGAGCATATGTCTTTCAATATCATATGATATTGAAGATAGCTCATAAGGGTTTAAAGATTTCTTCATGTCTGCATACAAAGCACAGACTAATGCAGCAGTAAAAGCAGAGCTAGAACCCATTCCACTTCCACCAGGCAAATCACCAGTATAAGATATATCTAATCCCTTATTAAAATTAAGTTTTTTTAAAGATTCTCGTACAATAGGATGTTGTATTTCTTCGATACTGCTGACATCTTCTGCTAACCTCCATAAAACTCGAAATTTCTTCTCTTGGAACTCAGGCTTAATTCTTAAAGATATATAGGTGTAATAATTTATACTCATTGATAAGAATGCACCGCCATGAACTGAAAACCAATCTTCGTAATCAGTTCCACCTCCAAAGAAGGAAACTCGGTAAGGTGATCTTGTTAAAATCATAAGATATTATTATTATTGTATGTTAATTCATTATAATATAAGAAGCGATGGAATTACATCCATTTTTTAACAGAAGCTCTGTAAAACAACTCCGATAATGGACATTTAAAAATATCAATAAACCATAAAAAACCTTTCAGCTTAAAACCTTTATTAAAAATATAAAAAAATTCACTAAAATCTAATTTATAAAAATACCATACTAGTAATAATGACAGATTATGGGATTTAAAATCTGTTAATTTTTTTCTCTTATATTCAGATAAAGTATTTAAACTAATATAATGGTCAGCTATCCCAATATGCTCTTCTCTAATTTTAACAATATGTGTTCTACTACCAGTAAAAGATGCTTTGTGAAAAGTCATCTTATATAATATTTTCTCAATAACTAAATTTTTAAGGTTATTTACAGCAAGTCTAATTAAAAATTCTCTGTCATTTGAAATAAAAACAGTACCATCATAATACAAAGGGGTTAAAAACCCATGTTCCTGAAAAATATTTTTTCTATAGAAATGATTTAACACATGTTTGAATAAAGCATTATTCATATTAAGAGAAATATTTTTCTTTTTATAGGATTCAAAAATTATTTTTTTACTAAATAATTCCTCTATGGATAACCCATATGAGTAAAAATCATAATTAGGATTTTCTCTTACTTTTTCTCCTATTATTTGTAAAGCGTCATCAGTTAAATAATCATCACCGTATAAAAAACCTATAATATCACCAGTAGATAATTCAATAGCCTTGTTAACTGCTGATGCACCACTCGCATCTTTTTCAGAAATAGCAATTTGAATGATATCCATATTATTATTAATAATTTCCATTGTGTTGTCGTCTGATAAACCATCCATAACAATGACTTCTAAATTATTATAATTTTGAGACTTTAATGAATTCAGAGTTCTCTTAAGAGTTTTACCTGCATTTTTAACAGGTATAATAATAGTAATTTTAGGTAATTTATCCACGATTTATAATTGCCTCTACTTGCTTTAGCTTCCGGTCATCTTTAATTATTCTTCTTAAATAATTATTTTTATATAGAAAATTTATAATTATAATTATTGGTTTATCTAAAATACTCATGTAACACCAAGCTATAAAGAGAATATTTTTAATTTTAGTATTAATAAAATGATTAGGGGAACCTCTATAATAAAAAAAGTTAAACCTTCTAGCAAGGTTAGTGAAATAAATTTTATAAGGATTTATAGTTATAATTTTAGTTTTGACGTTATTAACTTCTGATATTTTAGTAATTATTTTATAAGCAGCCTCATTTGCTCTTTTTTGATTCTTGTATGACATCAATGTAAAAAATGCCTTGTAATAAATTCTTGTTCTGCTTATTCTTTCTTTAAAATCTAAATCAGTCGAAACTTCTTCTCCTTTAAATTGAATTATATTATTTACAATATTTCTTTGGTAGAGTTCACCATAGTTACTCACATAGTATGAGATACATTCTTGAAATGTATCGGGACCAATGCATGGGTTCCATCTACCTACTATTTCCAACCATTTTTTTGTATAAAAAGAATAAGAATCTGGCTTATATCCACACTCCCATATATCTTTATAAACTTCATTTCTATACTTAGAACATCTTATTCTTAAGATATCGTCTTTATAAAAATTTTCATAAGATAATATTATTTTATCCCAACCCTCGGTAATAAAACGCAGGTCATCAGAAACACAAGAAACAAAATATACACTTTTAGAAGTTTTTTGTAATAAAATATTTAATGGCTTCCACGCATCAGAAAAAGATTTTATTAATGTTGTTTCAATATATCGAATTAGATTATTACCATCATTAATACTGTCTATCACTTTAATCATTTCCACATCATTTTTATCTATACTTACTAAAACCTCAATATCTTTAATATTAAAAGCAGTTGATTTTATAGAGTTAATAAATTCTTTAAATGACTCTGGTTTGTTAGAGTTTAAATGAATAGATATTTTTTTTTGATTAGACATATTTTAAAATAATTTATTTTTTATGTCGTCGTAATGTGATTTGGCTTTATCAATATGTATTGTATTGAAATGCTTTGGGTATTCAACTGGCATATTTTTTAAAGAAAACTTTACCCAGGAATTATTTATTTTTTGCATAGCCCAAAATCCTCCCCATGATGACACCTTACCAAAATATTCATGCACTGCTAAAGTAACTCCAGGATGGAAATTTTTATTTGTTTTTGGATCCTTAATAAAATCTTTATGTTTATTTGCTAATGCATTAGATTTATCTATTTCGTGTAACTGTAAATTTAAGTCATCACCGCATATTATTCCCCCATCTTTTATTAGCCTTAGAGAATCTCCAATGTCTTTTTTTACAGGACAATACGTATGATCTGCATCTATAAAGATCACATCATATGCTGAGTCTTTTAATTGTGTAAGAATATTTTCACTTTGACCCCTGAAATGTTGAGTAATTAACTTACCTTTAAGGGTTCTCATGTTGTGTAAAAATACATTGTATGCAAAATCACTCTCCAAAAGTTGTTCCATTTCTTTTGCATAAGTATTATCTGAATGTACACTCATATCAAAAAAAGGCTCCCAAGCGTCTATGCACGTTATTGAACTTTTTTTATTAAAATAACTTATTACGCCTTGCGCCCAAGACATTGTCGAAGCACCAAACCAGGATCCAATTTCAAGAATATTTAATGATTTTTTATTATCTTTACTTAAGTACCATATAACTCCAATCATAAATAAATGCCTAATTGGGGCACTTAGGACTGCATTTTTATGATCTAAAAATGGCTTAGTTTTATCTAATTGTTTTAAAAAATTAATATCGTTCATTGATTTACCTAGTTAAATATTTCCCATTATTTTTAGAAACTTGATTTCTCCAAAAATCTAATAGATCTCTGATTGTTTTTTCATATGAAATTTTTGGCTCCCATCCTGTATGAGTTCTAAATTTCGTAGTATTAGGAACCTGTAAATCAGCATCAATTGGTCGGAGTCTTTCCTTATCAACCTCAATTCTTAAATTTTCTTTTATTGTAGATAGATCAATTAGATCATTTAAAAGTTTTTCAATAGTGCAAGAGTGAGTTCCGCCAATATTATAATACTCACCTGGTATTGGATTCACTGTCACCAACATATGATAAGCTCTAACTGCATCTCTTACATCTGCAATTGTTCGCATTGAATTTAAATTACCAACTTTTATTACTGGCTCAATGATTCCTGCTTCAGCTAATGCAATTTGCTTAGCAAAAGTAGATTCTGCAAATACATCACCTCTTCTTGGTCCCGTATGTGTAAACATCCTTGTTGTCATAATTTTCATGTTATATGCTTCAGCATAAAATCTTCCAACTAGATCTGTCCCAACTTTTGAAATTGCGTATGGAGAAGCAGGGTGAAAAGTACACTCTTCGTCTATTGGTAATTTATCTTTTGGAACCCTTCCGAAAACTTCAGAAGAAGCACAAACATGTATACATGAATTTTTCGCATATGTTTTTATTGCCTCTAAAAGAGTTGAGGTGCCTGATATATTTGTTTCATACGTATCAAGCGGAGCATCGAAACTTGTTTTGGGGTAGCTTTGGGCTGCAAGATGAAAGGTGTAATCTGGGCATATCTCAGACACTACTTTATTAATTGACTGCGGATCTCTTAAATCACCGTAGTGAAGAAAAACTCTATCATTATTATTTATATTTTTAATTAGGCTTTCGATATTATCTAGAGGACTTCTCCATCTTATAAGGCCGTGGATTTCCCAATCTGTATTTTCTAATAGATAATCTGCAAGATGAGACCCAACCATCCCTGTTATTCCTGTGATAAATGCTTTCACTAGCTTTCCTGTTTAATTGTAATAAATTTTTATACTTTTATTATAATATCAAATAACTTATAAAATTAAAAAAGTTTCTTAGAAAGGCCCTTTGAAGGAAGTAATTTCTTGTTGGGTTACTTCTGGAGGATTCCATTTACTATCCCCATCGCACATATTATTTGCTGTAACTGCAATTGTCCTAGGGTTTGGGTAAAAATCTTTTTCTAAACTTGGTGTTGTTGGGCAAGGAGTGTTCGCGAAACCCATTCTCTCGCATCTTATATTGCTGCAGTTTATCGCTACGTCTGTAATAATTTCAGAGGAAAATCCACATGTTGACCATCCATTATCTACTACTAACAGCTTTTTCGTCTTATCAACTGATTTTCTAATTAAATCATAATCTATGGGAGATAAGCTTATAGGATCAATGATCTCGGCATTTACCCCAACATCTTTCAGTAATTCCGCAGCTCTTAAAGAATCTTCTACAGTATGACTTACCCCAACAATTGTAATATCGTTTCCTTCCCTTAAAATCCTTCCTTTTCCAAAGGGTACCTCGTAAGATTCAGATGGGACATAGCCAGCATTTTTATACAGCATTCTGTGCTCTACAAAAATTACAGGGTTATTGTCTCTAATACTTGCTATAAGAGCTCCTTTTGCATCATGTGGCGTTGTGGGCGCTATAACCTTTATACCCGGGATATGCATAAAGTATGAATGCAATGCTTGGCTATGTTGCGCGCCTTGCCCCCAACTTCTTCCAATTGCCGCTCTTACAACTAGTGGTACAGTATGCTCTCCTGATGACATATATCTTATTTTTGCAGCCATATTTACTAATTGATTCATACATAATAAAAGAAAATCCATCCTTTGGTGAACATATATTGGTCTTAAGCCAGCAAGAGCAGCCCCTATACCAATACCAGTTAAGCTATCCTCTGATAATGGGGTATCAAAGCATCTCTTATTACCAAAATCTCTGTGTAGATTTTTTGTTGTGCCATAATGCCCTTTTGGATCATCGACACCTAAACCATAGGTGAAAACATTATCATTAATTGCCATTTCTTGATAAGTCGCTTCGTAAATAGCTTCTCCATAATTTATAAGTTTTTTATCTAAAGTATTATCCATAAACATTCTCATGTAGTTCTTTAGAATTTGGAAATTTACCACTCTCAGCAAATATAACAGCCTGTTTAATTTCTTCTTGTACTCTTAATTTAATCTTGCTGACAATTTTTTCAGACAGCTGTTTTTCTAAATTCTTTAAGTCGTCGTTCTCTAGAGCTCTGTTAATTTCTTTGTGGTCACGGTAATTTAGATCTATTCCATCTCCCACACCCACATGATCTTTCCATCTAGTTGTCATACATTCAATAAGATATGGATTTGATTTTTTTTTAATTTTATTTAAACAATCTATTGTAATATTATAAAAATCTTCTGTTTCATTGCCTTTAACTTTACAAGAATTTACACCAAACGAATTAGCTCTATCAACTATAGGGTCACCTAAAGTTCTTTTATTTTGATGGGTGTAAATAGCATATTCATTATTTTCACAAATAAATATTATTGGTAAATTATGTAGGCTGGCAAAATTTAGGGATTCCCAGAACACTCCTTCTTCGGTTGCTCCATCACCGTGATAACATATTACGACACCAGGCTCCATCTTATATTTAAGTGCGTAAGCATATCCAACAGCCTCAGGAACCGAAGTCGAAACAATTGCTGAAGTTGGCATAAAATTTTTGCTTGCATCATTAAGGTGCATAGAGCCACCTTTCCCTCTTGCGGTCCCTCTACTTTTTCCATATAACTCAGCCCACATCTTATCTAAATTTGCTTCCCTGGCTAAGTAATGTGCGTGACCCCTATAATTACTAAAAATAACATCTTCCTGACGAAGTGCCATACTAACACCCACTGCAATAGCTTCTTGTCCAATCGACAAATGGACAGGACTTTTAATTTTATCAGTACTATATAAATCAATAATTTTTTCTTCAGACTCACGTATAAGTAAGAATAAATAGTACGCTTGTTCTAAATTAAATTTTTTAGTCATAAACTTATACTGATTGCTTAGAGAAATAATGCCCGGGTAAGAATGGCATTTTCTTTCTACCTGTTGTCTTATACTGCTTAGAATATTTTTCTGTATCACCCTCAAGTATTATTCTGATATCCATACTTATTCTTGTATCTTTTGTATCATTGTACTGGGTACAATGCAAACATCTAGGGTCAAAAATAACAAAGTCACCATAATTCATTTCTAAGGATTTTGACTTACTTCTCAGTCTTTTAATAAAAGTCTCATCGTATTGAGTTTTTTTTGCAAATAGCTCAAAATCATTATCACAGAGATTAAGAAGTTCCATGCTGTCTAAATATGGGGTCAACCTCATACTATTAGAACCGTATACTTTAGTGAATGGCATCCATATATTTAGCTCATATGGTGGATGCCCTAGCATTACGTCCGTATGATACCTATCATTCCAATTATAACCTTTTTGATTTGGGAAGTGAAACCGAAACGTTGGAATAATTTGATAATGAATTTTTTCACTAAAAATAGGGGAGATATTTTTTTCTATGAATTTTCTATACAAATTATCTAGTGATTTTGTTGTTTCATAAAAACTAATTGATATATTATTTTGCTCAGACTCGTCTAGAACTTTATTATCAAGATTCATACACAAGTGTAATTTTTCTAAACTAAAATTATACCGAGAGAAATCTTGGTATAGTACCAACTTTTTTTCAATTAAATTTTTTATTATTAGATTTCTAAAATCAAAATTATTAATATCATATTTGGTTTCGTGCTTCCAATTTCCTAATTTTTCAATAATTGTAGAGTTACTATTAAAGTCATTCATAAACCTATCATGATCATCATCAGATTCAAATAATATAGTTTTACCCATGTGACCTTTATTAGTAATTTTACTCATAACTATTTAACTTAAATGATTTTCTTTTTGCGTAATTACCTGCTCTAAATGATGCGCCATTTTTTATATATGTAGATAGTAATGCATATCTATTTGCATTAGATAAATTATCATTAGAAGCATGAACTAACCAGCTATGAATCATCATAACACTGCCTTTTTTAAGATGTGGGGATACTGCCTTATATTTTTCTGGCACTAAAGTAGATTTAACTCTTGCGTTTGGATCCTGGTTTATATTTTTTTGAGAACAATTATCCTTAGTTAGCAAACTCTCTTCTTTATGGCTTCCTGGCCAAATTATAAGGCCTCCATTATTATTATTAACATCTGTTAAGGCCACCCATGCAGACATAAAAGTTTTATCCATTGCTTGAACAAATGTATTATCCTGATGTGGGGTAAAGCCTCTTGTTTTTGGAGGCATAAAAAAGAACTCTGTTTGCAAACCATCAGCTCTTCCACAAAAATATTTTTCAGTGAAGCTGATAATTTTTTTATTAGACATTGATAATAATATATCTTCAGAATAGTTGTGAATATTCATGATAGGGGTTAAATCTTTTCCATTTATCTTCTGATTTGAAAATTTTATTATGCTGTCACATTCTTTTTGAGAATATGCATTCTCTAGTATAAAATACCCATTTTCTTCAAAAAAATTTATACTGTCTATTGTCATTTATTATGCTCTTTTTATAAAAAAATACTTAAGCTATCTAGTAGATTATCACTGCCATTATATAAATAATTTTTAATACCAAATTTTCTAGCGCATTCTATGTCTGTATCTCTATCCCCAATCATAATTATATTATTTTTCTTAAGGTCCCATTCACTTACGATTCTCTCTAACATTCCTGTATTCGGTTTTCTATCAATACTATCTAGTTTATATTTTTCAATTATACCGTCTTTATGGAAAGGACAATGATAAAATTTATCAATGTGTGCTCCTTTAATATTTAGTTCATTTTGCATATAATTATGGAAATCATACATATCTTTTTCTAAAAATTTTCCTTTTGCTATGCCTGCTTGATTTGTCACTACAAACACTAAATGATTTAAATCATTAAGTTTTTTGATAAGCTCAATAGCTCCTGGCTTCCAGGCCAAATCTTTTACTTTATGAGTATAACCATTGTCTTCATTTAACGTGCCATCTCGATCAAATAAAAATGCTTTTTTATCGTAACCCCAGTTTCTTGTTCTAGCCTCAAGCAACGTTTCTTGAAGCCCTATATCTATAAAATACCCATCTATTACTTCTCCATACACTTTTCCTAAATTTATTTGCTCTTTAAGTATGTCTGTTTCAAATGATAACTTTTCTAATTTATATTTCTTCAACACTGATTTTTTAATATTATAAATCCCTCCATTAATAATATTTTTTTTATTTTTTTTATCAGAATTTTTCTTTTCTTCAAAGCCAATAATTTTACTATCATTCAGTATTGTTGTGCCATATCTGGAAGCATTTCTTACCTCCGTAAGCGCTACAATTATATCGCCACCTTCAGAAACTAAGTTTTCTAAGCTTAACCAATTACCATCGATTATTGAGTCACCGTTAAAGCAGTAAAACCTATCATCTAAATAATCTAGTGCATTTATTAGTGCTCCACCAGTACCTAGAGACTCTTTTTCAATTATTATATCTATCTTACAATCATTTATTTTTAGATCTTTAAAATAATCTAATACAATATGATTTGCATGAGAAGCAAGCAATAGTATTCTACTAATACCAAATCTTTTTATATTATTAATTAAGTGAATTAGAAAAGGTTTTCCAGCTACTTCCAACATTGGCTTAGGATAATTTTTTGTTATACTTCCAAGTCTTGTGCCTTCTCCTCCTATTAATATTACCCCTTGCATTTTATCTTTAATCTCCTTTGAGAATTAATGATTTAGACTCATCATTTTTTTTATTGATAAGAACAACTGCTTTTAATTCATAGTAAAAAATGTTATTGATTTTTTCTTTTTTTCGATACACAGCTATTATATTAAAGAGTAATCTTAATATAATTATCTTATCTAATAAAAATATAAAAAATTCACGTATATATTTAATTAAAATGTCGTTTATCACTAATTCATATAACTTCAGTATAAGAAGCAAGAACCTAACTATAAATAAATTTTTTACTTTATTAATAGAGCTTAGATTAAATTCATTTATTATTTTATTAGCTTGCGTATGTGGTTTTGTTAA
>Ga0114997_10001643_pt1 | contig 18349 bp, 17 predicted proteins | sample ArcticOcean_MG_C_2_FD_87045 | JGI IMG/M metagenome (GOLD analysis project Ga0114997, IMG submission 87045) | Marine microbial communities from western Arctic Ocean - ArcticOcean_MG_CB4_136 | ecosystem: Environmental > Aquatic > Marine > Oceanic | place: Arctic Ocean: Canada Basin | collected...
TTAATAAATTAAAAAGTTTTTTTTAACAAAAATCTAAATAAATTAAAAAAAAAAAATCACAATTTAGTTAAGGGTAGATTTCAAAAAAAAAAGTATAGATATACACATACGATAATTAAACTATATAATCATTTTATTTCAACAATCGATTTAAATTCTAAAAATTATGACATTTATCACCCAACTTATTATGGTAAAGGTTTAATAAATTTTAAAAAAAAACCATTAGTCCTTACCGTTTATGATCTAATACATGAAAAATTTCAGGCTGACAAAATTTCAGGGACAATAAATGATAAAAAACCTCTATTAAAAAGAGCAAGTAAAATTATTTGTGTATCTGAAAATACACGTAGAGACCTATTAAATATATATAATATTGATAAAAATAAATTATTAGTAATATACCCAGGTGTTAAAAATATATTTTTAGAAAAAAATAAAAAAGAAAAATTACTTTTAACAAAACCTTATATTTTGTTTGTAGGTAACAGAACAAAATATAAAAATAGTCTAAATTTTTTAAAAGCATATGCCAACTCTACAAAATTAAAAAATGATTTTAATATAGTTTTTTTTGGTGGAGGAAATTTTTCAATTTTAGAAAATAATGATTTATTAAAACTAGGCATTAAATTAAATAACATATTTTATGAAGATGGTGATGATAACAAACTTAAATTATATTATGAAAATGCAAATGTTTTAATTTATCCATCTTTATACGAAGGTTTTGGTAGCGTACCATTGGAAGCAATGAATTATGGATGTCCAGTTGTTAGCAGTAACACTAGTTGCTTACCAGAAGTTCAAGGCGATGCTTCTTTGAAATTTGATCCTAATTCCATAGATGACATACAGCACGCACTTGAAAAAGTGTTATATTCACAGACATTGAGCAAAGAATTAATTTCTAAAGGTTATAAAAAAATCAAAAAATATTCTTGGAGTGAATGTGCAAGAGAAACAGCACAATTATATAATGAACTTACTTAAATTTCTTAATTTTATATTCTATCATATTAGTAATTTTTATACAAAATAAAGATATTTCCTTATTTTGAGTAAAGTTAACTCTGCTTGACAAAAGATTATTCAACATTTTTTTATAATAATTTTTACGTGAAACAAGGTTGGTATCATTAAAAAAATGTTTTTTTATATTTGTATTTAAATTATAGGAAAAATTAAAATTAATATTATTAAATATTAAACTAAAATTTATTATACCAGTTTGGATTTTTAAAACTTTTATTTCTGTTAATTTTTTGAATTTAACATATTTATAAATATATGAAAAATCATGATAGGCAAGTCTCCATAAAATATCATTTTTAATTAAAGAATGTTTTGTTCTAATTATAATATTATTTTTTTTAATTCTTATTTTTCTATTTTTAAAATTTTCTATATCAGACACATATATTTTTTTTTTATTTTGATCTGAAAATTTATATAATTTTAAAGCCTTCGAAATAGATGTTGTTAAAGGTTTTTCGCAAAAAACATTATTATTAGTAATTAAAGATCTTTTGACCAGACTATAGTGAGTTTCATTATTTGTTAAAATTAAATCTAAAGAAGATTTATTAAGAAGATCTTTTTTTTTAATTATTTTTACTTTGATATTTTTAATATCTTTTAAAATTGGATAAATCCTTTTCCCCCAATTACCATAACCGATAAGATTAATTTTCTTCATTAAGTTTTTCTCGTAATTTCTCAGAAGTTAAAACACACCCATTCCATTTACTAGAAAATATTGTGTATATCTTGCTATTTACTTTTTTTATTTCTGTAGTTCTTTCATCTGTTTTTTCAACATTCCTTTTAATTGTCCTTGTAACAAAAAAAGAACCAATATATTTTGCCCGTGTAATGAAGGGTAGGTATTTTTTACTATTATCTATAAACTTTTTATAATTAGATATTTTAATATTATTATGAACTGTATTATTAATTAGTTTTTTCTTAAAGCTTTTAAAACAAGGAAGTTTGCTGTTAATAATCTCTATCTTAGAATGTTTTACATCACTAAATAAATGATATTTAGTTCCAATATAAGGGTCTAAACAGACAAATTTGCCATCTAAAACAACAAGGCTTAAATTTTTGAATTTAGGGGGAAGTTTTACAATAATTTTTTCAATTAATTCAAATCTATACTTTGTAATAGGTTTAACGCCCAAGGTTTTTAAAATTTGATTGTTATTAGCATAGGTACAAACAATAATTTTATCAAAATCTTTAAGCATTTTTTTATTCACTAATGCTGAAAAATTTATTTTAATTTTATATTTTTTTAATAATTGGGTTATTTTTTTTTTAATTTTAAAATAATTTAAAGTTTTTTCATTACTTTCAATGGCGCCTTCAATAAGATTAGAAAATAATTTTTCATTAATTATTTTTTTATAAAAAAGCTTATTTTTCTTAAGTATTTTAATGTATCTATCAAAACTAGTAAGACTATTTTTTTTTGAAATAGCGTAATAATTATTTGTACTTTTTAAAACATTTTTACCATAAAATTTTATAAATTTTTTATAAGAATGTTTAATTTGATCGATTGTTTTTTGAGATCTTGGGTAATGATAGCCACGATGAAATCTAAATTGATTAATTTTAGAGGCTGAGTTTAAAATGTCATTTTCTTTTTCAAATATTTCTACATCATGGTCTTTTGACAAAACTAATGCAGCTGTGCAGCCATAAAATCCGGCACCAATAATTGCTATTTTTTTTTTACACATTTTTAAAAATTTTATTATAGATTCTATGATGTAGTTCTACATCAAATCGAAAAAGTTTTTCTCTTGCTTTACGCATTTTGTTTTTTAATTTACTAGGATCGGCTATGAAATTAATGATTTTTTTACTTAAATTTAAAACATCTCCTACTTTTACCAGATCTCCACCACGACCATTCAATAAGATTTCTGAGGCACCTGCATTCATATTTGTGGAAATTACTGGTGTGTTTAAAGTTAAAGCTTCAACAATTACATTTGGAAAGCCCTCATAGACTGATGTTATAATTAATAGTGATGATTTTTTTATAAGCCAAAATGGATTGTGCAAATTTTTTATCATTAAAACATCATTTTCTAAGTTATGTTTTTTTATTAAGAGTCTTATATTTTTTTCTTCTGGGCCAAAGCCAACTAAAATAAGTTTGAATTGTTTCTTCTCCTTAATCATTGAAAAGGCTGCTAGCAAAGTATTATGATCTTTTCTTTTTGAGAATCTAGAGACACAAATGAAAAACTTTTCATTTTTTTTTAATTTAATATTTTGATTTTTTGCGAGTTTTATTATATTTTTATCAAATGAGGGGCTATAAACAGTCTTGATTTTTGAATTTACAAGATCAGATAAATCTTTAGATAGCTTTCTGCTAATTCCAATCCTTACATCAGCTTTTTTGTAAAATAATTTCATTAAGATTAAAATTATTTTTTTTTTAATAAAATCTAAATAGTTTTTAAAAAAATGTAATTCATCTATGTGATTTCTATCTACAGTAATGAGCTTTATAAACGATAGTTTATATTTAGAGAATATTGCGACTAAATTTGCAAAATTTTGATTAGATATCATTATAATTTTTTTATATTTTTTTTGCTTTTGGTATTTTTTTAAAATTTTTCTAATTTCAAAAATTGATAAAATTGTTCTTGATGCACTTAATTTGATAAAATTAATGTTGGTAATTTTATTTTTTAAAATACTTTTATTTAAACTTATAAAATCAATGTCATAAATTTTTTTATTTAATCTTTTAATCAATCTATATAGAGAATTATCTGAGCCACCACCTAAGGAGTATGGGTGAAAAAATATTAATTTTATTTTTTTCATAATTTTTAATCGAATCTTAATATAAACTTAAAAGAATTAATGGATATTTAAGATAAATTTTTTTAAATTTTTAATTATTTTAAACAAATAAAGCAAGAAAACAAACAACCTATTCTGATTATTGTTAATTCTAATTTCGTTTAAGTCTTTTAGATGAGTTCTGTATTTTATTTTTGAAGAAAATCCTCCTGGCCTAAAATATCCAAACAATTCTGTTTTTTTTGTACCGCATCCCTTATATTTTTTTGAAAATATCATTCTTAAAAAAAAATCTAAGTCAGCGCTTAAGAATTTAATATTATAAAACCCTATTTCGTCATGTACTTTTTTTTTAACAAAAAACCCCATGGAATGTGTTGTATAAAAATTAAAAGTATATTTAGCTAAGTTTGAGTTAAAGCCATATTTTAAATAAAATTTATGCACGGTACCGAATACAAAATCAATTTTTTTTTTTTGAAAATATTTTACTGCATGGTTTACCGCGTTATGATTGAATATATCATCAGAATTAACAAAAGCTAGAATTGAGCCATTTGAACATTTTATCCCTTTGTTCATCGCATCCCATAAATTCCTATCCTTTTGTCTTTTATATACATGTATATATTTTCTATATTTGTTAATTATTTCTCTCGTACTATCTGTAGATAGCCCATCTATTATAATATATTCAATATTTTTATATTTTTGATTTATTACACTTTTAATTGTTTCTTCCAAATATTTTTCTCCATTTTTTACTACCGTAATAATTGAAACAATCGGTTGTGTTAACTTATTTCTAATTGGATCTTTGTTTATCATTTAAGAGCATTTTTTTTATAAAATGAAATCATAACTGAAAAATTTATCCAAAATATTGTTGCAGTATATGTAGTAAAAAAACTACCCGAAGGTAGGATTGGTATCAAGCTAGTTACAACAAATATAAGACCAGATAGTAAATAAATACTTCTAGTTTCTAAATATTTTTTAAAGCTTACTAAAATAGCAATCGCAAATATGACTATAAAAGATATATAGCCAATAATTCCTGTCTCTGAGAGCACTTCAAAATGAACTTGATGAGGATGAGTTGCCCAATTATCTCTATTATAGATATTATTTACATTATCTTTGTAAATTTCTTTTCGACTTTCGTTACGAAATTGTTTTAATCCAACACCAAATATTTTATTTTGTAAAAATATTTTATAAGCAGTGTCATAATGGACTCCATAATGACTAGTTTTTACATAGTTTATTATACCCATGTTCTTAACTGGAACAACTATCTGATTGATACGGGTGTTCATGCTTTTATTTAAGAGGACTATAGAAAAAGATATTATAATTAAACTACTCAAAATATAGATTTTATATTTAATTTGTTTAGCTAAAAAAATAAATAAAACAAAACCTATAAAAATTTTTAAGAAATTAGATCTTTCGCCAATTATAAATGAAGCAGTAAAAAAAATAATTATTAAAGTAACAGTATATAGGTTAATCTTTTTTTTTAAGATAAGATGGGATATTATTAAAAAAATAAAACCATTATAAAAATTTCCAATTTTTAATTCTGCGCCTAAAAAACTAGATAGTCTACCTTCCATATAGGATGTATTGCCCAATATGTTAAATCCAAAAATAAATTCAAAAAACACATCAAAGGTAACTATAAGAAAAAAAATAAACCAGATATTTAGTATATTATCAAAATATTTTTTAGAGTTAAAAATTAAATAATATTTAAGAGCAAAAACAAATATTAAAAAGCGAATAAAACCAATTTGCCTTTCAAAAGAAAAAACGTCTCCAGTATTAAAAAAAATATTTAAGATTAAAATACAATAAAAAAATGAAAGTAAAATAAAAAAAATATTTTTAAATTCAGGAAATATTTTCCTTTTATAAATTTCAATAATAAAAAAAATATCTATTAATATAACGGCCAAATTTATGAATAAAGATCCAGATAATAGACACAAAGGAAGAATACATATTATTAAATATGGAATTATTTTTATATTATTTTCTTTTTTTAAAAATAAAAATTCTTTTAACATTACTTTAATAAGAATAATTTTAGCATACAAAATAAAATTAAAAAACCATCCCTAAAAGCACTAACTTTTTTTTTACCTGCAATACGAGGTCTTTCATATGATGAAATGTCTAAAAATTTTAGACCAAATTTTTTTGCTTTTATTGGTAGCTCTACACATAACCTAAAATCTTTTTCTTTAACAGATAGTTTCTTAAAAGATGATGTTCTACCCATAGTGTAGGTGTAAAGTATGTCCGAAATGGGTAAATTAAATAATATTCTACCAATTAAACTGAAGATTTTATTTCCCGTCCAGGTAAGTAAAGTATCATCTTCACTACCAGAATTTTTTAAATACCTAGATGCAAACAAAAAATCTAAATTTTTTTCCTGCATTAGTTTCATCATATCGGGCAGCTCACTAGGATTAAAAGAGCCATCAGCATTAAATATACAAAAGAATTCATTTGTGTCACTTTCAATACCCTCTGTAATAGCAGCACCATATCCATGATCTTTTTGAAATAAGACTTCTACAGGATATTTTTTAATAGCATTTATAGTTTCCAGGTCATTTTTAGAGAGACATATTTTTAATTTATACCCTAAACTATTTTTTAAAATTTCATCCAGAACTGTCGGTAAAGATTCCATTTCATATTTTGCTGGAATTATTAAAGTTAGATTATTCATGTGTTTTCAAGTATATGATTTTGTATTTAAATGAAAGATATTTTAATATAGAATAGAATTTTATTAATCATAATGAATATTTTAATTACAGGTTGTGCAGGATTTATTGGTTTTAGTTTAGCACAAAGATTACTATCTAATAAAAAGAATAAAGTTATTGGAATTGATTCAATTGACAATTATTATAGTGTAAAACTAAAAAAAGATCGTCTAAATATTTTACATTCACAAAAAAATTTTAAATTTTATAAATTTAATTTAAAAAACAAAAAAAAAACAAATGAAATATTTAAAAAAAATAAAATAGATTGTGTCTATCATCTAGCGGCCCAAGCAGGTGTAAGGTTTTCTTTTGAAAAACCTGAAAAATACTTAAATGATAATATTTATGGATTTTATAATATTTTAGAAAATTCAAAAAATTATAAAGTGAAAATTTTTTTTTTTGCATCGTCAAGTTCAGTATACGGAGATACAAAAAAATTACCTGTTAGAGAAAACTATGCGCTAGATGAAAAAAACCTTTATTCATTGACTAAAAGTTTTAATGAAAAATTAGGCAAAATTTATTCACAAAAATATAATATGAATATTTGTGGACTTAGATTTTTTACAATTTATGGTGAGTGGGGAAGACCTGACATGTTTATGATGAAATATATAAATTCATCTATAAATAAAAATTTTTTCACATTATATAATTTTGGAAATCATAAGCGAGATTTTACTTATATAAAAGATGTTGTCTTTCTTTTAGAAAAACTTTTATTTAAAAAATTAAAGAATAAATTTTGCTCAATTAATATATCATCATCTAATCCTTATAAACTTAGTAAAATTATGAATGAGATTAATTTATATTTTAAAAAACCAAAAATTATAAAACAAAAACGAGATATAGCAGATGTACTAAATACTCATGGATCAAATATAAAATTAAAAAAAATTATTGGAGAATATAAATATACCAACATTAAAATTGGAATTAAAAATTTATGTGAGTGGTATAAAAGATATTATAAATTAAAAATTTAAAAGTAAATTTTGAATAAAGTAAACTTAGTCTATTATTGGTCACCACATATAAATCAACAAGTAGCAACTGTTAAGGCTGTTAGAAATTCAATATTATCAATTAAAAAATTTGGAAATAAAAAATATAAACCAATAATTATCAATGTTTTTGGTGAATGGAACGATCAAAAAGAAGATTTAAATAAAAAGGGAATTGATTTTGTAGATTTATTAAATTTAAATATAAAACTTCCCATAAATGGTTTTTTAAAAAGCAGGATTTTTTATATCTTAATAAGTTTACTTTCAATACCAAAGCTAATTTTTTTAATAAAAAAAAATAAACCAAATTTTGTTATTGGTCACCTTATAGTTTTCCCTATCTTATTTGTTAGTCATTTTTTTAAGCATAATAGTTGTAAATTTATCTTAAGAATTTCTGGTCTCCCAAAATTAAATTTGTTTAGAAAATATTATTGGAAATTGTTATCTAAAAATCTTTATTGCATTACTACACCAACTTACTCAACAAAATTACTAATGGAAAATAAAAAAATTTTTGGAAATAAAAAAATTTTAGTCTTAGAAGACCCAATTTTTATTATGAAAGATATTGCAGTAGCAAAAATAAAAAAACAGAAATATAAAAATATTAATGAAAAAAATATAATATCTGTAGGAAGATTAACAGTGCAAAAAAATTTTGGATTACTAATTTTGGGTATTTCAAAACTTTACACAAAGTACCCTAAATTAAAATTAATAATTCTAGGTTCTGGCGAAAAAAAAGATGAATTAAACAAAATGATCATTAACCAATTGCCAAACGATTTAGTAAAAATAATTCCTTATTCATCGAATATAAGTCATTTTTATATAAAATCTGAAATTTTTATTTCTACAGCTTTGTGGGAGGATCCTGGGTTTGCCATCTTAGAAGCTGCCATGCATAATCTAACAATTTTATCGAGTGATTGCCTAAATGGCCCTAAAGAGTTTCTAAATGAAAATAAAAGGGGGTATGGATTTATGAATGGAAATATTTCTGAATTTATAAAAAATTTAGATTTAGTACTAAGTTTAAAAGAAAATGATAAAGAAAATTTCAACAAAAAAATTTTAGCAAAAAAATATTGTAAAAAATTTACTATTTTCAATCATTACAAAAAGTTAGAAAAAATTTTATTTTAGCAAAAAGAATTTATATATTCTAAATAATTATTTAAATTTTTATCAAAATCATATCTTTTAAGCCCTTCATAGCATAGCTTAATTTTTTTTTTATTATTTTGTTTTTGAGATTCTATTAATAGAGTTGAAAGTTTCTTGTAGTCTCCAACCTTGAAAAGATTTCCAAATTTTCCATCAGACAGTATTTCCCTCGGACCAGTCGAGCAGTTGGAAGAAATGATAAATTTTTTCATTGCGGCAGCTTCTAGCAGTACATTTGGCAAGCCTTCATATTTTGAAGATAATAAAAAAATATCTGCTTGTTTGATGTATGGATAAGGATTTTTCTTATAATCTAAAAGAGTAATTTCATTTTGCAAATCATTTTTATCTATAAAGCTTTTCAATTTATTTTTCAAACATCCCTTACCAATTATAACAACTTCAAATGAATCAATTTTAAATTTATCTTTGATGTATTTTATAGATTTTAAAATAGTAATTTGATCTTTTTGATCAACAAAGCGTCCAACATTAATTAATTTAGTTTTTCTATTTACAGAAAATATATTGGGAACTTTTTCTTCCGACATCTTTAATATATTTTTTTTATCCAGAGGATTAAAAATACATTTACTTGATAATTGAAATTTTTTGTCAAATATTTTTTTAAAATCTTCACTATTAACTACTACACCGTTTGCAAGTGATATAATTTTTTTAAATATCAAAAATTTAAGTTTATTATTTGACCACCCTAAAGGTGATGAGTTAGCTCTAACTATAATTTTTATATTGAATAATTTTGCTATTAGAATAGCATAGATATTTGCCTGAAAAGAAAAGATTATCTTCTCTTTATTTGTGCGCAATAAAAAAAAAAATAATTTAATTAAACAAAATAAATATTTAATATTTCTAGAGGTAAAATTTTCTACATTTATAAATGGAGTGACTAATTCTGTCTTTTTTAGTTTATCTTTATATTTTTTTCCTGAAGTTATTAAATATACTTTTTTAAGGTTATTAGAAAAATGTTTTGCTATATAGAAAAGGTTTTTTTCAACACCTCCACCTTCAATAGAAGGTATAAAAATAATAATTTCTTTATTTAACATTCATTTTTACCTAACAAAAAAATATAAAAAGCGCTATAACTAATTATTAATGTGTCTAATTAGTGTTATAATACCTTTTTACAAAAAACATCAATTTATTGAAAAATCAGTTGACTCCGCTATCAACCAATTATTTAAAAATATAGAAATAATCATTATTCACGACGACCCTAGTGATAAAGATTTTTCTTTAATTGAAAGAATTAAAAAAAAAGACAAAAGAATAAAAATAATTAGAAATACAAAAAATTTAGGAGCAGGTGTAAGTAGAAATTTGGGAATCACTGTTTCAAAAGGTGAGTATATTGCATTCCTAGATGCTGATGATGTGTGGTATCCTGATAAATTAACATTACAGATTGATTTTATGAAGTCAAAAAATATTGAATTCTCTCATACTTCTTACGAGATAGTTAATGAGAATGGAAATATATTATCAGAAAGGATATCTCCAACACAATTAGAATTTAATCAACTGATTAAATCATGCGATATAGGTCTATCCTCAGTAATTCTAAAAAAAACTATTATAAAAAATTTTGAGTTTCCATCATTAAAAACGAAGGAAGACTATGTTTTTTGGTTAATGCTTTCTAAATCAGGAATTAAGATTTATTCATTAAATAAGATCTTAATGAAATGGAGAAAATTAGATAATTCTTTGTCTAATAATATTCTTCAAAAATTAATAGATGGATTCAGAGTTTATAATATATATTTAAAATATAATTTTATTCTATCTCTTAAATGTTTATTTATTTTATCTGTAAATTTTATTATAAAAAAAAATAGATTATGAGCTATTTAATAACTTTTTTAATGATACCAATAGTAATATTTTTAAATAAATATTTGATAAAAAAAAATATATTACTAAATGACACAGGTGATAAACATCAAAAATTTTCAATAATAAAGAAAGTTCCTTTAATTGGAGGTTTTTTTATTTTGATATTTATTTTTTTGTTTGAATTTAATATTTCTTTTAAAGCATTAGCTTTATTAACCTTTTCTATTGGCTTATTTTCAGACCTAAATTTATTGAATTCTCCTAAAATAAGAATTTTGCTTCAATCTTTTTTTATTTTCATTTTTTTATTTTATGCAGATGTGCGATTAGAAAATTTACGAATAAACTTTTTAGAAAATTTATTAAAAAATGATTTATTCAATCAACTGTTTATAACTTTTTGCATAGTTGTAATTATTAATGGAACAAATTTTATAGATGGCATGAATGCAAATGTATTATTTTATTATTTTATAACTTTTTTTATTATTTTAAAACTAGACAGTAATTATAATTTATTTTTTTCACGAGAAGCTATTAATATTCTTATTCTGCTTTTATTAATTCTAATAATTCTAAATTTATACTCAAAATTATTTATGGGCGATAGTGGTAGCTACGTAATAAGTCTTATGACAAGCTATTTCTTAATTAATCTATATTTGATGAATCAATTTATATCTCCATTTTTTATTGTTTTATTGTTGTGGTACCCCGCATATGAAAATTTATTTTCTATTATAAGAAAATTTAATTTAGGAAAATCTCCAATGAAACCTGATAACGATCATTTACATCACTTAATAATGAAATTTTTAAAAAATTATTTTAAAAGAAATATTTCTAATAATTTGACCAGTTTGATCATTAATAGCTTTAATTTTATCACAATATATTTGGGTTTTATAAATATCAGAAACACGCAAATGCAAGTTCTATTAATTTTGTTCAATATTATCTTTTATAGTATTGTTTATTTTCGCTTGTATAAATCAAAAAAATAAAAAAATAACTTATATTAAAAATTAAAATTTATAGAAATGATTGTTAATTTTATTTACTTGCTTATTGTCTCATTATCTTCAATCGGTTTTGGAGTTATGCTTCTAAAAAAAACAAACACGACAAGTGAAGAATTCTATAATTATGGAATCTTTGGAATTGTAGGTCTTTTTTTTTTAAATTTAAGCTCCTACACATTAAGCCTGATAAGTCAGATTAATTCATCAATAAATTTGTTAATTATACTTTTAGGCATATTGCTTTTTATTTTAAATTTCAAAAAAATAAATATTAATTTTTTTTATTTATATGGTTTAATTTTTATTTTATTATTTCTTGCTATTTTGATAGGTAAACCTCATGATGATTTCCACTATTATCATTTTCCATATATTCACTATTTAATTAATTCTGATTTTATTTTTGGAATAGGACATGTAAATCATGGATTTAGAACGCCATCTTCTATTTTTTATTTAAATGCAATTTTGTTTAATAAATTTACAGGATATGGAACCTTTCATTTTGGAGTTGCATTGTATCTGTTATTTGCAAATTTATATGTAATCGAAAAAATAAAATTTTATTTAGGAAAAAATAAAAATTTTATTATATTTTTGATTTCTATTTTTATATTTTCTAACATTTTTTTTTACAGAATTGGTGAACATGGCACAGATCGCTCAGCTCAAATATTATCATTAATCTTTATTTTTGAAATTTTCATACTTTTCAATTTAAAAGAAAATATAAATGAAAGAATTAAAATATTGCTAATTTTACTTGGGTTAATTATATCCCTCAAGGCTTTTTATATATTGTTTTTTATTTTTCCGATAATAATAATGGGACATTTATTTTTTTCTTTAAAAAAAAATTTTCATGAAATTATAAAATTAACTTTTTTAAACTTTTTTTTTATTTTATTTATAATTAATTTTTTATTAATTTTATGTATTAATTTTATTAACACTGGATGTCTCATTTACCCTGTGGGCATTTCTTGTATTAACGATCTTCCATGGTCTATTGGTACTGCAGAAGCTGATAAAATGAAAAATTGGTACGAATTATGGTCAAAAGGTGGGGCAACACCCAATATGAGAGCATCCAATCCATCGGAATATTTGCAGCAATTTAATTGGGTGGGTAACTGGTTTAGAATTTATTTTTTTAATAAAGTAAGCGATTTTGTTTTGGGTTTGTCATTAACTTTCCTAATTATTTTTTTTACATTTAAGTTAAATTTTAAACTTTCTAGGTATAAATTTAGCGCCTTATTAATATGTTTGGTAATTTTGATATTGGAGTGGTTTTTTAATCATCCTGCACTTAGATATGGTGGTTACAGTCTATTTGCTGCAATTTTTTTTGTTTATTTGTCTTCGTTAAGTTTTAACAAACGCCCAAACTTAAAAAAATTTAAAACAGGTATTAATTGCATGGTAATGTTAGCTTTAGTCATATTTCTCGGTAGGAATATAAATAGAATTAATAAGGAGATGACGCAATACAGCTACAATCCATTAGTAGAATTTAACTACTCAATAATAGATGACGACTTTAGAATTTCAAAACTAATTAATCAATTAAAAGAAAGCTTATATTGCAAAAGAATAAATAATGGCAAATATTCTTGCAAAAAATATGAATTACAAATTAACAACTTAACATTAAATAAATTATTTATATCTAGAGATGATTAAAAAATTAACGCTATTTATTATTTCAATTTTTGATTATTTTTATCAAAAAAAAATAATTAACTTTCTCAAAAATCAAAAATTCATTATTGATGTAATTATAGATGTTGGTGCACATAAAGGCGAAACAATTATATTATTCTTGAAAAATTTTAAACCAAGTAAAATTATTTCATTTGAAGCAAGTCCTAAAAATTTTTCAAAATTAAATAAAAAGATTAATAAAATTAGACAAAAATTTCCAAAAACAAAAATTGTCATAGAAAACAAAGGTTTGGGTGAGTTTAAAAAATTTCATGAATTTAAGCAAGTAAATGAAAGCTCATCCTCTACTTTTGCAAAAATAAATTTTGATTCCAATTATTATAAAAAGAAAAAATTTTATTTAGGAATTAAAGAAAATAAAGATTACTTTAAAACTCAGACTATTGAAGTAATATCTTTGGCGAGTTATTTAAATGATATAAATATTGATAGAATAGATATTCTAAAAATAGATACTGAAGGATATGAATACGAAATTCTTAAAGGTTTAGATAATAAATTCTCAAAAATAAAGCTTATTTTTTTTGAGCATCATTATGAGAATATGATTAGTAAAAGTTATACCTTCACAGATATAAATAGACTTTTAGTTTCAAAAAATTTTCAGATGATTTTTAAAAGTAAAATGCCATTTAGAAAAACATTTGAATATATATATATAAATAAAATAAATTTATGAAGGCCAGTATAATTGTTGTAAACTACAATTCAGAAAAATATATTGAACAATGTTTAAACTCATTAATCAATCAATCATATGACAATATTGAAATTATCTTTTTTGATGATTGTTCAACAGATAGGTCGCTAGAAGTGGCCAAACAATTTAAACACGTAAAAATTTTAAAAAATTTAAGTGAAAAACGAACAAAATATGGAAGTTTTAATCAAATGTTTGGCTTAAGAGAATCTTATAAAATAAGCAAAGGGGATATAATTTTTACTCTTGATAGTGATGACTTTTATAATTTAGATAAGGTTAAGTCCATAATACAAATATTTAAAGATACTAGTAAAAAAATTATTGTGGATATGCCAACGATAGTCGTAAATGATAAAAAATATTTAATGCAAAATAGAAATTTAAGTAAAATATCTACATTTAATCATTTTAATTTTTTCCCGCAACAAAGTTGTTTTTCATATAGACGAGATGTATTTGCCGATTTATTAGAAGATGTTTTTTTTTTAAAATATCCAAATGTTTGGTTTGATTTTAGAGCATCAATATATGGAAATTATATCATTAAAGACTTTAGTATTTTAGATGAATATCTAACTTATTATAGAAAAACACAAAAAAACGTGTCATCTAATTTTGATAAATTCTCAGATAAATGGTGGTCTAGACGTTTAGAATATCATCGCTATGAACAAGAATATTTAAAAAATAAAAATATAAAGATCAATACTAATATTGATTTTTATATTACAAAACTTATGAACTATTTAAAAAATGATAAAAAAAAAAAAAATAAAATAGAATTTATTATATTATTACTATTACTGTTTGTTCTTATATTTACACTTGAAATACCTAGAAAATTTTTTAACGTAATTCGACTTACATACGATGAGAGATTAAATATAAGTTATGATTTTTGTTCTAACCGATCAGTTGGGTTTATAAATTATGTCAAAAATAAACATGATATTAAAACTAGTGTAAATTTTATAAATTATATAGGTGTTAGAAATCCAAATTGGATTTTTTTTAAGAGACACAATAAACAAGATGATGAATTATACATTTTATTAAATTATAATAACGATAATGAAATATTTTTAGAAAGAATTGATAAAAATACTTTTAGATATAATTTTGATCCTAAATATAATCATAGAATTTTTAAAAAAATTATTATAGAAAATTCCAAAAATTCAGACACTTATGAAATATCTATCCAAAATAATTTAAGTATTTCTAAAAATATAGTTATCACTAAATTAAATTCTAAAATAAGCCAATCTAGTGCTGAGATTTATTTAAAAGAATCCACCAATAAAATCATGCAATCTATGCAAAAACAAGAGAAAAATATAACCATCAAGGTTAAAAATAATAAAAATAAATTAAGCAATAATCTAAAAATTAAAATTAAATTAGAACACATCTATAATATTAGAGACTATGATATAATTGAAAAAATTAACAATTGTTACTTGGTTGTTAGAAAATGATTGAAATTTTTAATATATTTATTTTTGTTCTTTTAGTTTCACTATTAATTTTGCCAAATAAATCCCTATTGGTTAATTTAAATAAAAAAAATATAAAATATTCAAACTTTGAAATTTCATCACTTAACCTTTTGGTGATATTAAATATTCTGTGGTTTTCTTCAGTCATTGATATTAACAAATTTTATACATTTTTATTTATTTTATTCTTTTTGACAATTAATGTAATTAAGTTGCTTTATAATTTTAATAAAAAAGATTTATTTAAAGATGAAATTATAAGTTATTTATTAATTTTTTTTATTACTTTTTTGATATCTATAATAATTGCTCATGATTTATTTTTTAGTCATGACGTAAGACTTTTTTGGTTTGAAAAAACAATAATGTTTTATAATGATTTTTTTGTAACAAGTGATGATACAATAAAACCTGAATATCCACATTTTGGAACTTATCTCTGGGCTTTTTTCTGGAAATTTAATTTTTTAGATTATGAATATTTTGGAAGAATTTTTTATGCATTTATCTATACATTTTCAATTTATTTTTTAATTAATAAGATTAAATTTAAAAAAGACTTTATTAAATATTTTATATTTATCTTTATAATTTTTTTGAATTTTAAGATTAAATGGTTTGACGGGAGACAAGATATATTATTATTTAGTTTTAATTTATTTGCTTTTGCTTTCTTACATGAGTTAATTTTTAATAAATCAGTACAAAAAATTCACGTAATTGGATTTTTGTTAACAGTCAATCTTTTGATGTGGATAAAAATAGAATCTATTCTTTATATTTTTTCATATTTTGTTGTAATTTTGTATTATATCAAAGGTCATAAAAAATTAGTCTTATTATTTAGTATTATTTTTTTATTATTGGTTAAATATCTTTTTTATGAATATTATAACATTGTAGCACACATACATAGGGATGTTTTTCCATCTAATTTTTTTACTTATATTAAAAATTTAGATTTACTTGGAAGAGTTACCCAAGTATTTCTTTGGTACTTTGTTGGAATTATTAGAAACCCAATTTTACTAATATCCATTATATTTTTATTTTTCATTTTTTTAGAAAATAAAAAATATTATATTAAACATTCATATTTATTTTTGATTTATTTCATAATTTCTATTGGAATTTTCTTTGTTTATACAATAACAACTTATGATTTCCCTTTTCATATGATAGGATCCTTTGGAAGAGTTTTTCTTCAATTTTCACTGATTTTTTTAATTCCTATATTAAAATTTTTTGAATATAAAAAAATGATTTAACCATTTATGAAAAAAATTTTAATTATTGGTAAAAGAAGTCTTATAGGAAATTCTCTAAATAAACTCCTATCATATCGTTATAATATAAAATTAATCAGTTTTTCTAATTTCAATAAACTCAAGGATAACGATTTAAGAAATTTTAAATTTGTTATCAATTGTTCTCTAAATAAAAAATATGTTTCTGAAAAATATAATCTTAAACATGATAACGATCTATTTATTTCAAAAAAAATAAAAAAATTAGATATAATTCAAATTATGTTAAGCTCACGAAAAGTATATAGACCAAGAGTTAACATAAAAGAATATTCAAAAACTTTAGGCATTGATTTTTATGGAAAAAATAAAATCATTACAGAAAATAAATGTAAAAAAATTAAAAATAATTTTTTAATATTAAGAGTATCTAATATATTAATTAGCTTAGAAAATAAAAAAAATCGTTTACATAAAACCTTTTTAGAATATTTTATAGATTATCTGACAAAAGATAATTTTCCTATTAATAAAAATTGTTTTAAAGATTTTATTACAATAAAACAATTTTCAAAAATAATTTGTTTAATAGTGTCCAAAGATCTTAAGAGAGGGATTTTTAACGTATCTTTAAAGCACAAAATCTATACTTATGAAATATTGCATTGGTTGACTAAATTTAAACAAAAAAAAATAAAAATTATATACACAAAGAAAAAAATTAACGATTCGTTTACTTTAAATAATGATAAATTGTGTAAAAAATTAGACCTTAAGCTTAAAAAAATCGATGTTAAAAACTATTGTTATGAGTTAAGTAGTATGTACTTTCAATGAAAAAAAAAAAAGCTTTAATATTTGGAATTACTGGTCAAGATGGCTCATTCTTAGCAGAATTTCTTTTGAAAAAAAATTATACTGTCCATGGCGTTAAGAGGAGATCTTCATCTTTCAATACTGGAAGAATTGATCATCTTTATCAAGATCCACATGTTACTAAAAGATCTTTTTTTTTACATTATGGCGACATTACTGATGCTATATCTGTTTCGTCAATAATTAAAAAAGTCAAACCAGATGAAATTTATAATTTAGCTGCACAATCTCATGTAGCTGTATCTTTTGAAGTGCCTGAATATACTGCAAATGCTGATGGCTTAGGAGCTTTAAGAATATTGGAAGCTATTAAATTTCATGGATTTGAAAAAAAAACAAAATTTTATCAAGCAGGAACATCAGAGATGTTTGGAAAAGTTGCTCAAATACCACAAACTGAAAAAACCCCATTTTATCCAAGAAGTCCCTATGGTGTTGCAAAAGTTTACGCACATTGGATAACCGTTAATTATAGAGAAGCTTACAAAATTTTTGCTTGTAATGGTATTTTATTTAATCATGAAAGCCCTGTTAGAGGTGAAACTTTTGTCACTAAAAAAATAGTTATGGCTTTATGTAGAATAAAATTAAATAAA
>Ga0114997_10001646_pt1 | contig 18323 bp, 21 predicted proteins | sample ArcticOcean_MG_C_2_FD_87045 | JGI IMG/M metagenome (GOLD analysis project Ga0114997, IMG submission 87045) | Marine microbial communities from western Arctic Ocean - ArcticOcean_MG_CB4_136 | ecosystem: Environmental > Aquatic > Marine > Oceanic | place: Arctic Ocean: Canada Basin | collected...
AATTCTAGGGGTTGACTTTGCAGTCCAGCTTGCCAGTATCGAAAAGCATTTATTTCACAAGAAAGGTTTTCATGCAACCTCAGTAGTTGGGGTATTTTCATCAGCATTTATATATGGATATTTGAAAGTAAGTAAAACTTAATGTTTTACTAATACAAAAGATATTAAAAAAGCTTTGACTCATTTACGTTTGTAAAAGTTTTGTGCAAAAAAACCAGGTATATACTGCATCTGTCGTAATTTTATTCAGAATTGTCTCAGTTTATTAAATTTGGTTTTTTGGTATAGAATTAGGAGGATATTCTATAAGTTCAATACTTATACCATCAGGATCTCTAAAGTAAATAACCTTGGATCCTTCGTATGGTCCAGCTTCACTCACCCCAATTCCATCAGTTATCATATGAACAAAATCATTTATTCTTTCAACTTCTTTTTCCATATTCTCAACGACTAAACAGAGATGAGCATTCCCAACATTATAAGACTCCATATCAACAGTGCCTCTATATGGTTCGTAATATTCGATTAATTCCAGAATTGTATTGTTTGGTAATTTAAAAAAAGCACAGTCCATTTCTACATTTTCATAACCAACAACTTGTGCTACATATTGTTCTCTGTACATTCTTCTCATAACAGGTTCTTTGTTAAGCAATTTTGAATAAAATTCAATAGATTTATCTAAGCTCGAAACAGTAAAGCCAATATGATCTAGGTTTAAATATGGATCCATAATAATTTCCCTTCATAACTTATAATATTTTTCAGCATTTGCTGAAAATAAACTAATTTTTTCTTCTTCGCTAAATTCACTAATTACTTCCTTATATGAATCTATCAGTTCTCTGTATGAACTATATAGTGAATCAACTGGCCAATTAGTACCAAACATACATCTATCGACTCCAAAAACTTCTATACAAGATAATACCCAATCTTTAATTGAAATTGTATCCCAAATATGATCAGCCATCCCTAATCCTGAAATCTTTATTGCTACATTATCTGGTTTTGCAAGTATTTCTAGAGATTTTTTCCATTCATTAAAGTATTCTTTTGATCTTTCCAGTGGGAGTCCTGCATGTCCAAGAATTATCTGTAGATTAGGGTTATTATTAGCCATGGTTAGTGCATGTTCCATATCATCTTTTAATGAATGAAGATCATAAATTAAATTTCTATCTTCCAAAGCTTTTAAGCCTTTATTGAAATTATTTTCTAAGAGTTGTTCACCCGTGTAGAATGTCCTAACACCTCTCATTCGTGAATATTCACAATGTCTATCAAGTTCTTCTTCCGCATCATCTGACATTAAATCTGTAAATGCAATAATTCCATGCGGAAATCCATGACTATCTGCAAGCTCAGATATCCATTTGGTTTCTTCAACATTATCAGGACCAGAATAATTTGCTTGTAGGTGAACAGATTTCACAACATTCGAACCACTGAAATCATTAAGAAGATCTGTAACTGAATAGGTTTTTCTTATCTTTGCATAGTCACCAAGAACTTCAGTTTCTTCAGGATCTTCTTCGGTTAACCAAGCATATTCAAGTTTCTCTAAATCCCATAAATGATGATGAGTATCTATAAATTTAAGCTCTTCAGCCATATCTTCCCTTTTTTTAATTTATTATTCTAAGTATATATCTATTTCACCAAAAAATCTTTCTGCATAATGAACATCTGAGAACCCTTCTATATCTTTAAAGGCATTCTTTCTTGATTCACTATTGAAATAGTTCTCTAAATCCTCTCGATTTTCAATCTCCATAATAATTTGGTAGCCTTGCCACTTATTTTTATCTAATTCTTCAAGCTTGACTCTTCTTACTGAAATAAATCCTGGCTGTGAAGAAAGTTCTGGCAGGTGTTCATTCTCTAGCCACTTTACATATTCCTTACCCAGTTCTTTTTTTTCATTAACCCATGTAATTGCACTGTATATAATTTTTCCCATAAATAAATGTTAACAAATCAATTATAAATTTGAGTTGATAATTTCTACTATAATTTATCAATATATGAACTGAGTTAGTACTTTTTTCGGCAGTTATCTTGGGTGGTACAACACTTTCTGTAGGAAGAGGGAAAATCCTTGGAACTTTTGTAGGGATTTTAATTGTTTCTATTTTGAATAATGGCTTGATAATGCTGAGCGTACTAACCTACTACAAGTATATTCCCACAGGAGTTTTGTTATTAACTGCAGTTATATATGACGAGTGGCAGAGAGCAGAAATTAACAAGAGGTAGCCTGCAAGGAATCTAGCCTGAAAGAGTTCCCCCATCTATATTGATTGACTCTCCCGTTATCCAGCTTGCATTTTCACTAATCAAGTACATTATTACTGAAACTACATCTTCAACTGTACCTAATCTTTTAAGAGGGAAAGCCTCTGCGCCCTCTTTAAGAATTGTTTCTAAGTCTCCTTTTGAAAAACCCATTTCTTTATATAGCTGCACTTTTTGTTCTGCTACCTTTTCACCCATACCTGTTCCAGGGGTTGTTGCAGGACAAACAGCATTAACTGTTACTCCATAAGGAGCGACTTCTGCACCTATGGCTTGTGTCATTCCTGTAACCGCAAACTTACTTGCGCAATATGTAGTAATCATTGCAAACCCTTTTTTCCCAGCATCTGAAGATAAATTAACGACTCTCCCATTTTTACTTTCTTTCAAGTAAGGCATGGCTATTTGTGTTGCCAGGAAAGTTCCCTTGGAGTTAATATCCATTATCCGGTCCCATTCTTCTTCTGAAATATCTTCAAATTTTGTAAACTCAAAGACTCCTGCAGAGTTAACTAAAGTATCTAAACCTCCCATCTTTTTTGCTGCATTATCTATAGCTTGGGTAAGAGAGTCTTTATTGCTAACATCAACAACACATGTGTCTACTAGGTCTGAATTAATCTCTACTTGAGCATTATCTAAATTTTCTTCGCTGATGTCTGCAATAGTTACATGTGCGCCTATATTTATTAATTCTTTTGCAGCTCCTAAACCAAAACCATTTGCGCCACCTGTAACAAAGGCTTTTCTATCTTTACTGTATTTAAGTTGCATAATTATAAAAAAACATTTCTAACACTTAATAATATTACATTTAAGTGCATTTATGCAACTTAAATGTAATAAAAGTAATAACAATGTGCTAATTTTTATGCATCTCACAGTAAATTTTGTTAGAATTTTTTATATATAGGAAAACCTATATATGCATAAGCATACAAAGGGGGAAATAAGTGATATTACGTAATAACAATAAAGTTAAAACTTTATTCATCACTGTCGTGCTTCTTGTCGTTGCTGCTTGTGGAGGGAGTGCTAGCGGAGGGGGAGATTTAATCCCTACTGCTGAACCTCCAGGTCCACCAGTTAGCAATATACCAGGTGCATTGGCACCGGAGGCAATTCCAGCAGTTAAGTATATAGACGGCAAGTTTGTTGAAGACAGCATGCCAGCTGATATTTGGGACAACACTACAAGGATTGCAAAATCAGACTATACAATTGCATACAACAATGGTTGGGCAGCTATTGATTTCACTGTAAAAATTACAGAGAATTTAAAAGAAGCTGCTGCAGCTTCTGGTGTAACAATTGTAGGATTTTGTGATATGGAGTTCAGTCCTGAAAAAGCAATTACTTGTGCTGAACAGTCTGTGACTCTTAATCCAGACTTTGTTATACACTCAAATTTCCAAGGAGGTCTTTCAGGAGATCAATCTATGGAAATTTTTGACGCCGCAGGAGTACCTGTAGCAGTAATTGATGTATGGCATCCAAATTCAATATTTTTTGGAGCTGACAACTACGCTGCTGGTGTAATGGGCGGAAAAGATGCTGGAAAATATGCTGCTGACAATTGGGGATGTGAAGATGTTCATATCTTGTTGGGTGAGAACCCACCTGAAGGAGAAGCAGCAGATCTACGTATGGTAGGATTTAGGGATGGTGTCAGAGTATACTGTGGAATCCCAGATGCTAATGTACATAGAATTAACTTAGACGGAACAGCTGACCAGGCTATCACTGCAACTACTGACTGGCTAACTGCTAATCCAGATGCAACATATGTTCTTTGCGGAACAATAGACGATGAAAGAGCATCAGGAATGGCAAGAGCATTGAAACAAGCTGGTAGAGAAGGCGGATGTGTCGGTCAAGGAGCTGACCTTCCAGGAACATCATTGATACATGAGGGGACAATAGAAGAAACGAAGTATATTTCTACTGTTGCTTACTATCCAGAAAAATATGGAGAGTTCCTCGTGAACATCGCTATTGATGTTATAGAAGGAAGGCCTGTGCCACAAGAAGTACACATGGCACATATGATCATTGATCGTAGTAATGTTGATGAATTCTATCCACAAGGGTAGATAACTTTAATAAGAACAAAGCCTGAGGTATAAAAGCCTCAGGCTGACTTCTATTTTTTAGTATGGAGAAATAAATGTTATTGAAATTGAATAATATATCTAAATCATTCGGTGCAGTTTCAGCTTTAAAAGATGTATCTTTAGAACTTAATGACAAGGAATGTTTAGGGCTGCTTGGAGACAACGGAGCTGGAAAATCAACACTTCTTAAGATATTAAGTGGAGTTTACAAAGCTGATACAGGAAAAACATATATTAATGATAAGGAAGTAGATTTTACAGACCCGTTACTGGCTAGAGAAGCTGGAATTGAAATGATTTATCAAGATTTAGCATTGGCTGACGAACTTCCCGCAGATGCAAATATATTTTTAGGAAGAGAACAAAAGAACAACGTTTTTGGATTGTTCAAAACACTTAATAAAAATAAAATGCAAGATGAAGCAACCAAAGTATTATCTACACTTGGAAGTGAGCTAGATGCTTCAAGATTGGTAAATGTAATGTCTGGAGGGGAAAGACAATTAGTTGCAGTTGCTAGAGCTCTTCAATTTAATCCAACGATTTTACTTATGGACGAGCCAACAGCGGCTCTATCTGCTGAAAAAGCAAGTCATTTGAACAACCTAATTTTAAGTTTAAAGAAAAAAAATCTAGGCATTATATTAGTAAGCCATAGATTTTCAGATATCTTTGCTGTCTGCGACCGTATTGTTGTTTTAAATCGTGGAAAAATAGCAGATGAATTTTTAGTAATAGAGGGTTCATTTGAAGAGCTTTCAACTAGAGTATTAAAGATTATGGCAGGTAAATAAGATGAAATATTTTTACAATAAGATTGTTGATGCAGTTAGGGAAATAGGTCCAGGCTTAGTCTTAATATTTATAATTGAAATAGTATTTTTCTCAATCACGTCTGAATATTTCTTTGGTTGGAACAATTTTAAAAATATCTTTAGGGCGTCCACAATTATTGGAATAATGGCTTTGGGTCAAACAATAGTGATAATATCAGGCGGATTTGATCTTTCAGTTGGTTCAGTATCTGCTGCTACAGGAATGGCTGGGGCTTGGATGTTACAGCAAGGATACGGTTTTTTTACCGCTTTATTTACAGCAATAATAATTGGAGGAATCATTGGAGTTGGAAATGGTGCAATTACAGGGTATGGAAGAATTAATCCTTTAATAACTACCTTGGGTATTATGTCTATTGTTCGTGGCTTGGGCTTTATTGTTTCTGGTGGCTATGATATTGCGATTCGCAATAAAACTTTTTTAAAGATGGGTTCAGGGCAAATATTTAATATTCCTTATTTAGCGATTATTTTAGTTTCACTATTTGTTGTAGTTGGTTTAGCAATTCCAAAGTTTACATTTGGTAGATATATGTATGCTATTGGCTCAAATGAACGAGCATGTGTTTTAGCAGGAGTTAGAGTTAACAGGTGGAAACTTGTCTTTTACGGTACCTGCGGAGCATTAGCTGGACTTGCGGGGGCAATTACTTCAGCGAGAGTTGGAGTTGGTGCTCCTCAGATAAATATGGGGGTTGAATTAGGTGTTATAACAGCTGTTATATTAGGAGGAACCTCTCTTGCTGGTGGCAAAGGAAGAATAGCAGGAACATTTCTTGGTTTGTTTATTGTTTCTACAATGAGTAATGGTTTGGTTATGTTAAGTGTTCCAACTTTCTACAAGTATGTTGCTACAGGAACTTTGCTGTTATTTGCTGTATTTTATGACGAAAGGAGACGTAGCAATTTTGCGAAAAGGTAAAGCAAATATAGGAGTTATCGGAGTTGGTTGGTGGTCTTCACAAGCGCACCTTCCAGCTTTAAGTTCAAATGAGAATGCTAATTTTCTTGCAATATCCGATCTAGATTCAGAAAAACTAATCAAAGCAAAAGAAAAATTTGGTATTCCAAATACTTATACAAGTCATACTGAAATGTTTGAAAAGGAAGATTTAGATGGAGTTGTTATTGCAGTTCCTCACAAGTATCACTATGGGATTGCTCTAGATGCGTTAAATCATAACTTACATGTAATGATTGAGAAGCCAATGGTTTTGGAGGTACACCATGGTGAGGAACTTTTAAGCATTGCTAAAGAAAATAAATTGGAAATTATAGTTGGGTATCCTTGGCATTACAACAAACAAGTTGAGCAAGTTAGACATTGGATATCCAATAAAGAGATCGGTGACTTAATGTTTATCGATTGTATTTTTGCTTCAATTGTATGGGAGCTTTACAGAGGAAATCCTGAAGCATATAAAGAAACTTTTGGTTTTCCAGTTATGCCAGAGAGCAGTACATATTCAGATCCTGCTATAGCTGGAGGCGGTCAAGCTCAAACTCAAATTACCCATAGTGCTGCAATGTTAATAAAAATGACTGGCTTAACTCCAATATCTGTTTTTTCTATAATGAAAAATTTTGATTTAGAAGTTGACCTCACAAATGCTTTAGTAGTGAACTTTGAAAATGATGTAATTGGTACAATAGCCTCTACTGGAAGTGTATTAAATGGTCAGGAAGAAATACTAGAGTATAAAATCTTTGGGGAAAAAGGCCACATTTTATTTGATGTGATAAAAGGAGTTGCTTCTTTACACAATTCTGCTGGAGTAGTTGAGAACAAACTTGAACAGGAAGTCGGGACAAAAGTTGGTTCACAGGATTTTTGGGCTTTATCTTATCCAGAGCATGCAACATCAGAAAATTTAGTGAATGTAATACTTAACAAAGATGAAAACAAGTCTCCTGGTACTATAGGGTTAGAAGTTGTTAAGTTGCTAGATGCAGCATATTCAAGTTCTAAAGAAGGAAAATTAATTAAAATTAATTAAGAAAGGGGTAAATTATGGAAAGAATAGCTCAAGTATTTACTTTGAAAGAAGGAAAGCGTGAAGAATACATTAGAAATCACAAAACAGTTTGGACTGAACTAGAGCAGTTATTTAAAGATGCAGGAGTAAAACGTTATTCTATTTATGTATGGAAAGATATATTGTTTAGTTACATGGAAGTTGAAAATTATGAATCTATGGTGGAAAAATTTAACGGTAATGAACTTGCTCAAAAATGGGAAGATGAGTTTGCTGAATTGATAGAGTATCCTGAAGTTGATCCATCGAATGGCTGGCCTATTGCTTTACAGGAAGTTTGGAATTTAGAGGTTTAATTTGAGTAAAGAAATTATTAAGAGTATAGAAACATTCCCACTTCACTATCCCGAACCGCACGACAGTGGAAAATCTAGGTATATAACCATAGTGAAAATAACAACTAATGAAGGAAGAGTTGGGTGGGGTGAATGCATTGCTCAATTTCCGGAGGCGGCTATGGCTACAGCGACAGTAATTGATACTGGTCTAGGAGAGCAAATTATAGGAGAAGATCCGACAGAAGTTGAGCATATTTGGAACATATTGAGAGAAAGAAATTGGTGGTATGGAAATGGAGGAGTAGCTAATTTTGCCGTTAGTGCTATTGATATGGCTGTATGGGATTTAAAGGGAAAAATTCACAACCTTCCTATATATCAGCTACTAGGAGGTAAAAAGACTGAAAAAATTAAAGCTTGTGCGAGTATTATTTTTGATACCGAAAATCTTGAAGCTACTCATGATGAATTTTTAGATTTTAAAGAAAGAGGGTACACCGCTGTTAAAGGAGGTTGGGGTAAGTCAAAGGAAACTGCATTTGGCTTAAATCCAGAGAGAGACTTAAAACTAGTAGAAAAGATAAGGGAGGCAGTTGGCCCAGATGTTACTTTTGCTTTAGATGTTGGAACACATGTTGCTTGGACACCACAGCATGCTATAGAACAAATAAAGAAGTTTGAAGATTACGATATTTTCTGGGTAGAGGAGCCTCTTCCTCAGTATGATCTTAGAGGGTATGAGATGTTAAAAGCTGCAACTAATACACCTATTGCTTCTTGTGAGAAAGAATGGAATTTAGAAGCTTTTAAAAATTGGATTGTTTCAGGCTTGGTTGATGTTGTCATGCCTGATCCAGGAAAAGCTGAGGGTATCACTGGCTTTAAAAAAATAGTAGATTTTGCTGCGGCTTATGGAGTAGGTTTTACTCCACACTCTTGGAGTAGCGCAATAAATACAGCAGCAGCTTTACACGTATATACTGCTTCAAGTACTGGAGTTAATTTTGAGTTAAAACCAAACCCCTCTCCAATGCAGTATGAACTTATTACTAGTCCAATTGAGCAAAAAAATGGATATGTTCAGCCTCTGGAAGGACCTGGATTAGGTATTGAAATAGTCGAGGAAGTTATTGAAAAATACAATATGAAGTTAGGAGCTTAAAGAGCTTTCTATGGGAATTCTGAAAGAAAAAAAAGCAATAATTACCGGTGGATCCACTGGTATTGGACTTGGCATAACAGAAGGATTTCTTAAAGAAGGTGCATCAGTAGCTATTGTTAGTCGTTCAGCTGATATAAATAAAATAAAAATTAATAATAAAAAAGAAAATATATCTATTTTCAATATAGACCTAGCAGATCGTGCTAGCAGGTCAAATTTGGTAAATGAAATGATGTCAACTCTAGGCAGAGTTGACATTTTAGTGAATTGTCACGGAGTAGTACTACCTCAAGACTCGGTCGAACATTCAGAAGATGATTGGGACACAACCATTGAAACGAATCTATCTTCAACTTTTTTCTTATGCCAAACAGTTGGTAAACATATGATTGATAACAAATATGGAAAAATTATTAACATTGCCTCGATGTATGCTTTTTTTGGTGGAGTTAAAGTTGCGGCATATACTGCATCAAAAGGTGGGTTAGCTCAATTAACTAAAGCACTTTCAAACGAGTGGTCCTCAGAAGGAGTAAACGTTAATGCAATTGCTCCTGGTTATATAAGAACAAATTTGAATAGACATGTATGGGAAGAAGATTTAAAGCGAAGTCAAGAAATTATTGACAGAACTCCTGCTGGTAGATGGGGTGATCCAGAAGACATGGCAGGGCCAGCTATTTTTCTTGCTTCTCATCTTTCTGATTTTATTAATGGTGTAGTTATCCCAGTTGATGGAGGGTTTGCTGCTCGTTAAGAAAATCTAAACTTTTTTTTATTATTTCATTTTCTGATTCCTTATTATTAAGAGAAGCCATTAACTCAATTAACACAGGTCCTTCGAAGTTTCTTTTATGCAGTGAAAAGAGGGCATTTTTGAGTGGAAGATCTCCATGGCCTAAAGCTACTGTTGGCCACCAACCATCTGGCTCTCCAGGTTTCAATCCATTTAAAACAAAATCCTTTATGTGAACAACTTTTATATAATCTCCAAGAAGTTTTAATGCATCTTCTATTTTTTCGCCTGTTCTAATAAAATTTCCAATATCAAATGTCATACCAAAATTATCACTCCCTATAGATTTCAATATTTTATAATAAACTTCCATTTTCAGGCCTCCATGATTTTCAATAGAAACATTCATTTCATTTTCATTTGCAATTTCGACTATGGTACTAAGCATCGGCATTACTCTTGTGATGGTTTCTTTATTTGGTTCAATATTCCAAAGTTTTGGACTATCTATGACAATTCTAAAATGATCAGCATTTAATTCTTGGGCCCAAGACATCTTACTGAGGAGGTCTTTAAATGCATCTTCATTTCTTCCTAGCTCCAGCCCACTTGGGTGTCCCCAGGAAATTACTAAATTATATTCTTTTTCTAATAATAAAGATGACAATTCGTTTACAAACGAAATGTCTTTAAAGTCAATAAAGCATGTTTGTAATCCTACAGAGCTTAACTTATAAGAACTTACTAAATCTAAGAATTCAATCATAGTAATCTTTTTGTCTACAGGAGATTCACCAAATCTTAACTCTCCAAAATATCTGTGGTATGAGTAGCTTTCTATTCCAATTTTGAACATTTTAATGAAACCAATTAGATAACTTTATTGAACACTTTGTATTTAGGAACTTTCTATCTCACACAAAGGCTCACCAACATCAACTTCATCATCAACATTAGCAAAAATTTTTGTAATTACTCCTGATATAGGTGCTGGAATTTCTACTTCTACTTTATTAGTGTCTCCAATAAGCAAGGTATCTCCTTCAGATATTGTATCTCCTTCAGCAACCTTCCATTCGACAATATATATATTTTCCGCAGAATCACCAAATTTTTCTACTTTTACAACAGTTTTCATTATTCGGAGTATATATTTTTGAACAAATAATCTAATGTAGGTTCTGAAGATTTTTCTACTTTTTCTTTTACACTGTTGAGTTTCTCATTTGTTTCTTTAGTAATCTTATCCAAGTCTTTAGCGGTTAATGTTTTTTTTGAAACTAAAGCATTGTTTAATAATTTAATAGGATCACGTTCCATCCAAGCTTCAAGTTCTCCATCAGGTCTATATGCGGCTAGGTCAGATCTACTATGGCCAGAATATCTATACGTTTTCATTTCGATAAACGTTGGTCCTTCACCATTTCTAGCAAAATTTACTGCTTCCCCAACTTTTTCAATAACTTCTTCAATTTCTTGTCCATCAACAATATAATTTCTCATATCGTAGGATTTTGCTCGGGTTGCCAGGTCTAGAACAGAGGTTGTACTTGCAAGTGGACTGTACTCTCCATAGAGGTTATTTTCACATATAAATATAGCTGGTAAGTTTAAAACTTTAGCAATATTCAACCCTTCGTGAAAGGCTCCTATATTTGCTGCTCCATCTCCAAAGATTGAGACTGCAACAGCTCCTGTTTTCTTGTATTGAGCACTTTTTGCCACACCGGTAGCTATAGGTATTCCCGCACCAACAATTGCAGATGTTGGAAGGAGTCCAACTGAAAGATCTGAAAGATGCATTGACCCTCCTAGACCAAACATAGATCCACCTGATTTTCCCATAATTTCAGATAGAACCTTTTCAGGGGTCATTCCAAGTGCTAGAGCATGCCCATGTCCTCTATATGTACACATGACATAGTCTGTAACTTCTAGACTAGATGCTATTCCCACAGCAACTGCCTCTTGTCCGTTACATAAATGGGTAGTACCTCTTATAAGTCCTTCAGCAAAAAGATTAAAACAGATTTCTTCAAATTCTCTAATTTCGATCATTCTTTTTAATTGTTCAACTTGGTCATTTTTTATTGAAGCTCTTCTATCTTTTGGAGAATTACTCATAAGTTAAACCTCTAACTCTTCCCACCAAGATGGAGGAGCTTCATTTGTTATAATATACTTATTAATTGACTCTTTAATATACTCAACAGAAGGTAAATATTTTTTCTCCAATGCTTCGTTAAATGGTATGAGTGTATCAGGCGCTGTTATTCTGAATGGAGGAGCTTTTAGCTCTTTGTAACATTTTGAAGTTACATATGCAATAATTTCTGAACCCCAGCCTCCAGAAAAAGGATTTTCTTCAACTGTTACTAATCTTCCTGTCTTTCTTACAGATTCTACAATTGCTTCTTTATCCCAAGGAATTAATGTTAGTAGATCAATGAGCTCAGACGATGCGTCGATTTCTTGACTAGCTTTTTTTATTGATTCAACGGTTGAACCTAGTCCTACAATGGTAACATCATCACCTTCATTTATTATTTTTGCTTTACCTAAAGGTACAAAACCTTCTTCACCTCTAATCAACTCTTCCCTATTTGCAAATAGTGATCTGGGTTCTAAAACTACAACTGGATTATTGTCATTTATTGCACTTCTTAGCAAACCATATGCAGATTGTGGATTCGATACAACTGCTAACTTCAGACCTGGTGTTTGATAGAACCAAGATTCAAGTGTTTGAGAATGCTGTGCTCCAAATCCTAATCCTGCTCCTGTTGTTGCTCTTACTACTAAAGGAACACTTAGCTCTCCACCTGAAAGATATCGAAATTTTGCTGCTTCAGTTGAAAGTTGATCTATAGCTACTCCTAAAAATTCAACAAACATTATTTCTACTACCGGTCTGAGCCCAGTACAAGCAGCTCCTAAAGCCATTCCCATGAAACCCATTTCAGCAATAGGTGTGTCCATTACTCTTTCGGAACCAAATTTATCTAATAAACCTTCTGATGTTTTCCAAGGCCCTCCTGCAGCTGCTATGTCTTCTCCCATTAGAATTACATCAGAATTTTCATTCATAGCATCTTCTAATGCATATAGAATTGCTTGATTTGTCCTTACTTTTTTTTGTGTAATTTTTTATCCCCTCTTTATTTTTCTAAAAAAACAAATTATAGTATTTATTATAAGCCAAAACGGTGATAAATTCATCTTAAGGAGTAGATAAAATTATGAAAAAACCTTTGGAGGATATAAGAGTTATATCTTTTGAGCAATATGGAGCAGGACCATTTGGGACTCTTCATCTCGCTGAATTAGGTGCTGAAGTAATTAAAATTGAAGACCCAACTACTAAAGGCGATGTTAGTAGATACATTCCCCCTTTTCAGGAAGATTCTAACAGTTTGTTTTTTGAGACATTTAATAGAAATAAAAAAAGCATTTCGTTAGATATAAGGACCACAAAAGGAATGCAAGTTTTTCATGACTTAGTTAAAGTCAGCGATGTTGTTTTTTCTAACTTTAGAGGTGATGTTCCTGAAAAACTTAATTTAACATATAAAGATCTAGGGAAGATTAATAAATCAATAGTTTGTGTCTCTCTTTCATCTTTTGGAATGACGGGCAGCAGAAGAGAGCAACCAGGATATGACTATATAATGCAAGCAATTTCTGGATGGATGGATCTTACAGGTGATCCTGATGGTCCACCTACAAAATCTGGTTTATCTCTTGTAGATTATTCTGGTGGCTTAGCTGCAGCTATATCAATTTTGGCAGGTTTACATTCAGCTAAATTAAATGGGAAAGGTATGGATTGTGATCTTAGTCTTTTTGATACAGCTATAAGCATGCTTACATACCCTGCCACTTGGATGTTAACTAAAAAACATGTTACAGAAAGAACAAAAGATTCTTCCCATCCTTCAGTTGTTCCTTTTCAGATTTTTAAGACTTCAAATGGTTGGATTTCAGTTGTTTGCGCAAAAGAAAAATTTTGGAAACTTCTTATAGAAGAATTAGGGGACTCACGGCTGGGAGACGCTAACTTTGAAAATTTTGAATCAAGATACAATAATAAAGAAGAATTAACTTCGATATTATCAGATATATTTATTAAACAACCATCTGAACATTGGGAATCAAGACTTAAAGAAAAAAAGATACCTTGTGGAATTGTTAACTCGCTTGAAGAAGCTTTAGATGACATACAAGTTAGAGAACGAAATATGATTTTAGAGACAGATCATCCTATTTTTGGGACTGTGAAGGGAGTCCGAACATCAGCACATGTAGGAAATTCTAGAAATTATGATCAAAAAAGAGCCCCTCTTCTGAATGAGAATAAAGATTATGTTTTAAATGAGTTGTTAAATTACAATCCTAAAAGAATAAAAGACTTAGAAGAAGAAGGTATATTAGGTAAATATAATTAATTGTTCCCTTCGATAGATTCAATTAATTTTTTAGCTCTTTTTATAACGGCTTCATCAACCATCTCATTATTGCTATCTTTAAAACTGCCTGAACTGCTTTTAGTTTCATTGTTTGCTTCTAAAATTGATTTAGCCCATTTAATGTCTTCATCTGAATGGGAAAAAATTTTGTTTGTTGACTCTATTTGACTTGGATGAATAAGCTGTGCACCAGAGTATCCAAGGTCTTTAATAGTATTCATGTGTTTTTCTAAACCTTTTTTATCTTCTATATTTGTCCATACAGGCCCTATTGGGGGCGTTTTTTCATAAGCGGCTATAACCAAATTTACAAATAATCTAATAGGGATTAATTGTTTCAATCCTTTATTTGGATTTATATTTAGTGAATTAGATAGGTCTACCTCACCAAGAGCAACTGTTTCAACTTTTTTATTCTTACTTATTTCTTCAAGGTTTAAGACTGATGTTGGAGTCTCTATTAAAGGTATAATTTCTAGACTGTTCTCATCAATAACCTCAACTATTTTATTTATATCACCAGAACTATTAATTTTTGGAAGGAATACTCCTCTAATCTTACTTACATTTTTTTTAATTAGCTTTATATCATCTTTGATAAGCATTTTTTCTGAATTAATTCTTATAAAAATTTCTTTCGTAACATTTTTTTGTTCATTAAAGAAATTTTGTAATATTTCTCTAGCCTCTTTTTTATTTTGTAATGAGACTGAATCCTCAAGATCAAAAATTATTGCATCTGCGTTATTTGAATCTAATTTTGTAAAATAACCCTCTTTAATTGCTGGAATGTATAAATAGCTTCTTCTCAAGATAATTTCCTAAAACTATCCTGTTATTTATCCCAGAGTGAATCTGGTTTGGGTCTATTAAATTTTGCATAATCAGAATTTTTTTTATAAACAAAAAATTTTCTATCCCAAGAAATAACTACGTCACCATTTTGATTGTAGCCTATAGTGGAGACTCTAACAATTCCACCATAGTCTCTTGTTTTAGACTCTCTTTTATCTATTATTTTACTTTCTGAATAAATTGTATCTCCTACATATACTGGATTTGGTAACTGAATATCATCCCAGCCCAAATTAGCAAATGCATTTTGACTTAAGTCGATTACAGATTGTCCAGTAACAATTGATAACGTTAAACAAGAGTTCACCAATATTTTTCCATATGGAGATTGCGAAGAATATTCTTTATCAAAATGATAAGGATTTGTATTCATTGTCATAAGGGTAAACCATGTATTATCTGACTCAGTAATCGTTCTTCCTAGAGGGTGTTTGTACACCTTATCAATTACAAAGTCTTCGTAATAATTTCCAAAAGATTCTATTTTATCACTCATTTTATTCCTATTTAATATAAATCTAATACAGTAAGTTCTTGATTGAAATATTTTTATATATTTTATTTATACAAATATTTCATATAAGACTTGGATTGTTGCGCAAATTAGTATTATTCTTATTTTATTGGCATGGAGGTTTCAAATTACATTTATTAAATTAGAGAAGATTGAAACGATTGGACTTCGTGTTCCTTTAAAAAAAGTATATAAAGGTAGCTACTATTCAATGCCAACTAGGTGCACAATTATAACTAGAATTACAGATTCTGATGGCATGGTAGGAGAATCGTATAATGCTGATGAAGATAAAGAACAAGAAGAAATAATTAATATAATAAATAATGAATTATTTCCATTAATTAGTGGTGAGAAACATTTTTCCCCATATGGATTCTGGGAAACTATGGTCCCTTCTACCTTTGATCAACTTAGGGATAGAAAGTTAGCAACGAGAGCTATTGGTTCAGTTGACTCAGCATTATGGGATCTTTATGCTAAAAGATTAAATGTACCAATTAGAAAACTCTGGGGAGGTTATAGGGACGAATTACCAATAATTGGGATTGGCGGATATTATTCTGAAGACTTATCAGATATTGATAAGGAAATTGATTATTGGGTTGAAAAAGATGTAACAGGTATGAAGTTTAAAATAGGAAGACTATCACCTGAAGAAGATATTCAAAGACTAACAAGAGCAGTAGAGAGAGCACCAGAAGAATTTAAATTTGTTGTTGACGCTAATCAAGGATATAAATATTGGGATGCTGTAAAGTTTTGTGAACTTTCAAAAAATATTACACAGCTAGAGTGGTTTGAGGAACCTTGTAGGTGGCAAAATGATATACGAGATATGTCAAATTTAAGACTTGCAACGAACGTAAAAATAGCTGCAGGACAAAGTGAGATATCAAGTCAGGCAATGTCAAGAATGATTGTTTCAAATGCTGTTGATGTTGTAAATTTTGACGCTTCTTGGGGAGGGGGGCCAACAGAATGGTTAAAAGTTGCTGCCATGACAAAAATTTTTGGAATTGAACTAGGACATCATGAAGAATTCCAGGTCGCTGCTCACTTATTAGCATCTGTACCTAATGGAAAATTTGTTGAAATATTTGAAGAAGAGAGGGATCCAATTTATTGGAATTTGATTAATAACAGACCCGAAATAAAAAATGGTACTATAAGTTTGCCTGATGCTCCGGGCTTTGGATGGGACCTAAATGAAGATTTTATATCAGAGTATAGAGTAAATGAAAAAATTTAAGTGTTTGATAACTGATTACCAAGGAGATAATTGTAATTATGAGATTGAGCAACTTGAGAAAAATAATATAGAAACCGTAGTAGCAAAATCAAAAAACCAGAATGATTGGTTTAATATACTACCTAAAGTTGATGCAATTTTAACAAGACATGCCAATATTGATGAAAAGTCATTTGCAATGATGGAAAAATGTAAAGTTATATCAAGATACGGAACTGGTTATGACAATATTGACATTAATTCAGCCCAGAAGAAAAAAATTATAATAACGTTTGTTGATGATTATTGTTCGAATGAAGTTGCGGACCATACTCTATTATTAATTTTATATTGTATTAGAAATTTAAGGGATTATTTATCTTCTGTTAGTAAAGGTGATTGGACTCCGAATCCACATCCGAATGTTGATAGGATTTCCGGAAAAAAAATGACAGTAATTGGGTATGGAAAAATTGGTCAAAAGGTTGTTGAGAGGGCATTAGCATTTGGTTTTGAGATGAGAGTATATGATCCTTACTATAAAGGAAAAGTTCCTTCAGGAGTAAGTCATCATAAAGATATATATGATGCAGTTTTAGATACTGATGTTGTGTCACTCCATGTTCCTTTAATAGAGAGTACAAAAAATATTATTGACAAAAAAGTTATAGATTTAATGTCACAAGATAGTTTGTTAGTTAATGTTGCAAGAGGTGGATTAATTAAACTTGATGATGCTATTAGTTCTCTTGATAAAAATAAACTTGGCTGGTTAGCTCTTGATGTTGCTGATAATGAACCACCAAAAAAAAGTGATATCTTAAGAAGCCATAAAAAAGTCGTACTCACACCACACATTGCCTACTACTCAAAACAGAGCATTCAAGAGTCTAAAAGAATCTGCGTAGAAAATATAATTCTTGGATTAAACAACAAGCAGGTTATAGGACCAGTAGTTAAATTTTAATTATTAGTTGGTTACAATAAAACTAAAGAGGTTCAAATAATGAGTTATGATCCAAATTTAAAATATGATCCAGATATATTCACAAAAATTTTAGATGGAGAAATTAAAACAGAAATAATCTTTGAAGATGATGAAATCTTTGCATTTGATTGGATTAACCCAGCAGCACCGATCCATGTTCTCATTGTTCCGAAAAAAAATATACCAACAATCAATAATTTAGTTAAAACTGATAATTTATTGGTAGGAAATATGTTTTTTAAAGCTAGCGAGATAGCAAAAAATTTAGGCATACAAGATGATGGATATAGATTAATTTTTAATGTTAATTCTGGAGGTGGACAACATGTATTTCAAATACATCTACACCTACTAGCCGGAAGAACTTTAAACTGGCCTCCAGGCTAATTTTATTTTCTTATTTCAAGTAATTTCCCCTAAGTTTCCATTATTGAGAAGACTTTCTTAAATAGATTTTGGTAGAATACTATAATACTTAAAATATTAAGGGGGAAAATTTGTTAAGTAAGAAAAAATACATAATATTAATGCTCGTCGGTCTCTTGGTTGCTAGTTGTGGTGGGAATACGGAAGATACTGCAGTTGTTGAAGAAGAATCAACTCCAGTAGAAACAGTTGCTCCAGCAACTACTGTTGCCAAAGAGACAGCTTGGTATCCAGTAATAAGAACATCCTCTAAACCATTCAAGATTGGTTATGGAGATGGTCTTTCAGGTATCTCATTTACAGATTCAGTTACAAACAGTTTAAATGAAGTAGCTGAACAAATGGGAGTAACTCTTGTCTATTGTGATAACGCATACGAC
>Ga0114997_10001649_pt1 | contig 18315 bp, 11 predicted proteins | sample ArcticOcean_MG_C_2_FD_87045 | JGI IMG/M metagenome (GOLD analysis project Ga0114997, IMG submission 87045) | Marine microbial communities from western Arctic Ocean - ArcticOcean_MG_CB4_136 | ecosystem: Environmental > Aquatic > Marine > Oceanic | place: Arctic Ocean: Canada Basin | collected...
ACGAGGAGGACGAAGAGGATGAAGATCCTCCCGCGTCGCTCTCCGAAGACGACGAACCCGAGGACGAGGACGAGGACGAAGATTCATCATCTCGCCGCCGTTTTCTTTTTGCCATTTTCGTTGCGCTTTATGCCGTGTTGTTGGTGTCACCGTTAAAGAAATGGATTTTGCTTCAAATCGTCGTCGTCGTTAGAAAGTGCGCGTTTTGACACGCGGAGTGAAAGAGAAATCGCAATGTTGTTTTGGGCCGGAAATGTGTGTGGTTTATGCGCGTGAATGAGACTACGAATAATGGCGTCGTTGTTGGTGCTTTTTTGAAGGGGCTCTTTTGAAGTTGTGACAGATTCGAGTCAAAAAACAACAAACCACACTTAAAAAAAAAGCGAGAGAAGAAAACGAGAGAAGAAAAGACCCGCAGAAAAAAAAGAGCGCGCGCGCGAGAAACTCCTTTACCTTCCCGATAAAAGACTTCGCGAAAATATGGAAGAACAGGACGCTGAAGTTTCGGTTCCCGAAAAGAACGACCCGCGAGCTGCTGCGTCGGGGGCGTCCGTCTTGGAAGAAGTTGGCGCTCAAAACTCGAACAACGTTGAAGAAAAAAAATACGCGGAGAGTGATGAAACGAAACAAAGAGGGAGAAAACGGAAAGAAGTGGAAAAAGAAAACGACGAGGAAAGCGCTGACCGTGAGGAGAAGACGTTTCGAGTTTTCGTGAAAACTTTACACGGTACATCGATTGTACTTCCTCTGAAATGAATCGGGAACACGCTGGAAGGTCTAAAGTTCGACGATACGAACGTGGAAGAAGAAGAAGTTACTGATCTGGAACATGTGGAATTGGAGAATCTAAACGACCCGAAATCTGAAGTTCGAGCTTTCTTGTCCAATGCGCTCGCGTTGCGAATGAAAGAGAGGGAAGGATGGTCGCGAAAGTTTACGGAGGCCCTCTGCCGAGAACTGTTCCATTTTCTCGAGTTAAAAGCGACTCTTGGAGATTTCGAGGGATGTGCGTTTAGCCCTCCGACGAGTTTAATGGACGACCTTTGGCACGAAGTTATACTCAACACGAAGTTATACAGGAGACTCTGCGCGACGCTTCCCAACAATCCAGAAGGAAAACTTGTCGATCATACGACGTTCGGCGCTGTGGATCTAGAAGTACAGAGAGAACGCACGAGAGAAAAGTTAACGTAAGCATTCTTCCTATTTAGTTTTTCTCCTCTCAAAGTACTCACTATTTTATTTCTTCATTTAGGAACCTCGTTGATTTAACTCATGAATGGGATTGGAGTTTGTGGTACGACGACGCGAAACCTGAAGTACGCGCCAGAACCACCGAAGGGCATTTTACGGTGTTTGAATTGATGAAGATGATCAAAGCTAAGGAAGGGATCCCGCCGGACCAGCAGCGATTAGTTTACGAAGGAGTACAACTCCATCCCTACGAAACGTTCAAAAGGTACAATCCAGAGCCGGGCATGACGATACATCTTGTACTCAAATTAAGCGGGTGCTAAAGACAGTAGCTGCGAAGTGGGAGAGAGAGAGAGAGAGGTAAAAAAGAGACACAGAGAGTGAGAGAGACACAATGAGAGAGACTTATCAGTATTTTAACACAAACTTTGAAATACAAGATCTTTAAAATACAACTGCACATACGCTTGTCTTTTCGCAGATCTTGTTGTTCCTCGTCCTCCTCTTATATAGTATTACCGAGCGACATCGAACGCGGGATTCTGCGGCCTCGCTTTCCCTATTCTCTCCCTGATGTACACCTTTGGTTCGATCAACAACGTTTCACTCTTTTCGTTTTTCCCGCGTTTTTGTCGTCGTTTCTTTTCGTCTTTTCTCTTCTCGAGAAGAGATTCAATCTCTTTCTTTTTCTCTTCGACAAACGCGTTGGCTTTTTTACCGAAGGCGTCGACGAAGGGTATGTCGTTTTTGCGGTTCGGGTCGCGGAGGACGAGGTGGAAGGAGACGAGAGCGGCGAGGATGGAGAGACGGCGCGTCCATCTCGTCCATTTTAATTGTTCGAGTTCCAGTTGTTGTTTGGTTTTGGATTTCGGTTTTTTCTTCTTGGACGTGACTTCTTCTTCTTCTTCTTCGTCCTCGTCTTCGTCTTCTTCATCCGCGCGAGCGCTACTATTCGCGGGGGCGGCGGCGGCGGCATTTTTCGCGGACGGCAGTGACGTCGAGGAACAGATTTGACCCATTTGGCTACTACTAGTTGGGTTTTGGTCGTCTCGTTGGTTGCTCACCGGAAACGCTGGAATGGCGGGTTCGTTGCCTCTCAAATACTTCTCGTGTAGAACTCCCGCCGCTCTCTCTTTGGTCAAATTGACGTACCTGCCTCGTCTGGCTCGAGACGTCGCGTCGATATCGGTTCGTAAAGCAATCTCTAAATTCTCCAAGTTGGTCTCTCGTTTGCGCTGGAAAGACATTTTCGCATCTTCGAGGGTTTTGTGTTTTGCCATTTTCGGAACGTCCTCCGTCTCGAGAGCTATTTGGACCGCGTCTATGAATTTGCCCGGATGCGCCGTCGCCAGAACGACGAGAGCGTTTTCACCGTCGTGGTTGTTCAAACCCATCGATTGCGCTGCATGTAGAGCTACTGCCGTGTGCGGACATGCCAAGTATTTGTGCACGTCCAAGTTATATTTCATGCTCTCAAAAGTGTCGTAATCCGACACCTCCGCGGTCAAAAATGTCTCTCTGAAATTTCTCAAAACTTTCTTCGGCAACGTCGCGTGTCCGTAAAACTCGTACGTATCTTGAATCCTCCGTAAAATTTCGGTATCACCTTCCGCGCAATAATATACAACTCGCCACAAGTTATATGGCATCACGAAATCCATCGCCGACGCGACTGTCTTCTCTGCTTTACTCTTTTGTATAATCTCACCAGTCATCGCAATCTCGTGCGCAGCTCCGTTCGCGTTGGTCGCTAAAACCACTTCCGTCATGGGCAAACCCATCTCTCGAGCTAACTGAGCGGTGAACGCGTGTCCCATCGCCCCAGTCGGCACCACGCACGTCATCGTGTGGTTCTCAATCTCCTCCTCCGTCGTCTTCCCGTGCATGGTTCTAAAATAACACCAAAAAAAATGAGGCAGTTGCGCTAAAATCCTCAAAATGTTACAGCTATTCAACGACGTGATCCCGTTCCTTTGCACAAACTCCTCGTCCGCAAAGATCTTCGAGCACACGTCGTCGATATCGTCGCACCCTCTTTCGCACTCTTTCACTTCAATCGCGTTCACATTTTCACCTCTCTTCGTCGTCATCTGCCTTTCCTGCGCTTTCGAAATCTTCCCGCTCGGGTACAGACACCAACAATCGATGCGATTGTTCCCAAACTTTTCAATCGCATCCAGCGTTGCCGGCCCGGTATCTCCAGTCGTGGCGACGATCACGTTCGCGCGTTCGTGTTTTTTGCTCAAAAAAAACTCAATCATTTGTACCGCGAACGCGAGCGAAATATCTTTCACCGAGAGCGTCGGTCCGTGGAATAACTCAGCCACGTGAATTTGCACTTTGGGAGATTTTATTTTACTCTTCTTCTTCTTCTCATCATCATCATCGTCGTCGTCATCGTCTTCGTCTAAAACGACCAGCGGCACCACGATATCGCTCTCTTCGAACCCTTTGTAACACTTCTTCACGATCGACATTAACTTCTCTTTCGGAGCGTCCGTTTCGGTGATGAATAAGCGGAGAATCTCGAACGCTAAATCTTCAAATCCTAAACCGCGAAGGCGTTTCAGTTGCGCGCGATTCAGTTTCGGAATCAACTGCGGCACGAACAAACCTTGGTCGTTCGGGAGATTCAATAAAGACGCGGCATGTAAGGAACACTTATGGGTGCCACCTCGGGTGGAGACGTACCGCATTATTTATTTATGTATTATTACGTGTTGTTGTTATTACATGTATTCGCGTTGTTTGTTGTGTCGCTTTCGAAACGAGAGAGACAAACTTTAATAAAACTCTTTCCCGCGCGCTTAGTACTACGATCGATGATGTTTTAAAGCAACACGCGTAATGCATCTAACAAAATGGATTAATATGATCACTAATTGTTCTTCTTCTTATTATTATTATTATTACTGTCAATTACCAGGTGGAGGCGGTGGCGGTGGAGGTCTTCGTAACGCCGCGAATCGATTACCGCCGGGCGCGTATCCTCCTCCGGGAGGCGGTTGTTGATAGTATCCGGCGGCGCCTCCCGTACCCGGCGGTGGTGGTGGTGGTTGAGCGTACGCCGGGTTTGGTGGCATTTGCTGGTAGTATTGTGGGGGAGGTTGCTGATACGCGCCGTGTTGTTGCGGTGGCATCATGACGCCTCCTCGTTGTTGCATCTGCAAAGACTGCATGAGGATGCGTTTACCGGCGTCGTTCAAACCGGCGGAGTTCCCGTTCGTTCTTACGACGTTCGTGCGCAAACGAGAATCTTCGATGAAGAGTTTTGGTGGTGGTGGCACGTCGCTCTGGTCCAATATAGGTTTCGGTAACACCGTACCTTCCAACAACCTCGGCGGCACTTTCGTCGTGCCTAATCGATACCGAGCGCAAACAACCCTATTCTCGTTGATATTCTCTTCGCGCATCATCGGTGACTCGATCTGCTTCGGGCAACAATCGCCGTCCGAGGTTTTCAAAGGTAACACTTCGCCACACGCGCCGTCGGCATCAGCAGCGGGGATTTTCAGCGCACATTTTTCGCGAATATCCTCGTCGTCAATTTTCGACGCGACGTTGGCGATTTTCAACATGCACTTGGAAATTGGGAGTTGTTCGTGCGCGTATAAGAGCTCGATGTTGATCATGTTTCGGTTCGCTTCTTCCGGCGTTAACGTACAATCCAAATTTCGTGTTTCCTTGAGTAAACGGTTGGCATCGATCCACGGTAACAGTGCAACTGCTTGCCATGCGAAGCGTTTGCCGTTCATGTCCAAATCAAAATGTTTCGGGTAGAAATCAATGATTGGACTGTCCTCATCCGTCATCAACGGGTAAAACGCCGGAGGTAAGGCGTGCGCAGAAGCCGCAGGTAACACGCCCATCAACTGATCAAACGGTTTGAAAGGTTTTCCGAGCTCGAATTCTGTGGAGATGAGTTCTAAATCCACCATATCCGTCGCGAACGGCGCGTAATGGTACGGATAAAACCAACCCCAAGAGCAACACCCCTCGTAATAGTACTTACAGACCCACAGTAAACCTCTTATGAACTCTTCCACCATGCCTCGGACAACTTTTCGTCGCGAGTTTAAATCGTGCGACCCCATCTTCGTGTCGTAATAACGTTCTTTCCATCCGATTTCCCCTAATCGAATGTTATCCGCTTCCATCTCGTCCTCTCGATCGTTTTTCTTCTCCAACAGCCCGTCCAATTGTTTCAAAAACACCGCTTTTTCCATCGCGTCGCCTTTTTTCAACCGAGGGATTTCCGATGGTTTCGGACATCCGCATCGAAAACACGATTTGCGCGTTTTTTGCATGTCGCCGCAACCGGACGGACACCGCCAATCGCCCGGCCTCGCGTCCGCGCCGGTTGCTTGGACAAACTCAAACGGCACGTCGTCGTCGGTTTCGATGGATTCAAATCCAGAATCTTCTCCTTCCTGTTTGACTTCCTCTTTCTTGATTTCGTTGAACAAATCGCTCGCGTTTTTTACTCTGTTCTTGGTCTCATCTTTCTCTTCTTCTTCTTCTTCTTCTTCTTCTTCTTCTTTTTGTTCTTCCGCTAACGCTTTTTCATATTCCAACGCGATTTTCTTTCCCAACAACTTCGCTTTCAACGCGGCCGCGGCAGAAACATTCGCCTCGGCATCTCTCCCAATGGGTTTCACCTCGGCGAATTGAGCTGATTTACGTTTCACGCCTTTCGTGTTTGCCGCGATATACGCCGGCGCGCGATCAGACGCGTTTATCGATCCACCCAAAGCACTTTTACCAACCAAACTGCCTTGATTGTTCTTCTTATAAAACTGTCTGGACACGTCTTTCTCGCGTTTCCTTCTCGAACGCATCTGCGCCTCGCGTTTTGCTCTCTTTTGGAAAATCTGTTCCTCGAATTGCGCCACGGCTCGCACGAATTGTCCGACCCGGCGTAAATTCGGCGTTCCGTCTTCGACTAAATGTCCGCCTAAATTCCCCAACTCCTGCTTATAAATGGTCATCAATAAATCAATCGCGCCTTCTCGAATTTCCAACGTCGGCGAATGAGGTAAAAAATCGTTCCCGACGAAGAAACACATAAAGACGAAATCGTCGAATAACCGTTCGCGGTCGATGGTAAACGTCTGCGGTAAAACGTGCGGACTCAAGTCTAACGCCAAATATTCTCGTAATATGGTCACCGATAATAATTGAAACGGTTTTCTCGCGATTGCAATTTGCTTCGCGTTTTTATCGATCGCTCCGGCGCCCCCGTTTTGCGCCAATTCGTTTGGTTTCTGTTGAAAGACAACTTCGCGTAAAATATGAAAATGCGGTTCGTGCGTCGCTAAAGCCAACATAATTAAATCGGCATCTAAACCATACACCACGTGTCGCGTGTTTGGGTCGTAACCGCCGCCATTCGCACACGCTCTCTGTTGTCGAATGTAATGCATCGCTTTGTGTTCGCCTTCTCCCGGAACGCTCGCGTCGCTCACGATAACTTTGATGTTTTTCCACCCTTTATCTGTATTTTGCTTCTTTCGCACGTAAAATTTTAACGCTTCGGCTAATCGTCCCATAAACGGCGTCCCCGGAGTAATCACGTTGGAATCAAAAACGCCGCTTTCAATTTTCGGCGGTACCTCGATCCCGTCTCTTCTTAATTTCTCTCTCAACTTTTCCTCTTCGATTTTCTTCTCCTCGGCTTCTTGCGCCGCTCGAAATCTCCGACTTCTCTGTTGATTCATCTTCGCTCTCGGAGCGACGCCGTCGATGGCCATGTATAAAACCTTCCTCGGTCGAATCATGAGAAACAATCTATCGATGTAATCGAAAATGTTCAAAAACACTTCCTCCTCCGTCGTCGGTGGAGGTCGGTCCTCCGGGTGAAAACACGGGTGAATGATGCCGTTCATGTCGAGATACAGATTGTCAAACTCCTGCCCGTTCGGGTTCGCTTTCGAGGAATCCACGAAAACTTTATTCCCGTTGATATCCACGACTTCATCCTCGCGAACGTCGGCGATGATTTTCGGGTATTTCACCGAGAGCCAACGATAAAATGCCGGGACACCCATTATTACTCCTCTTTCTTTCTTCTCAGTTGTTTAAAATACTTTTGATAAAACAGAAGAACACCCAAAAACCCGGCGGCTGATGAATGTCTTCGGAATCGAATTTCCAATCGGTCTCTCTCTCTCTCTCTGATAAGACTTTTCAACGCAACAAAAACAAACGCAAAAACACGAACGAACGCTCTCTCTCTCTCTCTTCTTCTCTCTCTCTCTCGAACAGAAGAGCGCAAACAAAGAAGAAGAGACAACGAGGAGTGAGTCGTCGTTTCACGGCACAAAAGTGGTGATTTTGTGTTGATGAAAAATATGCAAAATGTTTAGGGTGCTCACAAATTTGTGAGCACCCTAAACATTTGTGCTTTTCACAAATTTTCTTCATTTTTTTTTCACTCTACGATTCACTTTACCAAGAGAGAGAGAGAGAGAGAGAGAGAGATGAAAGACACGGATTCAGCCAACGAGAAGGAGACAAAGACGACGAGTAAAATGAATACGAATAAATCCACGTTCGACTCCGTCGTCGTCCACCCTTTAGTTTTGCTCTCCGTGGTCGATCACTTTAAAAGAGTCGACGAGGTAATAAACAACGAGGCTTGTTTTTTCTCTTCTTTTTTCCCATTTTTGCGATCTGATGATGATGATGATGATGATGCGATGATGATGATGTCAATCTCTCTCTCTTCATCTCTCTCTCTCTCTGTTCTCTCGAGCGCGATGATTTTATCGATATTTTCTCTCTTCTTTTTCTTTTAAACGTATTGACGCGTAACATCATTATTATCAGGGCGACGAGGACGACGACCAAGAAGACGAGGACGAGGACGATTCGAACCAACAGGCAAAACGACGAGTCGTCGGCGTCTTACTCGGTTCCGTGGCGAACGACCGTCTGGACATCACGTCGTCGTTCGCGGTACCTTTCGAGGAGGACCCGTCGGATGCGTCCATTTGGTTTTTCGATCACGCGTACGCGGAACAAATGTACCGAATGCACTCGAGAATACACGCGAAGGAGAAAGTAGTCGGGTGGTATTCCACCGGGCCGAAAATCCGGGAGAATGATTTAGACATCGGGGAGTTGTTTGAGAAATATTGCGCGGATCCGGTGTTGGTTATCGTGAACTTGTCGCCGACGGCGGACGACGCGCCGACGAATGCGTACAGGGCGGTGTTGGATGTGAAGGAAGACGGAACGATGACGCAGAAAGCGCAGAAGACGCACGAGCACGTGCCGTGTACGATTGAGGCGAGCGACCCGGAGGCGATTGGCGTTGAGCATTTGTTGAGAGACGTGAAGGACGCGACGGTGAGCACGCTGAGCACGCAAGTGAAGGAGAAAGCGAGAGCGTTGAGAGGATTGGAAACGAGAATAAAAGAGATTAAGAAATACATGGAGTTGGTGTTGAGCGATCAGTTACCGGTGAACCAGGAGATATTGGGGGAGTTGCAAAACGCGTTCAACGGGTTACCGAATTTGAATTTAGAGAGTTACGTCAAGGCGTTCGCGGTGGAAACGAACGACGCGCAGTTGGTGATTTATTTAGGCGCGCTCATAAGAACTGTGGTCGCGTTACACGATTTAATTAATAACAAGATGGAACAGAAAGAACGCGAACGGGTGAGTGACATGCACGATGCGGAGGATACCGTCGACGGCGGCGTTGGCGTTGATGAAGACGCGATGAAGAAGAAGAAGGAAGAAGAGGAGAAAGAGAGTAACGACAAAGAGAACGATAAGAGCGTATCGAACAAGAAGAAGTAAAAAATTTAGACAGAGAGAGAGAGAGAGAAGAGAAGCAAGAATCTACTAATAATAGCAAGAGCAGAATCAACCAACAGCGTTTGTGTATATTTTTTCTAAGAATATATATTTATTCAATAATAGCCGATTTGATGTGAATTAAAATGATACTCTGTACGCCGCGGACGTCTCGTCGCGGATGATTACGGTGGTATCGTTTATAAAATCTACGCTCGAAATATCCGGCGAACATTCGGTCTTAATCTCGCACACGAGAAAGGAGTTCTCTTCTAGTGATTCCTTCGGCATCGAATAACAGCAATCGAATATTTTGAAGACGTTGGAGTGCTTGTACGTTACCGCGACGAAGGATTCATTCGGCGAAAGCGCTATGCCTTTCACCGCCGGTGTTTTCGCGGCTTCGAGAGGTGTCGTCGTAGAGTTTGTCTCGCCGTTGTTGCCGGTACCGTTGATAAAGACGCAGTACACAGACTCAGAATCTAACTTCGGCGGCGCCGGCTGCAGCAGCGATTCTTCTGCGGTATCGCATATCGTAGATGGTGCTAAAGATACTGATGGTAACGCTACTAAAGGCGAATGCGGACAAAACAAAATCCGTTTCGCGAGCGTCAAATCGAACAAGGATACGCAGCCTCGAGCGTCGCCGCAAAGCAATATTTTACCCGTGTTTACAAAGGTGATAAAGGTAACTCGACTGTTACATATCTCTTGCGTAGACACGGCATAATTCTCAAATGATGCGACGACTTCTCCCGTGTTCGTGTCGAGCATTCTCCATCCACCGCTCTCGTCGCCGTACGCGATGCACTTTTTCGATGGGTGTAGAGCAGATGCGAAACGTTGGTCTTTGTCTGATTTCGGTAGACGAATGAGTCTCGTATGCGTAACGTTTACCACTCGTGGGTTTTCCCGGTGTTGTTCTGTTCGGGACTGCGATAATAACGTCTGCATATGCTTCCGTTCTTTCTTCTTCTCTTCTTCTTTCATTGCTTCAAATATGTCCGTTTGCCTCGCGCGCGCTGCGTGGTCAAACGCCTCTCGTCGCGTATTTTCTCCAACCTCCTCTTGCGAGACGACGCGCGTTTTCGCCGCGTGTTTCTTCTGTCGTTTTTTGAACTTTTGTAGCAAAAGAGCGGACGAAGGTGCCGTATACGATGTTTCTTTTCGTTCCTTTTCTTCTTCTTCTTCTTCCTCCTCTCTTTCTTCTTCTGCTTTCGCTACTTTGTGTTCTATGGCTTTCACCCGCGTGGCCACTTTACTCGTCGGCTTTGACTTTGCCTTTGCTTTCTCCTCTTCCTCCTCTTTCTTCGTCTTGTTCTTCTTCGTCTGCGCATCTTTCAACTCTTCCAACTCTTTCTCTAATCCTTTAATTCTTTTCATCAACTTATTTCTCTCGATCGTCAACATCGTTCGATCTTTCATCGCAACCCCGTACTTGGCGTTCAAATCTTCAATCGCCGGCGCGAACACTTCCTCCGCTTCCTTCTTCAGGCGCTTGATGGTTTTCATTTGCTCGCGTTTTTCTTGCTCTAAACGAAGGCGGTGCGTTTTGTGCGTTTGTATTTCTCTCCTGAGTCGCTCGCAGAGTAAGAGCGCGTCTTGGTTGGTTTTCGTGGCGTTGGCGAGGGAGGTGAATTGCGTTTGTCTCTGTATTTTTTGGTCTTCGTTCTCTTTGTGAATACCTAATTGAACGAAAGGAGGTGGAGCATCGTCGACCGGCACCTTTCGCGGAAATTCTTCCGACACAGAAAGAGAGGATTCAGTCGGATCCTCTTCTATTTCTTGCTCTGACTTTCTCCTCTTCTTCTTCTTTTTCTTCTTCTCAATGTTGTTCACATCCTCTATCTTCTCCTCGGTCAACTCTAGACTCGGCGACGCTTCGCTTCCTCCGTTTTGCCGGTCTTCCTCCCGCAGACACAACACTTCCTTCCGTCTCTCATCTTCGTCTTCGGAATCGGTACCTTCGACGCTCACGACTTCAACTTCTGCGTATACGAACCCGTCGTCTGAAACTGCGTCGTTTTCGTCGTCCGAGTCGTCTTTACCTTCATTTGCGGTCATGCGATGTTTCTGTATGTTTTGTGTCTAAAAATAGAGGAAAAAAGTGGTTAAAAATCCAAAATTTTCGTCGTGTGGAAATTCCTCCCAACACGGGTGTTCTGTCGCTTCGTTGTTCAATCGATTTTCGTTCGCTCTGCTTTCCGACTCAGTAAATAATGTGCTGTTAATCATTTTGAACATCAGAACTTATTGGAGGTCAACATTTTTTAACATCATCGTCGGAAAACTTCGCGGGCGACTGAGGGAGAGAAGGAAGCAGCGCGCTTCGCGTATTTTTTTTGTATCTCTCTCTCTCTTTTTCCCGGGGCAAAGGGTTGTTCTCCTCTCTCGCGCGCTTGGTCTCTTTCGGCTCAGAAACGTTTCAAGTAATCATAGCAAAGCGCGGGTTGTTTGGTACCCGAGATTATCAGAAAACGTCGCAAGTCAGTCTTTAATCATTGCCGAACGCGCACCAAGAGAAGAAAGAGGGAACCACCACCCGCTCTCTCATCAAATCGTTCTTCTTCTCCAAGAGTGAATTCAGAGAGAGATACAAAAAAAAGTAAACCGCGCGTGTTCTTTTTCGGCTCAGCGCAGATTTTATCATCACGAGATACAACTCTCAGAGAATAATCGGCATTATGTTTTACACATCATCGCCGATTTGTTCGTTTTACGCGCGCGCGCCTTGCTCCCCTTCGAAAGAAAGAGAGAGAGAGAGAGAGAAAGAAAGAAAGAAAGAAAGAGAGAGAGAAAGAAAGAAAGAAAGAAAGAAAGAAAGAAAGATCAGAAGTCAAAGAAGAAGAAAAAAATGAGGAACCGTTTCAGCTGAAAATAAGAAAGAACCAAAAAAGAGAGCAAACGCGAGAGAGTTTTTGACGGCGCAAAGTCTTCAAATTCTTTAAATCCTTTTAGTATTACTTTACGAATAAGACACACACACACATTAGGGCGCAAAAGAAGAAGAAAAAGTCAAAGAAGAACGCATAAGATGGGTTTGGATGAGAGGAGGAGAAAAGAAGACGAAGGGGGGTCGTCGAGCAGTTATTCAACGTCGTCTGATGATGAGAATGATGATGATGCTGAGAAGAATACTACTAATACTAATACGACGATGGTTGAATTTGGATTCGAACGCGTGGAAAAGCTGACCGGCCGGAGATTGAAACAGGAGAAACTGAACAAGAAAAAGCAGAAATCTGGCGGGTTTGAGAGCATGGACTTGCCTCCGGACATCTTTCGAGCGATTAAGCGCAAAGGCTATCGATTACCGACACCTATTCAGAGGAAAGCGATTCCGGTGATAAGCACCGGCGTGGACGTGGTGGCGATGGCGAGGACCGGAAGCGGGAAGACGGCGGCGTTTGTGGTACCAGTTTTAGCGGCGTTGCAGAAGCACTCGCTGAGGAACGGCGCGAGAGCGTTGATTCTAGCGCCGACGAGGGAGTTGGCGTTGCAAACGTTCGCGGTGACGAGAGATATGGCAAAGTTTACCGATTTACGGTTGTGCGCTTTAGTCGGCGGCGATAGCATGGAGATGCAGTTTGAGGATTTGGCGAATAATCCGGACGTCATTGTGGCTACGCCGGGGAGAGTGTTGCACCACACGAACGAGATTGAAAGTTTCAGTTTACGATTGGTGGAAAAAGTTGTTCTAGATGAAGCCGATCGGTTGTTAGAGATGGGTTTTCAGGACCAACTTTCGGAGATTATGAAAAAAGTGAGTCAATCGAGACAGACGTTGTTATTTTCCGCGACGTTGCCGAGCGCACTTGCGGAGTTTGTGAAAGTCGGGTTGAGAGAACCGCGAGTTATACGTCTCGATGCGGAGATGAAAATATCTGAAGATTTGCGATTGACGTTCGCACTCGTGCGCAAAGAGGAGAAAATAGCAGCCTTATTGAGAATCTTACAAACGGTCGTTGAAAACGAAAAATCTCAAACCGTGGTCTTTGCGAGCACTCGACATCATGTTGAGCACTTGGAAACGCTGCTGAAAAAAGAGGGCCACTCGTGCGTGTCCATATTCGGGGCGATGGATTTTGCGGCGAGAAAAATCGCTCTGGCGACGTTCAAATCGGGTAAGGCGAACGTGATGGTCGTCACCGACGTCGCGGCGAGAGGTATCGACGTGCCTTTGTTAGATAACGTGATTAATTACGATTTTCCAGCGAACGCGAAACTGTTCGTACACAGAGTCGGTCGCGTTGCCAGAGCCGGGAGGAAAGGTATCGCGCACTCGATATTGGTAAAAGAAGAGTTAGGGTACGTCGTCGATTTACACTTGTTCTTGGGTAGAAAAATCAAACCGGCGGATATTGTGCCACCACAAAACGAAGAAGAGGCGGAAAAACGAGCGAGAGAAGGCGACGCAAACGAAGAGTCTGTCGTGGGGACGTTCCCAATCGGTTCCTTAGATTTACTCGCCGATCGCGTCCGGGAATTGCACGAAACGCACATCGAGCTGGAAGCGTTGCAGAAAACCACCGTGAACGCGTACAAAGCGTACCAAAAGACGAGAATTCCAGCAAGTTCGGAATCCGTTGCTCGCGCGAAACCACTCATTGAATGTGGGCCGCACCCGTTGTTCTGCGCCGCCATCTTTCGAAAAGCGTCCAACGCCGGAGGAACGGCGAACACGACCACGTACAAAAACGCTAAAGAGTTGGCCGAGCTCATGCGCGGGATGAAAAATTACCGCCCGCACGCGACCGTCTTAGAAGCCGAGTTTGCTTCGGCTGGGAAAATCGGAAAGAACTGGAAAAGTTCGGTATCCGTGAACGCGATGAGCGAGAAACGAAAAGCGCACGCAAAGTTTATCGAGATGCGGAATAACGGGGAAGAAAAGACGAAGAAATTGAGACCTTTAGGGGATGATGAGAACCCGATTGTCGCCGGAAATACTCACGCGGATGATGACGCCGATGATGATGATGATGGCAGCGATGACGATTTGGATGACGACGAAGGTAATGACGACGACGACGACGACGACGAACGAGTAAACGGTGTCGACATTGGAGCAGGAGGAGGAGGAGGTTCTGGAGGTAAGAAGAAGCTGAAAACGCTAGTCTCTCAAGACGCCTTCTCACGAGGTAAATTTCGCGATGACGAGTTCTTCATGGACGTCGTTCCTCGCAAAATCAATCACAAAGAGCTTGGATTGAGCACGAAAGAAGGTTGCACGATGGACGATTTGGACGAAATGACCATGGACATTGTCGCCGAAGACGGCGCGTCCATGCGCAAACAAAAGAAACTCGTCAGCGTTTGGGATAAGAAGAAGAAAAATTACGTCCAAGTCGACGCGAATGAAATCGGCAAGAACGGAAAGAGGATTAAAAACGAAAGCGGGAAAGTAGTTTCGAAAGATACGCTCGGAAAGACGTATAAGAAGTGGCAATCGAAAACGAACAGATACGTTTCGCAAGTTGGTGAGGTTGAAGACGAGAAAACGCGCGCGAGATACGATAAGAAGAAGAGAGCCGGTGCGTCCGAAGGCGGCGGCATGAGCCGGTTCAAACGACATTTTCACACGAAAGGTACGGAAGGTGGCGGAAATTATTCAGGAAACAACGCGCCGAGCGAGCTCAGAAATGCGGACCAGATTCGAAAAGGAAGAAAAGAAGACATCCGGAAGAAAAAGAGCGGTCGAGGTGGAGGAAGATCAGGAGGAAGAGGTGGAGGAAGATCAGGAGGAAGAGGTGGACGCGGCAAAGGACGTAAATAGTAGCGATAATAGCAGTAGATGTAGTAGGCAAACCGCGCTTTATTTAGTGATTATTTGTATGAGTAGTCTTCATATACATGTGCTACTGTATGAAAAGTTAATTTTTTACTGATCCCGAGAATCGAACGACGCGAAGCCGCACAACTTAAACACGTGGTAGTACGACTTCCTTTCGATTTTCGAACACCAGTTCCAAGCGGACGTCAATCGACCGTCGATGCACGAACCGGCGTCAAAGAAATTATCTGCACCAGAGCCGTCAAACGCGTGCCTAAAAAAGTCCGTCAAAATCAACTTACGACAGCTCTCCACGCTGTCAAAGGCGTTCTCGATGTATTGGCGCAACTCGCGGTTTTTGTTCGCCAGTTTCGGCAACTCTTTTACTACGAGGACGACCGGCGCTAAAATTCTCGCCACTTGCGTGTACTTGTCGATAAACATCAACGCATTCGGGACGTTGTGGTCGCCCAAGTGAATGACCGAAGATCCGACCCAGTGACCTAATTTCGATTGACATCTGTGCAAAATCTCATGCATGCACTTCAACGTTTGCGGCGAATGTTGGACGCGATTGAGACCTTGACCGGTATTTTGCAACGTGTATCGGTTGTTATCTCGCAACAAATCGTGTTCGGCCAAGTACCAGAGTTTGAACATATCGTTCGCGACTTCTCTCCACAGCATCAGCGATTGAGAAACATACGCGTACTGCCTGCCGTGATTATGCGATAGGCGCGCGCCCTCCATCCCTGTGGAGATGCCCAACGAGAACCCTTCCTCGGGTGTTTTAGGATCGAACATATCCGTCAGAAATTTTAACATTTCATCAACCGGGTCGCGATTATAGCGCAAGTACGTGTTGTTGTCCGCGATGGAGTATAAGACGTGCAAAATGTCTTCCGAACTTAAATCTCTCGCCGCGTATTTTTTGCTCAATGTTTCCCTGGCGCGTTCTTTTTGCTTGATCTCTCTTTGCACCTCGTGTCTCGGCTTCCCTTCGTGCATGATTTCCGCCGTCGCGGTAGACATTAAGGGATCGTTGAGCATGTCCAAACCGTTTTCAGATTCCGAAAGCAACCAGTACGCCGTTTTCAACGGTCTCACCAACTTAAACGACAACATCTCTCTCACGTCTGGCGATTGCGAGTCTTGTAACAAATACACCATCTTCCCGTACTCCGATCGCATCTTTTCCGGGTTCATGATTTTATGCCTCCTTCCAATTTCAAATATCATCCCGAAAAAGTTCGCGTTGTCCTTAAACTCGCGGTCTTGAATGAGTTTTTGCCCAGCTCTGTAATCCGAAGCCACGACTAAACCGGACATGATGGCGCAAATCTCTTTAATCATCCTCGCAATTCGTTGCGACCTGGATGACCACGACTGCACGTCAACAACGTCGGTGTACTCGCTCACGTGTAACGCTGCTTCTAACAAACGCAAGTATTTCCGTTCGTCGTGATCTAATCGCAGCGGTATGTATTTGGCGCGCTCTAAGAAGGACTCTCTCGGATTCGCTCCGCCGCCGTTCCTCTTCTTTGCCTCTTCCAGTTTTTTCATCTCAACCTCGATCGCGTTGTTTGGATTTCTTTCCATCAAAAAACCCTTCTTGAATCCGCCTGTGTTGTTGTTGTTGTTTCTATTCTCCCTATTAATATTCTCCGTCGCGACATCGCTCGCGTCTGCCATCACCTGATCCGTAACTTTATCAAATTCTTCTTCCTCTGCTTCTCTTTCTTCTTCTTTTTCTTCTTCTTCCTTTCCGTCTCCTTCTTCTCCTCCTCCATTTTCTGCCGCCATAACGTGCGTCGCGTCTACGCCAACCTCCCGTATGGCCCTCTTCTGCTCCTCCGTCGCGTTCGCCGCAAACGCTTTCGCCTCCTCCAACGTCTGCTTCAACATTTCAATCAGCTCTTCCGCGTCGTTAGTACTCCCTCCTACAATCTTCTCCTCCATGTCCTTCAAATCCTTCGCCACCATTCTCGAAAACTCCGCCGACTGTTGCCTCGCCACCAGTAACCGTTGTTTCGATTCGCGCATTTCCGAGACGCGCAACCGTTCCGATTGGTCCAGTTTTTCTCTGAGCATCTCAAAACTCTTCGCATCTTCCTCCGCCGCCTCTAAATCTTCCTCGTCGTCGTTATCGAGCAACGCGTCCAGTTTATCTTTCCGTTTTTTACTGTTCTTATTCTTCTTCTCGTTCTTCTTGTTGTTCTTCTTGTTTTTCTTCCGATGACCGCTCGCTTTTCCCTCCTCCTCATCTGACTCCTCCGTGTCCTCGTCGCTACTCCTTCCACTCCCAATCTCATCATCATCTTCATCTTCGTCATCATCATCAAAATCATCATCAACGCCAAACGATAACGATTTCTGGTGCCCTTGACGTAAGGACGGTAACGACGATCGCTCGTTTTGTTGTTGTTGCAGCCTCTTGTTTTTCTTCGACTGGGCGGAGGAACCCCCGCCGAAATATCCAAACACAGCGTCCATATTATATATTATGTTTCTCTGTTTTTTCTATGAATAGTCGTTTTGTTTGTGCGGCAGTTTCGTCTAAAAAACGTTTCTTTGTTCAAATTTTTACAAAAAAAAAGTCTCATTCGCATGTCCAAATGGTAATAGATTATTCCAAGTGGGATACACTGAAGTACTCATCTTCTTCTTCTTCGGAAGAAGAGGACGAGGACGAGGGTGAAAAGGAGGCGGGAAGCGCATTACTGGAGAAACTGGGGAATCTCTCGCTCTCTTCGTCGTCACCTCTTTGGAACGGATTGGTGGTGCATCATAAGGATGTGTTTGTATCGCATGTCTTGTCGAAATTGAATGGGACAGATCAATTTTTCTTTGCAAAGGTGAATGGTGAGAGTCGGGGTGTGCTTAAGTATGCCAGGGTAGACATATCGGGATTATGTGCGACTATTTGCGAATGTTCATCGATTTCGATGTTGGAATGGGCGTGGAATCACATGCCCTGGGGAGAGAAAAGTACAAGTGGAAGAGTGATGGATCAAGCCTGGTTTTGCGCGGAAGTTGCTGCAACGAACAAACTCGAGTTTCTCAAGTGGGCGAGAGAAGTGAAACATTGCGAGTGGGATGAATGGACGATTAATGCGGCAGCACGTATAGGAAATCTCGAGATACTCAAGTACTGCTTCTCTAATGGTTGCTCGTGTGATGAAGAAGAGTCGTGCGTTCAAGCTGCTTATCAAGGACACCTTGACTGTCTTCGATTTCTTTTCGACAAAGTGAAACCTTCGCGAGATACGGAAGAAGAAGCGGCAATGCAAGCAACAGGTGGTGGTCACGTGGAGATCTTGAAATATTTCGTTGAAGGACGAAAGATATCTGATGCAGTAAAGCAAGACTGTATGAAAACTGCTGCAAGGTACGGCCAACTCGATTGCCTCAAATACTTGCTCGAAGAGGCGAAAGCGCCTCTTGACCACTGGCTATCCGTCGGGCAGGCTCGTTACCACGAGCACTCCGACTGCCTAAACTACTTGCTCGAAAAAGGGTCTCCAGAACCAACGAACGAACAATACGCT
>Ga0114997_10001650_pt1 | contig 18312 bp, 8 predicted proteins | sample ArcticOcean_MG_C_2_FD_87045 | JGI IMG/M metagenome (GOLD analysis project Ga0114997, IMG submission 87045) | Marine microbial communities from western Arctic Ocean - ArcticOcean_MG_CB4_136 | ecosystem: Environmental > Aquatic > Marine > Oceanic | place: Arctic Ocean: Canada Basin | collected...
ATCGTCGAATTCACCTCGCCGGAAGAAACTGCCGTTTGTAACTTGGCCTCCATCGCTTTGCCGCGATTTGTCATCGAAAAGAACGAGAGCTCTCCGACTGGCAAGACGGAAAAGAAGAAATTGTTGGGCTCTCTCAGAGCGAGCGACCGTTACTTTGATCACGCCAAGTTGAGTGAAATCACGAGAAAGGTGACTCGCAACTTGAACCGCATCATCGACGTCAACTACTACCCGGTCGAAACTGCGAAGAGATCGAACATGAAGCACAGACCGATTGGTTTGGGTGTTCAAGGCTTGGCTGACGTATTTATCTTGCTCGGCTTACCGTTTGACTCTCCGGAGGCGCAAAAGTTGAACGCCGAAATCTTTGAGACGATTTACTTCGCGGCGTTGCAAGAATCGAACGAACTCGCGAAAGAAGAGGGCACGTACGAATCCTACGAAGGTTCCCCGGTTTCCAAGGGTGTGTTGCAACCGGACATGTGGGGCGTTACCGAAATGCCGGGCGGCGATAGACACGGCTGGAGCGCGTTGAGAGAATCCATCGCCAAGCACGGCGTTCGCAACTCCCTCTTGGTTGCACCGATGCCAACCGCGTCAACCTCCCAAATTTTGGGTAACAACGAGTGCTTTGAACCGTATACATCGAACATTTATGCGAGAAGAGTGTTGTCCGGTGAATTCACCGTCGTCAACCAGCACTTGTTGTCGGATTTGACCGAGATGGGCTTGTGGGATCCAACGTTGAAGAACAGTTTGATCTCTGACAACGGCTCTGTCGTCAACCTCGACATCCCGGATAACTTGAAGGCTATTTACAAGACTGTGTGGGAAATCAAGCAACGTATATTGGTGGACATGGCTGCCGCTCGAGGAGCGTTTATCGACCAATCGCAGTCGTTCAACGTCCACATGTCTGATGCCAACTCCGGTAAGTTGACTTCCTTACACTTCCACGCGTGGAAGTCTGGATTGAAGACTGGTATGTATTACCTCAGATCCAGAGCTGCTGCGGATGCGATCAAGTTTACCGTCGACCCGACGAAGGCTGCGAAAAAGGTGGAGAAGGAGAACGTCTTGAAGCCGTCCAACGGCGGGCCGAAACCAACCGCCGTCCCGACGAAGAAGGAAGTTTCGGAGATGAGTGAAGCGGAACAGGAAGCGCACATGGCGGCCAAGCTCAAGTGCTCGCTCGAGAACAAGGACGAGTGCTTGATGTGTGGATCTTAATCAGCAAGAACAACAACAAGTGAAGAGTGATGCACTTTTTCGGCGCGGACAGAAATCGACAACAAGAAAAGGAGAAAGAGAGAGAGAGAGCGTGAAAGGTGTATTCTGGAGTGTAGGGTGGGGAGTTTTTGCTCGTAGCGCATAGTGCGTGGCGAGGTTTAATCGCTTTTGCATACAATTAATTTTATATACTACTATTATTACATTATACAAGACAACTTGTTTGCCGCGCGTATTGAATATTATTCGGTTGGCTTTGGCGTCTTCCATCAGCGCCCCCCTCGAAGCCCTCGATGCCAAAAAAAAATTGAGCTTGAACGCGAGAATAAACACGTCACTTTAAGAAACACCGCCCGCGCATATCAACTCTTCGTTCAAAAGCAAAAACTGAGAGAAACGAATACCCCGTCGCATCCGCATCTCTTCCTGCTGCTGCGCTAATCCGTCCCCTTCCTCCTTGAGGTGCGCAGAGAGATCAGAGACGGATAATAATAATAATAATAATAGTTGACGCAAAGCAAAAAGCGAGAGCGTGAAACGACCGACAAATCCGAGCCATAGGATTTGTGTGTGAGGACAAAGCAGCAAATCATGTCTTCATCCTGCCCTACATCGTCTAAGTGCGCGCACACGAGCGCTTGGCGCGTACAAAAGACAGGAGCGTCGAAGAATATTCGCAAGAACGCAGCATCCGTCAGTTTGAGAGGGGCATCAAAAGACTTATCGTCTTCGCACAGAATTCGCCGTCTTATCCCCCGAAGCGACGACGTTGAAAACGACCGGCGAAATTTCGCCTCTTCGTCGTCGTCGTCGTCGTCCTCCTCCGTTACTTCCTCCGTCCGTACTCGCGCATCGGCGTCATCGTTTCGCACGATGTCGATGCGAACGTCAGCGACAGTAGATGAAACAGGAGACGTCGCGACATCGAAGAATAAAATCACAACCGCTACGACCACTAGGAGGAGATTGCTCTCTTCCTCCTCCTCGAGAGGAAAAAGGAACAAAAAAACAGACGAGAGCTTTCGTTTGCACGCGCTCAGGAAAAAACAACAAGGAGGAGGCGACAAAGAACAGGACGAAACGACCATCGAGTTCATCAAATCACTCGTTTCTGGTTCGTTTTACGAAGAAGACGAAGAGATTGGCGAGGATGAATTCTCTGCCGCGGGAGGAAGCTCGTCGGAAGCGCTGGTTCGTCGAAGAAAGCCGGCGAAAGGCGTGCAATTTTTCAAACCAGGAATGCGGAAACTCACGGCGCGCCAACGCATGGCGCTTGCTTTTTCTGATCTGGACTCTTCCGGTTGGTGGGCTGTCATCTCGTCAGGAATTGTATTCGGAACATTTATTCTTGAATCGTACAACATTGGCACCTTTGGTGGCTGGGACGTCTTGTATCGAGACGATATTCCGTGGTACTCTGGGTTAGTTTCCATGGACAACATCCGCGACATCGAAGACGCCTACAACGCGTTATTTTTCTTTGAGCTTTTGCTTCGAGCGTGGGTCGCCGAATTCAAGTTTTCGTTTTGGACGAATCCTTTCACTGTTTTAGATACAGCGGCTACGATTCCTCCGGTATTGGCAGTTTTCGGTTTAGTCGACAGAATGTCGCCAATCCCTCGATTTCTTCGGCTACTCCGGATCGTCCGTCTTCTTCGCTTTCTCGAGCGCTCTCCAGACTCGGTGTTGTTTGGTTTGTTCAAGTCCGATTCGATGACAGTTCAGCTCACCGGCGTCGCCGCCGAGTTCATCTGCATCTTCGTCATCGCCGCCGGCGTAATATATGATCTCGAGTTCGGCATCAACCCGGCTGTGAAGAATCTCAACGATACTTTGTATTGGGCGGTGCTTACGCTCACGGGTATTGGTCAGCCGTTTGAAGTTGTCACCCCGGGCGGGAGAGTTGCGACTGTCGCTTCCATTTTTGTCGCCCTTTTAGTTATACCAGGTCAATTAGCAAAGTTAGCGACTATTTCAGGAGGCGAGATGCTTTTGGGGATGATGGAAGACGAAGACGAAGAGGACGAAGACCAAGAACTCATCTCGAACACAGGTGAAGTTTTCATTTTGAAATCTACGGATGAAGATCCCATCACGAGCGGCGCGAAAACGTTCGACGACCGCGTGTGCGATTCGTGTGGATTAGAAATGCACGAGATTGACGCTCGATATTGTCGCAGATGCTCGTTTAAGCTAGCCGAATCCGACGTCACCGGCTTGAGGTTCGCTCGAAAGATTGCAAAGAAAAAGAAGGCGATCGAAGAGAAACAAGTGCGAGGAAACGTCAACGTCGGCCGTTTAGGAGTGGACATGATGTCTTCCATCTCCACGTCTACAAAGGCGCTCTCGAATAAGAAAAATCGCAATAGTTAGTTAGTCATATTGTACAGGTACCTACTACGCATACTGAATATATATTAAGATTGATTGATGCACACTTTACAAACCAACATCCAAGTCTAACTTCTTTGACTCGTCTTCATCAAGAATTCTTTCAACTACTTCTCGATGTATTTTCTCTCTTTCGAGACGACTTTTGATGAAGCGGAAGAGGAAGAAGAAGAATGAGATGAAAGGAGAGACGAACCCATATACGTAAGAATCCCAACCGCGCCGAATGCCGTCAGCACGTAGGTTTGATATCTATAGTATTGAGCGGCGTGTTTCCAAAGCTGAGGCATGGTTGGAATTTTTATGTTTTTCTGCTTTTCGTGCATTTTGTATCGCCGAACGCGCGAGAAGTCCAACAAGGATAGAAACACAACTTTTCGCGAGAGAAACAGAACTTTTCGCGCCCCCGCCTCGCGCGTCTTTTATCGAATCATTTAAGTTTCATTTCGGAATTCCGTAAACAAAGAAAGGAAAGTTTTTATTTATGCCGTGACAAAATGAGGGAAATTTGCAAGAACCGATGAGCTTCGAGCTTTTTTACACTGCTAAAAAAAAAGAGCGCGCTGCAACTAATATTTTTACATGAGTTTCTAAAGCTTCGAAGGAAGCGGGGGAGGGGAGGACGGAATCATTTTGTGCGGATTCAGAATACCACGCGGATCGAACATGTTCTTCACCCCTTGTATGAGCCGAACTTCTTCCGCGTCCTTCCCTCGCCAAAACTCTTGAACTTTCATCGCCCCTAATCCGTGTTCAGCTGAAACACTTCCTTTGTGCTCAGTGACATACTCGTAGACGAATGGCTCGATCATCGCAAGCGTGTCTTTACACGGACCTTCTTTTCGAGATATGTTGAGATGTAAATTTCCGTCGCCGAGATGACCGTATCCTAAAACTTTGACTTTATCATCCATTCTTCGCTCGGCGAAGCGTTCTCTCATTCTCTCGACAAGCTCGTACATTTTAATCGTTGGTAACGAAACGTCGTACTTGTACACGGCACCGGCGTATTTCAACGCCACGGATATGCGTTCGCGTAAATTCCAGAGCTCAGTCGCGTGTTTCTCGTTTTCGGATATCACAAACCGTTGCGCTAAATTTGGTTTGTTCCTCTCTACTTCGTCGCCGCGGAATTTTTTCTGAAGAATGCTCACAAATTTTCCCCTACTTTTCCTTCCATCCTCCGCAAGGACACACACTGAGCGCGCAAAATTTAACACATTTGCTCTCAACCTACTCTCCATAGCCTTTTCGTTTACGGTAGTTTCCACTGCGACGTAGAATTGTATCTTTGTTTTCAAATCGTCGGCGTTACCATTCTTATTTTTATTGTCGTTGGCGTCGTCAGCGTCGGCGTAGGGGAATGGATCTTTCGCTCCAGGTAATGTGTCGACAGTGAGTTTAAGACTTTCATGATCGAAAAATTCTACAGCTGACAGATTCTCCGCCAATCTCTTTTTCACCTCAACCATGAGATGCACAACTTTTCGAAATGTATCACAGGCGAATATGGTAACGATTCGTGCCTCTGGCGCTCGGGACGCGAAGATGGCAACTTTCGTAACTATGCCGAGCGTCCCCTCGGCGCCAATAAACAACTGCTTCAAGTCGTATCCCGTATTATCTTTTCTATTTTCTCTGAGCAAAGAACTCAACACCGTTCCATCCGCGAGAACAACTTCTAAGCCTAAAACAGTTCCTCGCAAAGAGCCGTACTTGACCAGACGCAAACCGCCGGCATTTGTTGATACGTTGCCTCCGATTTGACATTTACCTTTTGCGCCCAAATCTAAAGGCACGCACATCCCTCGTCGCATCAGAGCATCGTCTAGTTCTTCTAGAACAACCCCAGCTTCGCACACGCACACGCCAGTGATATCGTCTATACTCAACACCGAGTTCATGCGTTTCAATGAAAGTATAACTTCATCAAAAACAGGTACGGCGCCTCCGACTAAACCGGTGTTCCCACCTTGCGGACACACCGCGATGTGATTCTCGTGACAATATCGCAAAATTTCAGAAACCTCTTCGCTCGTTCGCGGGAACAGCGCACACTTGGATTTACCGAAATACTTTTTCTGCCAATCTGTATTTAACTCTTTCAATAGCACCTCGTCCTCACTTTTATTATCATTACTATTATTATCATCATTATCACTCTCGGGCACATACGGTGTCTTCTTCTTCTTCTTCTCATTCCTCTTGGTAACAACGGTTTGTGCGACGTTTTCTGCACCAATCGCGCGAATGAAAAAATCTATATCATCATCTGACAAAACTTTATATGGGTGGTGATGGTGGTGGTGGTGGTTCATCTTCTCCCCGCTCGCTCTCGCTCTCGCTCTCGCTCTCTCTTAGAAAGAAAGAAAGAAAGAAAGAAAGAAGAAAGAGTAGACAGAATTCAAAGAGTGGATGAGGCGAGAGAAAGTAAGGATTCATGAGCAAATAACCAAATATTATTGATCGATCAAGAAACTCTTCATAACACACACAAGAGTGAAGAGAGAAGAAGAAGAACGAACGAACGAACGAAAAGAACGCATCAAATGGAAGTTGAAGACGCGATAACAACCACCATCTTCGATGATGGTGTCGCCGCTATCGCGCAGCACTCATCTGAAGTTCGCGTCCGGGAAATGGGATTTAAACAACAACGAATGGAAGAAGAAACCACAACGAAAGTAATAACATCAACGACGATACTTCCATCAAGGAATGAAGAAAAAGAAAAAGAAAAAGAAAAACAAGAAGATCTTTGTGAAAACAGGGGGAGAATCGTGTACCCGAAAGCCGCGAGACAGGTTGCGGGGAATTCGCACAAGCACGCTCGGGCTGCTCGCGTCGACGCGTTTGGACATTTTTATAAACCCACAGACGACACTCGAAAAGGAATGACTGAGTTACAGTTTTACGAAAATTGGCAAGCAATGGAGCACGAAAGAGTCCCGGAGTTTTCACCGTTTCTAGCTACGTTTGTATCGAGAACAGTGCTGTACGAGTCTCGCGACGCCGCGAAACCGATGCCATTTTTGAAATTGCGCGACGTGACGGCTGACATGAAGCAAGCAAACGTGGTGGATATAAAAATAGGAGAGCGGACGTGGCATCCATCGCACGACGCAGCGTACAGGGAAAAACGTTATCGAGGCGACTTGGAAACGACTTCGTGTTCGATAGGGTTTCGCGTGTGTGGGATGCTAACCTACGAGGAAGAAAGCAACACGGAGAGGTATTGGAATAGAAAATGGGCAAAAGCGCTGAATTTAGAGACGACGACGACTGGTCTTGACGTGTTTTTTGGTCAGAATAGCGAAAGAATTACAAATGTCCTTCGAAAGTTGAAAGATATCAGGCAAAGTTTAGAAATGAATCCGTTTCCGGTTTTCTTTTTGGGGTCTTCAATACTTTTATGTTACGATAGCTCGGATCTTCACAGCGATGTTCGCGTTGTTATCGTTGATTTTTGTAACGCGGTGAAGAACGAATCTCGAGAGGTGGACAGAAATTTTTTGGACGGACTGATCTCTTTGACGAACTTGGTTGAACGTATTAGAGACCGCGTGAGAGTGAGAATGGATCCGACGAGCTTGTCTACTTCGTCTTCGGGACTCTCGACAGCTGGGACTTTCAATCCAAACACGCCGAGTCCTTCAAGTAGTAAGTGAGAGAGAGCAAAAGAGAAGAGCACATAATTGTATAATATGATTGTAGTTTTAAACGTACCAGTGGTACTGGTAGCATTGCATATTCCTCAGAAACCAACTCATTTGTGGCTATACTTTGATAAAAGTATTTGATAAGCTTTTGTCAATAAGACAAATTTTTCTCCAGAGCTTTTGTTCTTGTCGGGATGATATGCAAGTGCTTTGCGCCGATATTGCTTCTTCAGCACGTCAACGTTACCACGAAATTCTTCTCTGCTCAACTCGAGAATGTTCAAATATTCGCCGTCGTCGCCGTTGTCGGCACGATGGCGTTCTTTTTGCTTCTGTTGTCTTTCGTATTGCTCCCAACGCCACTTGTTTTCTCTTTCTTGTTTACTCTTCTCTTCTTTGTCTGCCTCCCAGTCGACTTCGTGCTCGGTGGCAGCACACCCACATAAATGGCAATAAAGCATCTCGCTATCAACAGTGAAAAAAGAAGAATTGGTAAGCGTACAAAACTGCTTGCATTCCATACAGTCGTTGCAATTTTTTCGACGCTTACCGGTAAGAAGACAGAAGTGACTTTTTTCGAGTATTATGCCATTCTCCTTGGCTTCGCGCATCCGATTTTTAGCGTTTTGGATTATTTCTAACCGTTTCTTCTTCTTCAATCGGAGTTCTTCGTTCTCTCTCTCTAAACTTGCATTTTCTCTCGCAATGCGTCTATTGAACGATTGTTTGTCTTCATGGTCTTGATATGAACAAGAACAATTTGCGCAACGCTCCCCATCGGCGGCAGCGAAAAGCTTTCCAAGAGAAACTTCGTAGCTGGCTTTGGACACTTTCGATAAAAGCATCGTGCTAGTGGAAACGCGTCTAAAGTGCGGGCATACTTTGCAGTTGAGACACTTGCCGCGTTTATGTCCGTTTATGTCGTCGTCGCCCAAAACAGAAATCGTCGCCGAAGTCGCTTGTATTAAATCCTCGAACGATATCTTCGCGAAATTAGCGCTGGTAAAATCAGACGTATTTTTTCCTTTTGACCGAATATCTGGTTTTACGCGCTCGTTTTTCCTCGCATTTTGCTCTTCTTCCCATTTAAGAGCCCAATTAAAACTCTCTGAATCATATTGGTCGTATAGGAAGGTATCGTCGCCGCTGAGAACATCGTCAACCCTGTCTCTGTTATCGTGTTCATTCTCGTCGTCATCGCTGCCGCTGTCGTTGAAGGCCCACATTTTACTTCTCGCTTCGTCCTCTGCTCGCCGTCGCTCTATTTGTTCGAGCTCAAACGCGTTGAAAAATTCTACAGATTTTCGTAAGACGTCGTCGCTCGGTTCGTCGTCGTCCGATTTTGTGTGCGCGTGCGTTTGCGTCGACGCATTTTTTGTTTCTCTTTGTGCTATAATTTTATGTTCAGTTGAATTTTTCAGTGTTTGCGTACACGCGTCTTTACTCTTCGATCTTGCCAGTGTGTTCATTATTGGTGGCGACACTAAATTCCGTGTTTCCCCTGAATTACCCTTTTGCTTTGTTCGTTCGTGCACGTTCAACTGTTTCAACGCCTGGCGCGCGGTCTCGTTATCGGCGTCGAGCTTGTTGAGAATAAGTCTGTATATTTTAATACCATCCTCCTGTTTTTGCAAGCGCAATAGCGCGTGTGCTTTTCGGTTCAGTGCTTTCACATTCGCAGGCTCTTTTCGTAACGCTTGATCGCAATCAGATAGCGCCGCGCTGAAATTCTCCAGATGCAAGTTTGTAGCAGCTCTGTTTGAGTAAGCTTTCACTCGAAGAGCAGAATCAGACGAGTTCAAGGCTAGAGAATACTCCTTGATTGCCAAATCAAATTCAACTCTGTGAAAAGAATCCGTTCCTCTTTCTAAATGGTTACCGAACGTATCTATTTCGTGACAGTTGCTCGGGCAACGACACTTAGCGCAATTCATAATCGCAACATCGTTTGACGGATGCGGTGATGAGGAGAAGTTGGGAGTCTCTTTTTTCGTATATAGCTGGCAATTTGATTTGTATTCATCACATAGATTACATCGGTTGCATTTTCCTCTCACTATGCCCATCAAATCTCGATTGGAATCAACGTCTAGATATCTCTGGTTTTTCTTCGCGGCGCTGGAAGACGAAGACATTTCCAAAACGTTTTTTTTTTGCCTCGACGAAAAATGAAGCGTTTCGAAGCGTTTTACATGAAATCGATGATGGGGAAAATTGGGCAAATCTCGGGAAATCTGAAATCTCGGGAGCGTTTTTACAAAGAAGAGAATTCTCTATTCTCCACCCGAACAAAAAATGGCACCTCACGAGAACGTCTTCTACGCGGAGAAGTATTCCAACGATTCTTTGCATAATCCGCAAAGGAAAGGAACCGACCATACTTCGAAGGAAATTCAAATCGCCGCGCGATTACTCGGTCGCACCTCAGTCATTAGCGATGAGAAAACAAGAAAGAAAATGGAAAGAGAAAACGCTATAGAAAAAAGGAAGGAGACGTTACTTCAAAATGCGAAACCGTTAGGGGATGGTTTTATTCTCGTTGGGAGCGGAGACTCTATCAGACGGATAAACGTGAACGAAGCGATGATGAAGAAAGAAAACATGAAAGAAGAATATGGTCACCAGAAACGGAAGTTTGATTCAGACAGCAGATGGAAGACGGAAGAAAGAATAAAGAACGGAGGAACAGCGGGTCAGAACGAACTCGTCGCCGCTCGAAACGCAGCTTCAGAACTGGAGGAGAAGATGAAGAAGAAAGACCAGGGTCGACGCAGAGAAGAAAGTCTTCCCGTGCTAGTGCCACCATCTGAGCTGATTTTTGGATCCGATGGTTTCGTGAAAGAGAGCACGGACGACGACGATGACGACGAGGAGGAGGCGATGAAGATGATAGCTATCGAGCGACGGAGAGCGAGAAGTGAAAAGTCAAAGCTAGACGTGAAAAGTACTGCGAGGAAAGCAAAAAACATTCGCAAGTTTATTGGTCTTTAAGTCGTGGAGTATATGTGCATGTATGTATGTATGTATATATTCGTTATGTAGTATAGTATAGTGTTGTAGAAAAATAGGATAGTAAATGCTGCTAAGTAGTGGGCAATAATGCGATGGCGTTTGGATTCCATAGAATGCCGGAAAATTCTAAACAGAGACTTTGAACATACGGCGTGAAGAAATCTTCAGGCCGCTCTTCCTCTTCGTACGCAAATTTCAACTCGTGAAAGTCGTGGAGCGGTGGTTTTGAATACGATTTCGCCGCGATTGTGATGATAGCCGTCAAATCGGGAATGCTAAATGAGTTGAGCCCGCGTTCTCTCTGTTTCCTATCGATTTCTTCGTTGAAGTGCACCAATACGACGTTTATATTTTCTAAGAGTTCCTTGAATCTTGCGTGTTTCTCGAACGGTTTCAGCGTTTCTTCGCGATGTAACAACGCATAGATCAACTCTGGATTATGCACTAATACGTTTTGAGATAATGCGGCGTTGAAAAGTTCGAGAAGTATGCGCAAAAAGTCCGCGTAAACGTGCATATCTGTTCCATCTTCTTTTGCGTTCATCCCGTCCGCGTGCAACTGTGCGAATCTCAAATATTTTTTCGCGATGAGTTCAAAAATAGAGACGAGTCTCTGCGCCGCGTAAGCTGAAACGTCCCGGAAATGCGGTGCCATATTTGCCAGCGCTGCAAAGCAGTTTGTATGTAAATAAACGTCGCGGAGTTTCGCCATGTTAAAACGAACAGTTCGCGTCAACACGATGATGATCAAACTACCAAGCGTTGTTTTTGTCAATATTCTCTCCTTGTACCAGGAAATTTGTTGTTGTATTTGAATTTTGTGCACGTTTGCGTTGAATATCTCGCCTTGCGACATGATTAAAAGAACAATCAATATCATATAGATTTGGTTTTGAGTTCGAGCCGAGGCTTGGTACAACATTTCCAAAAGAGGCATGACGACAACCTCAACGTTGTCGTTGTTCAAACAGTACTCGCAAAAATCGGACGCGCCGAGAATACACGAATAGAACAACAAGACGGAAATATCGTTTGTCAACGCACGACCAAAGGTTTCATATAACTCTGTGAAGGATACTTTGGCTACCAGTTTACCCCCACTGGTTGAAACGCCAGCTACATCAATTCTTGCGTTCTCTTTTTCTTCTTCTTTTTCGATCCCTCCTCCGCCGGATTCAATGTCTTTGTTTTCTTCTTTTATATTTCGAATGCTTCGTAAGGCATATCGAAACGAATGCGGTACTTTCGATCGACTCGTCGGATTATTGAAGTTGATGAGGACAAGGAGAAGCAGAGAGGAAACGTCGGCTAAAGGTGATAAAGTGAGCATCACTTCACCAGAGGCGGACGCTCCGCCGGCTTGTAAAGACGACGACCCACCGGAAGAATTCATTTCTGCGCTTGCCGTTTTCGATCCAGGTTTCACGCCGTAGGATTTCAACCACGTCTTTGGCTGTTTCTGCTCTATGAAATTTCTCAACAATGCCGAAACGACTTCTTCGTTCGTGTACGCGCCAGTTTTTGCTGATGTTGTAGTCGTTGTAGTCGTTCCGTTTTTGCCTGGCGACCCAGCGGCGCTGGCTGTCGACGCAACTTCGTGTATTTTTTCCAAGAAAGGGTGAGTTGTAGGTCGATTGGTTTTCCCATCGATCATATTTTGCGTCAACTGTGTACCGCTCATGACTAAAAGCAACGAAACGCACGCGTGATGTAAAGGATACGTCGCATCCGTAACTTGAACAGCATTGTTCATACACACCGCGCTCAACAAAGCCGTGCCAAGCTGATGCATAGCGCTAATCGTGGCGTTCTCGCCCGCGTAGTTGCACGCCCACGCGCATTCTTCCACGTTCGATTCTTCTACAAAGTATTTCAGAAATGCGGAAAGTAAAACGACGGCGTTGATGGCTTTCGTCGGTACCTCTCTCGTCTCGAAGTTGACATCTTCTAAAACTCTCGAAACATAAATCATCAATCTTCCCAAGTTATTCGATGTTCGATGGTTCTGACTCATTTGCTTACCGTATTCGTGGACTGATTTCTCGATTTCCAAGTTTCCAGCCGCGCTTAAAGCTTCGGGGAAATCGCTCAGCGCACCCCACACGTTAGAAGTAGAAGAGGAGGAAGATTCACCACCGGCATCACCTTTTTCGTCGTCGTTCAGTAAGGATATCGGCGTGGTGCCTGCGAGAGCGGCGTATAGCGACTGCACCTCATCCCCAGCGAGATGTGATTGCACCGAAACGCCGTTCCCCATGATTCGCGTGTTCTATCTTTCAAGTCTCGTAAGAGGAGTCGGATTATTCACTCGTGTAATATTTAGAGGAAGAAGAAGAAGAAGAAGAAGAAGAAGAAGAAGAAGAAGTGGAGAGAAGTGTGTTTTGCGTGCAGGATATATGTTTTTTGACGTCTCCTCGCTCCTTTTCTCTTCTTGATGAAAAATAAGACAAAAGACAAAATTCAACTTACCATATGGATCATCAGCCCACGTGTCGTCGCCAGTTTCATATCTTCATCAGAAGTGAAGAAGATATCAAAAACTGAAAATCAACAGATTTGATAACACGTACATATGATGGCATCATCAACAGCATCAATCACCGCGGCGTCTGCGCAACTCTGTAACTCTTCCTCGTCGACGTTTCGAGGAGGAGGAAGTCGATCCTCCCTCGTCGTCGGTAAAAAGTACAACAACAACAAGACGAGGAAAAGTAAAAACGTTTACGCTTTACGCAACTTTGATTATCCAGAAGCGCTTTTGTTCGATTGCGACGGCGTGCTGTGCGAAACAGAAAGAGACGGACACAGAGTTACGTTCAATAAAACGTTCAAAGAAAATGGGCTCGACCACGAGTGGGGAGTTGAATTATACGGCGAGCTTTTGAAAATTGGCGGAGGTAAAGAACGCATGTCGCATTATTTTGATAACGTGGCGCCGAAAGACTCGGAACCGTGGAAATCGACGACGGATCCGGAAGAGAGAAAGAAACTCGTTGCGGCGTTTCACAAGAGAAAAACGGAAATGTTTCTTGAAGTGGTGAAAGCTGGCGAGTTGCCGTTGCGACCGGGCGTGGCGAGGTTGATCGGCGAAGCTTTGGAGGCTGGATCCAAAGTCGCGGTGTGCTCCACCTCGAACGAAGTCGCCGTGCAAGGTATCGTGCATACCATGTTACCGCAATACGCAGACAGAATGCCAGTTTTTGCCGGAGATATCGTTCCAAAGAAGAAGCCAGCGCCTGATGTGTATTTACTCGCCGCCAAAACACTCGGTGTCGATCCTGCACGATGCGTAGTCATCGAAGACACGCACATCGGACTTCAAGCAGCTAAAGCAGCGGGTATGAGATGCTGCGTAACAAAGTCAATCTACTCCGAGGGTGAAGATTTCACCGGAGCGGACGCTGTGTTCGATTGTTTAGGCGAAGAAGGCGAGGAGCGCGCGAAGTTTCACGACTTGACCACTCCCGGGGCATTCTGGTAAGTGAGTTTCCTTTCTCTCTTACTTTTTGTAAACTAAAGCAATTATAATAAAAGGCTCAATCCACCTTTGCCTCAACACTTAAACGGCGATTGGTACGTCGGCGAAGAAGAAGAAGAAGAAGAAGATAAAGAGGAGAAAAAGGTAGAAGGTAGCGTCGTCTACGATAGCACGAAAGCGATTATAGACGATCTTGAAAAACTATTAAAAAGAATCAAATACAAATTGAGAAGAAGAAGTGAGAACACTCGCACACTTTGCACACTTTTCTTTACTTAATTTTACTATACCAGTATGAAAGTGTTCACAACACTTTAAGTTTTTTGCTCTTTGGTCCAGGTCTGCCCATATTATCTACTGAACTACTATCGTCTTCGAGTGGGTAGAAGTGTCTCAACCCAATCAAAAACCCGATACCGAGTGCGATTTTAGCGTGCCCGGAGTGCGTGATGAGCTTTCGCACGTTGTCCCTCACCGCAACGCTTTGTAACAAGGCGCAACTTTCACACTGGGGCCAAAACCTCTGTTTGGGAACGAATCGAATAAAGTTCATGAACTTTTGATACATCGAAACATTTGCGCCTCGGGAGGCTGCGGCATTTGCGGCGCTTCCGAATGCTACTTTGTTCGGCGGCATGTGGTCGCCAATCACTTTGAGCAATTTTTTACCGCAGTGATGACACCCGTATTTTCGCATAAACGTTTGTAAAACAGCTTTTTGCGGTCCACTCGCGTAATTCGATCCGTCTGCTTTGATGCTTTTGACTGCATTCGCACCGATCTCTGCGACGTCGCTCGGCATCGCTTTCGAGAACGAACCCCGCGAGGCGAAGAAAAAAAATACACTACCTAACGCGGCGTCAAAAACCGTTTCATCTTCATCCCACGCCATTTCCAGCGTACCCGTCTTCCTGCGTTTCGTTCTGCGCCGCGTGCTATTACTGCTACCGCTATAGCTAATGTGAGGACTACTGTTACTACCACTAATTTGATTCAATCCTGCGCTGACAAAACTCCCCGACGATGTCGTGTTATGCACTTTGCCACCTCCTAGAGACAATGAAAAATCTGATGCGAAAAGCATCGCTTGTCCTGCGCATACGGAAGCCATCATCGTCGATCCCAAGCCTAAAACTGGACCAAAATTCGACGCCGAAGATATTCTAGCAATCGACGCAACTCTCTGAAACGCGTGCATGGATACAGACATGGAAATGGCAGAACAAGCGCTGCCGATAGCTAACGGTAAAGCGTGCGTTTCGAAACTGAAATGCGTTTTCCAGTGTTCGAAATCAGGAAACTTATTCGCGATGAATCGCTCAAAGGAATTGCTCTTACCACGCGACGACGTCCAAGGGAGCGACATTAATAGCAGAGGTGCAAAGATTTGCGCTTTAATGTCGTGGTAATAATAACGATAACACGCGCACGAGAAAGAGCTTTTTTTTGTTCTGAAGAGGGGGGAAGGATGAGGAGGATTTTCCTTTTTTCGCATAAGTAATACGCAAAAGAAGGAACCGCGCACGTCGTATATGCCTAAATAGTAGTGGTTAGTAGTTATAGTAGTACAGTATTACAAGTGGAGATCACTGTTACAAACGTCTCGGAGGAAGTGGTGGCGGTTTCGCCGGAGGCTGCGGCGTAAGAAAACGCGGTCCGGAAGGAGGTGGTGGTATGTTGTTGTTATGTTGCGGCTGCTGCTGCTGCGGCTGCCCAGCAAACCTTTGATTCGCTCCAGCTGGAGGTGCCATGTTTGGCATAGGTGGTGGTGCGAATGACGGAGGTGGAGGTGGAGGTGGCGCAAATGAATGTGGTGGAGGTGGGGGCTGAAATGTGAGCACGTTCTGCTGCTGCTGCGCTTGGTGTTGCGATTGCGCTTGCGCCGCGGCATTCGCAAACGCTGCTGCCGCCGCCGCTGCTGCTACCGCTGCAGCAGAAGAATGATGCACGTTATGAGAAGAAAGATGAGGAGGGGGTGGAGAAGGAGGTGGGAGGAACTCGTTCGCACCGAACGATAACATAGACGTGGAGTGTACGAGCTCGTTGTTCGCGGCTGTATCGTCAAAACCACCTTTCGCAGCCGTCGTCGTCATATTCTTCTTCCCAGCACCTGTGGTGGCCTCATCCGCCGCTGCTGTCGTGGCCTCGTCCACTTCTTTAAAGCCAAACAATTTGCCAAATCTGTAAATTTCCAAAAGCTGCTCGTCGAAATCGCCATACATTTGCATCTCTTCATATTTCTCATATAGTTTCAGCGCAGTTCTCGCATCTTCGATGGAATCGTGCGTCTTCGATTGAATGTCTTCCTTTAACAGATATTTCGATAAAAACTTCAAACCGAGCTTACGTTGGCGCTTAAAATGAAACAATTCCACGGTATCGATGATTTGAGAAGGAGGGACGACTATATTGATCATCTTAAAGTCTTGTTTCAAACCGTGTCCGACGAAAATACATCCACAATCAATCAGATAGCGCAGTTTCAAGTACGCGTGCTTCAGCTGGGTGATGAAGTGTGAACTGACAGCGGGATCAAGATCACCTGGTACTAATCCAGAAAAGCGCGTCAAATAGTCGTTTACAGGCTCCACTGCGCGTATGTAGTCGTCGATAATTGGCGTAAACTTCTCTGAACCTTGTCCACGTACGACCGAAATCCGCGCAAGACCCAAACGCGCCGGGATCGATTCAACCTCTGAACCGTCTGCTAATTTTTCCATGATTGCCGGAACCAGCTGAACAAATTCTGCGTCGATACCGACCAAATAACCAGGCGAAGGCATATCATCTCCTTGTAGAAAAAATGGCTTGAACGGCACGGACTTCGGAATCGCGACGCCAAGCGTAATTTTTCGGTACAAAGCCTCGGTGATGGGGGAATCCGGCAAATTTAAAGGTTTCTTATCGACTCGGGTATACAAACACAGACAAGGAAGCTTCAAATGTCCGTAAAGCTGCGTGACTTCATCTTTGGAAACTTCAGATACGACAAAATCATTAAATAGAAGCCACTCGCTCTTCTCTGCGCCACTCCCGGAACTGCTACCACCTCCACCGCCTCCCATCTTCGATGACGCGTTCTTCGGCGTGAACGGTTCTGCTTTCTCCGCACCAAATTCCATGGCGTTTGATCGCAATATAGAAGATGACGGCGTCACGCTTTTAATTGTGTCTTTGGCCGATGACTCTTCCTTATTTCTTTCCTTATTAGTACTCGTTGCCTTTTTGAATACCAACGGAGAGACACCCGGCGTCAGTCCAACCGGGGACGCCACGTCAAAACATCCAGGCGTATCGACGTATGGCGGCTTCACCTTTATAAATGATACTAAATGACCTTCTAACTTTGAAATATCGCGCTGGGGCTGCTGTTGTTGATGTTGCGGCTTGTCGTTTGGTTTTCGTGCAAAGACAACCAATCCAGTGAGTTCGTACACGATTCCATTTTCGACGTTTTCAAAATCCTTTGCTTCGCTCCCATGTTTTGCACTCAAAGTGCCGCCTCCTGGGACGAGTTGCATAAAGTGCGGGAGCCAATGCTCGTGCAACTTTTCTGAAAATCCCTCCGACCCAGGCACGGCATCGGATTTGACCCCCCACCAGTGCAAATCCAGCATATCGCGCATGCCAAGAGAAATGGACAGGACGTTTGGTAGTTTCTCTGCGAATTTAGTTTGCGCCATACGCGTGTACGCTTTGTGTGACTCACACCAAGCGCGAACCTCTTGTTTAATGCACATCGATTTCACGAGTAAGTCGACAAAAGATGGTCGGGGAATAGATCGGTCGCTTGGATATTGTAAATCAATCTGAAACTTACGCATTTCCTTCTTTTCATCGCGTGCGCACTGCGCGCAGCGCAACTTTTCTTGCGTAATAATGCCGAAAGACTCTTCCACGCTCGTTAACGCTGTTGAAATCGACGTCTTACCATCGTTTGACGATTCCTCCTTGTGTAACTGCTCCAAAATAAATCTCTGAAATGCTTGTATTCTCTTTGCTGGACTTTTTTCGCTGCGAGCCTCGAGCTCACCGCCGTTTCCTTCGATCAAGCCCAGCGCAGCCGCTTCACGTACTTGCCGAAGCGTTCGAAGAAAATTTAACGGTTGGCACGCCGAACCCGACGGACACGTATTCAGCATATGACTCAGAAATGATAACTCGCACGTCAAACAGAATTCACGTTCACACGTGTGCGACATGACCCGCGAGCGCAACTCGGGAACAAAATGTAACATCTGTAAGACTGGATTCACATAACAGTTGGCTAAATCGTTCGTAAGTCCAGGTAAGCACGTGTTGTTAAACGATCTGAAATCAAATGATTCGAACTTTCGCTCAGCTTTGAAGCTCCGATTACACTCTACTCGCTGATACAGTTTAGGAAGGTTTTGCTTCGATGCACGATCTCTTTCGAGATCTCCAGCCTCAGCGGGAGGCGCGATTCGCGATTTGAGCAAGTAATAGTGGGCTCGCCGAACCTCTCCCGGTTTCAAGCCACGGTTATGATAGGGATTATTACTAGAATACGCTGACGTTTGA
>Ga0114997_10001653_pt1 | contig 18299 bp, 8 predicted proteins | sample ArcticOcean_MG_C_2_FD_87045 | JGI IMG/M metagenome (GOLD analysis project Ga0114997, IMG submission 87045) | Marine microbial communities from western Arctic Ocean - ArcticOcean_MG_CB4_136 | ecosystem: Environmental > Aquatic > Marine > Oceanic | place: Arctic Ocean: Canada Basin | collected...
AAGAAGAAGAAGAAGAAGAAGAAGGAGAAGAAGATGTCATCGCCGTCGTCGCCGTTGAATCCTCCTTGGCTTCTTCGACATCTACTGATGTGGATAAGGACGCGTCTTTTACCGTCGCCGCTTCTTCAGCGGCAACGGATGCTAATGTCTTGTCAATCTTCTCGAGTTCTTTGACGTTTACTTTCTCGAACGTTTCGATGATTGCCTCTTCTTTCACGATTTTCTTGTCCACGATGGTATCGTCGTCGTCGACTTCCTTTTCTCGAAGCAAATCGTTCAGTTCTTTTTCGTGACGGACGGAATTTTTAAGTGTTGCGGCTTCGTCGGCGATGACTTCCGGATCAATGGTGGAAACATTACCCGCCGCGTCAAGATTGTTGACCGGAAAAGTAGTCTCTTGAGCCGCGGATTCAAACGTGGCTTCCGGTTCTCTTTCTTTCCTCGTCTCTTTCGCTTCGTCGCTCACGACGACGTTTATCTTCGGCGTCGTCGGCATTGGAACCACTCTATCTTTCGTCATTTCACTCGTGACGTTTACGTCAATCGGCGTGCTCTTGTCGTCGTTCGTCGCGATGGTACCGTCCTGGTCGTCGACGACGATGACCGGCGAGGCAGACGACGCGGCGCACTGATCTTTACTCTCCGCGCCTATACCTTTCGCTCTCGCGTCTTCAATTTTTCGCTCGATGACGTCCCTCGCGTCGACGACGCCGTCGCCGTTGATATCGTTCTCGTCGTCATCGTCCGAGAACCACCCGCCTTTACCGAATAAACCTCCTCCTAACAGTTTACGATTGCTATTATTTTGTTCGCGACGTGAACGACGCTTGGTGACACCTAAACGCGACGACGACGAATCACCAGTGGCGGATGTTACCACTTTCCACGCGACGCCGCCGCTTGGTACGCCTTCGTCGTGCAACTCCTCCATCTTCAATTCTGTCACGTCGTCCGGCGATATCTCCGATCCGTCGCACGGTTTGCAAAACCTCTGACCTTCTTCGTCTTGGTACATGCCTTTCGGACACGCCTCGCACCGATCGCTCTTACCGAACGGTTGGAAAAATCCTTTCGGACACGGTTGGCAAACCGCGTCGTTCGGCGTGAACGAAAAAGTACCAGGCGGGCATTCGCCGCAGGATTTTGTCTCTCCGTCGGCGATGACGTGATGGCCATCTTCGCACGTAAACTCTTCTTCTTCGTTTTCTTCACCTTCTTCTTCGTCGTCGTTGACTTTGGAGGTTTGATTGCTCCTGAATTCTTCTTCCTCTTCTTCTTCTTTCTTTTCTTCTACTTCTTCTATAGGTGGTGATGTTGGTGTTGCCGCGGCGGCGCAAAACGGATGTTTCGTAAACGCCGGACACGACTCTAAACAACTCCCCCACACGTACTCCAACTGCTTCCCGTCAAAGACTCGGTTATAAAACGTCACGTCGCCGTATTCGTACTTAAACGTGCACTCGCGCATTCCAAACGGATGTTCGCGTTCGTCTTCCGCGATGGCGTCCGAGTACCCGCCGACGACGCCGCCTCTTTCCCCCCACGGGCACCTTTTATCCACTCTCCTCGGATCGGTCGTCAAACACCCGATATCTTTCACCACGACCGCTCTTTTAGGTTCGAACTCGTACGCGTCTTTCCGTTGGTTTTCGTAATGTATCAACCGACCTAAACTCGAAACATTCGATTTATCATCATCATCTTTAACGGGTATCTCGTACAAGGCGAACCCAAACGCCGTCCCTCGTCGCATCAACCCCGTCTCGACGCGATACACGCCGCAGGAAACCTGTTCCATCGGAATACCTCTGTTGAAGCTAAAATCGTTCCCGCCGATATTTTCGTCGTCGTCTTTTAACACCAGTTTCGCTTTGACTCTGGAAAACCAGTCGTAAGACTCTTTCATATCATCATTGTCATCATCGCCTTCGCTTCCTCTCAAAGTGGGCAAGACTTTGTCCATTGGGGAACACGCGGTGTATAACGTGAACGTTAACTTAGTGCTCGCATTATTATTGTCGGCAATATCAGCAGTAGTATTCAGAGTTTCTCCGAGTTGTTGTCGTTGAAAAGGTATTCCTTTCTCTCCTCCTCTTTTCGTTTCGAACGTGATACCCACGAACATAAACGTAAACATTAACATCACCATCATCACGCGGCTCAATCTCCCCGTTGTTTTACACTTCAAAGAAGGAGACAAAGATGCATCATCCTCGAGACTCCTATCTGTCAAACTATTCCTTTTCAAAAAGCTCTCGAAACTATCGCTATTGAAACTACTTTTCTTCGAACGTGTCGTCGTTGTGAGAAGCAGCGATCGACGCTCGTCCTCCTCTTCTTCCTCTTTCATCTTTAGTCGAATGCAAAAGTGACAAGTGACGGATTTTCCCTAAAATGTCTACACTTTTTCTCCGCTTTTGTTTGCGGAGAAATACATGTGAAAGGAAGGAGTACACGAGAGATACACATAAAGAGAGAGCTAAAATGGACGCGAATAAGCAGAGGCAAAAAGGCCTCCTTTTATTCCTTTCGTCGTTTCTCGTCGTGTGCCATTGTGCGTCAAGACAGATTCATTTTCAGTCAAAATCATCATCGAAGAATAACGGCGAGAACAACTCTTTTCTCAACGCGATATCATCGATCAAAATGGAACTTTTCATGGCATCAATGATGGCTTTGTGCGCGACGTTTAGCGAAACCATAGGCGCGTTCGGGAATTTTCGAGAAATCAGAGAAGAGCGAGGGGAAATCCCCGGGTTGTGTGTGGAAAGGATGAACGATTTTAGTCACTTTTGGCACCGAGCGAAAGCGATGAAAGAGATGAGATGTAGTAGACGGAGAGAAAGTACGTAGAGTTTTAGCAGCAATAATGCGAGTACATTTTCAACACGATGGAGTTAGAAGCACTCCTTCTCTAGGACTTCTTCTTGACTTTAATCTTTTTCATCTCTTTTTGCGCTTTTTGGAGCTCTTTCATCGCGCCCGGAGGTAGCGTAATCTTACACCCGCCGAGCGGGAGCGCTCTCGCGCACTCTTCGAGTTTCGTCTCGAGCGCTTCGCGCGCGGCGGTTTTTTCGTCGTTCGACGCGAATATCGGCGCTTTCAAAAGGATGTTCGCGCAATCATTCACCGTTTTACCCCTTTTTTGCGTTCCTGGGATGAGTTTGATTCGAAACTTGTAACTCGCGAGGACGGGAAACGGGGCGCAGACGGGGAGGCAAAAGGACACGCAGTCTCGCTCAAACGGCTGCGCGGTGAGTTGACGCAACGCGAGTTCGGTTTGTGTATCGCGGCGCTCGTGGATGACGGCGATGTTGAGACTTTTCGTCGATTCTTCGTCGTCGCTACTGTTCCCGTCGTCGTCGATGTTGTCTAGTGGTTCGTACACCAAAGGTTTAATACCGCGTTCTTTCAAGTTTGGCATTTCCGGAGTCGGCGCTTCGGGAAGGACGATTTGCTTCTTTTTCATCGTCGCGGCATCCGAAGAAGAAGACATCTCTGGTTTCAACGGCGTCACTAAAGCTGCTTTCTTCCTATCTTTCTTCGACTCTTTTTGCTTCATCGTGAGTAACTTTATGGCCAGTTCGCGATCTTTGTCGTCTTGTTCGGCGTATTTTTTAGCCGCGCGTTTCGCTTTCGCAGATTTTCCGCGCACCTTTGGCTTGTTGGGATTCGAGACGAACGAGGCGTCGTTTGTTTTCTTTTCTTTAAACCCGTCGTCCATGTCGCTCTCTTCTTCGTCCTCTTCAATCTCGTCGTTAGAAATGCTTGTTTCTTTGCTCTCGGCCTCTGCGGCCGCTTTGAGCGGGTCAAAAACGTCGTCGTCGTCACCGCGACCGTTGCCCCCGCCTTTCTTCTTCATCTGTTTGCGCTGCGCAGCGGAGAGGCGTTTTTTTGTGCCTTCGAAAACCTCGTTTTGCTTCGTTCTGCCTTTTCCTGCGGCATCGATCGAAGCTTTTGACTCCACCTGCGCGGCGAGCTCGTTTACCACTTTTTCGCCATTTACATTCTTTCCTTCCTCGTCTTCCTCTTGGGTGTTTTCGTCTTCGTTTTCTTCTTCTTCCTCTTCCTCTTCCTCCTCCTCGCTGCTTATTTCTCGAATAGTATTTCTCGATCCGAGTTGACCACGCCTTTCGTCCCCGTCTTCATCGTAAAACGTCGCATCCGCGGATTCTGATTTTACCACGCGCTCTTTGTCGTGACTGGATGTATTTTCACCACTCGCGACGACGGCAAAAAGTAAACCGAAACCCATTTCCGGTTTCGCCGGCGGTAAGAACTTCTTGCGCGCTCCTTTCACGAGAGCAAAACTACCGCTCGGCAGCAAACTGGCATCTTCTGGTAGGTCCCATCGACGTTTGGAGACGTCTCGCGCTCTCGCCCACCACGCAGACGCAGACCGTTTCTTGGCCCAACACTCACTTCTCGCGACGGTAGCCTGCGCAGCTTGTGCGAGTGAAAGAGAGGGCACTTTCAGCGTAGTAGCGCTTTCGCCGTTGCCATTCGCCGAGGAATATCGCGGCGGCGGTTTGACGAGCGTAATCGCCGGCGCGCCGTTTTCGTCGCAAAAGATGAAGCAGTCGTTCCCAGTTTCCGCTCTATTCGCGTATTTCGCGAACAGCATTTCTGCTTGCGTGTTATCGGTCGAGTGTAAAACTAAACAATTCTCCGAGGTGACCCACCAGATGAACTTTTCGAACCAAAACGGCGTTCGTGCGGCTTTCGCGCCTGGAAGGGCTTTCTCTCTCAAAGTCTCTATTTTCATCAACGCTTTCTTCTCTGCGTCCGAAACGACTCTGTCGTGGTGTTTAGCCGTCTTGTCAAGTTTCGTATCGTGTTTTTTCTTCAGATCGAAACGCGCGTTGCAATTCGCGAACGCCGATAAACTCAAATCGAGCGGGATGTCGATCGGTTTGTGCTTCTTCACGACGACTTCCTCGCCGGTCGTTTCGTCAATCTCAACGTCCTCTTTCGGAGCGAGCTTTATCGTCACTTGGTTGTTCTTCAAATCTAAGCTCGAAATGAACTTCGCGACTGGATTGCCTCTCCTTTTCTCTTCGTTAATCATATATTCTAAATCGTCCCACGCCATCCCGCTCGCCAACGCGTCGTTGACCGCGTTTAACACGTTCGCCACATCATCCACGTTCCGAGAGATCAGTTCCGCTCTCTGCGCTTCTTTTTCCGCGTCGCGTTCGAGAACTTTCAACCTGTTCTCTTGATCTTTCTTCAGTTTCTCGAATTTCTTCAACGCTTGCGATTCCGCGCGATTTCTTTGCACGATGCCTTTTTGTAATTCGAGCTTCGCGTAGTACTCGTCCAAAACGTCGTTGAACACGTTTTGCGCGTTTTCTTCTCCATTATCCCTACCTAAAATCTCGTCGATTGAGACCGTTTTCTTGTTTTCGTTTTGTTTCATCGGGTGCGGAGAGAAGTCCTCGAATACCTCGACAATTTTGTGTTCTTTCTTCTTCCCTTCTTCTTCTTCTTTTCCCGACGATACCAACAATTCCATCGTCAGCGCTTTGCAAGTCACCTCGGGAATTGGAAACACATTCCCTTGCGTCACGTCCCGAAACCAACGAAACTCTTCTTCTATGCACTCGTACACTTTTCCTTTCACAACCTCGCTCTCGAGAGGGAGTGGTGCGAGCATGCCTTTCTCTACGCCGGCTTTCGCCGCGACGTGTTCGCACTGCGCCGGCGCGAACGAAAATCCGCGACACAAGCACTCTCGCAACGTTTGCGGCGCGCGGATATTCGCCAACCGCTCTATCTCTCTTCTTTTCTTCTCCTCCTCGTACGCTTTTTCGTCTTCCATTTCGTCTTCGTCTAAATCTACCGCTCTTTCCTCTTCCGCGTACACCCCTCTCAGCGCCTCTTCCCACGCCTCTCTCGTCGGCATCCGAAACGCTCGAAACCGCTCCACCGGGTACCTTCTTTTCCCCATTATCCTCAAGTTCTTCCTCTTATCCACGTGAGACCTCAACAACGTCATCACCATAAACTCCCTATCGCACAACACCGCGTTCCCGCTCGCGTACAATTCCACCACCAACTTCGTCTCCGTCTCGTTCGCCCCGAACGTCAACAACACCGCGCGATCCATCCCGAGCTGTCGGATATCGTTCAACCGTTTCTGCTTCACATGTTTCCGTAACTTTTGCACAAAGTTTGACGGTCCTCCACTTTGTTGTTCTTTACTACCATTCCCATCACTTTTACCGCTCGATGTCGATGGTTTCGCGTATCGCGTGCAGAGCAGTTTCACTCCGGGTTGGACGAGAAGGTTCACTTTCCTCGCTTCGCTTAATCCCGTTCCCGTCGTCGTCGTCGCGTCCTCCTCAGATGCTGGTTTGTTAAACTTTAAGAGTAAGGAATTCTTCTCCGCGCCGTCGTAGATTTGTGCGCACCATAAGCCTAAAATCGAGCGTCGTAAACACGAGACTTCCGCGCACACGTCGAAGGCGGAGAAGCGTTCTTTCCCCATCTTCTGTTTGTTGTGTATCTTTCTCTAAACAACGACAGAGTTAAGAAGAATATTCGAAAGCAACAAAGCGAACGAGAACAACAGAGGAGGAACCGTTCGTCCTCGTCTTCTTTATATCTGCAACAGGAATAGGTTCGTTCTTCGTCGTTCGCTCCAAAGTAATGAGGACACGAGAGATGGAAATCAATCGAATTTTCCCCAGACTTTTCAATCATCAAAGACGCGTAAAAGAAGATGACGACGACTTCGAAGACCACCGCAAAAGGGTCAAAAAGGAGGCCGTTTTTCATCCCGCTCGTTTTCCTCGTCTTTGTCCGACCGGATGCGAAATTTGCAGACGGAGTGCACGTGCCGTCTTTGTTCCCTCCAACACGAAGAGTTCACGGAGAAGATGTGAGTAAAGCGTCGGGGACTTCATTCTCTAATAAAATCATCGAAACGAAACAGGCGGACTTGCGCCATCGAAAACGACAAGAGAAAGAATCCTCCGATTGCCCGGCGGCATTGAGCGGCACATTTTGCGAACACGTCGCTTCGGACGTGCCGAAATGTTTCCCGAACGTGCCGTATAACGATTGGGTGTCCGTGCACAAGAATGTGTTTCACGTGGAACAGGAGGAGGAGGAGGAAAAAGAGGAGGAAGAAGACCGCGCGATGAATAACGGGAGTAGAAGTACCAAAAACGAAACGTATATTTTCACACCAGACACGCCGTCTTTAAGACGGAGCAGACACGATGAGAAAGCGAAGGATTTGTTCTTTAAGAAGGAGCGAGAGAAGAGCGAGAGCGGCGGTCTCGGAACGACGATATTGAGCGAGAAGGAAGCGAGGAAGATTTGGCACGAGAAGCAAATGCTTTTAGATAAAAAGAAGAAGAAGATTAAGGTAAACGGGAAGGTATTTCACCGAGGGGAGGTACCGGAGAAGGATATTTTTGGGGACGCGTGGAACGGTAAAGTCGACGGGAGCGAAGACGACGAAAAGAATCAAAGTCAGATGTTTGCGAAAAGGGCGAGTTTCAAGACGTGCGCGGTGGTCTCCTCGGGAGCGGCGTTGAAAGGGAAAGGGTACGGGAAAACGATCGATGAACACGAAGTGATCGTTCGTCTTAATAACGCGCCAACGATTGGCTACGAACACGACGTCGGGTCGTTCACGACGTTGCGATTAACCAACACGCAATACGAAGGCGTGAGAGAATACGAAGACGAAACGGTGTTGACGAAATGGAACGGGAACCCGATGGATTTGATGCGATTAGGTACGAAGAAAACGTACGCGATGAATCCCGCGTTTCGTCAGTGGGCGCAACAGTTGGACGATACTTTGAACAATCACATCGTCACTTCTGGTTTGTTGATGCTCTTTCTCATGTTGCAAAAATGCGAACGCGTCTCGGCGATTGGGTTTGGCGGGAAAGAGTTGGAGAAGTGGTATTACGACAAACGTCCAAGCGGTAAGATACCGAAATCGGCGTGGTTAAACAGCGGAAGAGGCGTGGTGAAGTATGAAAATTGGAACATGGTCAGCACGAACGCTCGAGAAAACGCGTTGTTTGGCGCCAAAGAAAATAGGAAACTCGCCGAACAGCCGAAAGTGAAAGTGTACGGGAACAAGGATAAGAGAATCGGCGATATGCTCGGTATCGGCGCTGGGAAGACGGCAAACGCGAACAAAAAGAAGAAGGACAATAGCAAAAAAGTAGCGGCAGCAAAGTTAGCGAAGAAGACTTTAGAGGAGAAATTAGACGGGTTAGAATCGGCCGAGGAGGTTGAGTCGGATATGATCGCGGGCGAAGTTGAAGACGACGGCATCGCGAGAAGGAGGAGGAAATTACTAAACATGGTCTCGCACGTCATTTCCAAAGAGAGGCAGTGCATGGCTTCGTTGGCTGACTTTGGCGTGATTAGTATCTATTCATAGACGAGTATTATTATTTAATCACACGGACATATCACTACGCATGAGTTTATATTTTAGGAGATTTGAAGCAGCTCCCGGAATAGCTTCTCGTCGTGGATTTGAATGGTTTCATGCGTCAACTCAAGTTTGAGATTTAAGCGCGCGATGGAACGCATCAGAGCGTGCTCTTCTTGCGGAGGTTGCGCTCTTTTCGGTTCTTCATCTTTCTTTCGTAGTTCATTTTCTTTGGCAAATGCACCGTTTATTTCGTTTGTTCGTTTCACGACTTCGTCCAGCCGCGCGATGGAGGCTAAAAGCTTCGCCTCTTGACCGGCAAAATCTTTCGATTCGGAAACTTCCTGTTTCATTCGAAACCGCTTGGATTTCAAATTTTGTCTTGGAGAAGATGCGCATACGATTGGTTTTTCTTCCTCTTCTTCTTCTTCTTCTTCTTTACCTTCTTTGTTTTGTACGAAAATGTGCTTCTTCTTCTTCTTCTTCTCGTTCTTCTTCTCCGCTTTGACCGAGGACAAAATCCCGCGCCTGCGCTCGCGCAACTTTTCAATCGCTTTCTCACGCTTCTCTCTTTCCGTATCATTCGTCGTGAAAGTGCACCACCATGAAATCGATACAGAGTTTCGTTTTTGTTCATCAGTCTTCTTCTTCTTCTCCTCCTCCTCCTCCTCTTCCTCCCTCGCGTATCGCACGTTCGGCTCCGAGTGCCTTGGAACGACGAGACCAAAATCTTCCTCCTCCTCTTCTTCTTCTCCCTCCTTCTCCTCACCCGCCGCGTTCATCAAATTCACTTCGCACGCGCTTTTCCTCCCAACCATAATCTCCCTCTTCTTCCTCCTCCAAGGTAAAAACAGTTCCGTCTTCCTCTCGTTCTCCTCTCTCCTTTCCTTCACTTTCCTCGAAACTCTCTCTTTTTCTTCCCGTGCCCATCTCTCGCTGTTGTGCGAAAACTCCTCTCGTCGTCGTCTCGTTTCCGCCGCCAGACGCGTCAAATCTCTCTTTCTGTTCTTTACATTACTCGTCTCCTTCTCCTCCTCCTCTTCCTCCTCCTCGTTCGAGAGAGAACTTCTTTGTCTTCTTTCGTCGTGCGACGACATGCGAAATGTAATAATGCTCGAGTCTTTTTTTTTTGACCGAAAAAAAAAACGTTTGACTGAAAAAGAAGAAGCGAAAAAGAGGAAAAAACTGAACAATTTCGTCTCACTTTTCTCCTCATAAAACAACGAGAACGATTCTCATCGATTTTGTTTTTAAAAGAAGCGTAAAGACACGCACTTTAACACACTACTTGTTTGCGCTTCTCGAAGGAGAAGTTAAAGAGGCTTTCGTTGTATTGATTACTTAATCTTTTTCGTCGGCTTTTGCGAGTTTGCGCTCGTTTTTTGTGAGAGAGAGAGAGAGAGAGTTGGGGGGCGGCCGATCGATCGGAAAATTTCTTCTAAACGCGAATTCATTCATTCGGCAATAAAGAGAGAGAGAAAGTAATAAGTGCGCCACGTTAAAAAGATTTGAACGAGAAGACGAAAGATGGGATTTTTCGCGAACATTCCGAAACCGCCGAAATTGGCCGGGTTTTTCGGCAACGAAGAAGAGAAAGATGAGAACGGGAAGAAAATGGAAGAAATTGGAGGCGAGATGGAAGACTTAGAGTTGAACAACAAATCGAAAGAAGTGGACATTCCGTCGTCGGCGAGTATCGAACAGAAACTGCTGACGCCGATGGATTTATTGAACGCGGCGAGAAATGGTGGTGGGGGTAATAATGATAACAACAACAACATGAACAACAACGGCCAACAGCGACACGCGGCGCCGCCGCCGATGTTACCGCCGATGCCTGGAGCGCAGCACCCGATGTTTAGCGGCCAAATGCCGCCGCAAGGACCGCCACGGCCGGGAATGCCACCGCCGATGCAAGGTATGATGCCGCCACAAGGACCGCCACCGGGAATGGGAGGTATGCATATGTTTCCACCGCTGGGACAGGACGGAGGTCCTCCTCCGCCGCCTGGGATGATGCCGCCGCCGCCAGGGATGATACCGCCGCCGCCTCCTGGACCGCCCGGATTTCATCACCATCGCGGCGGGAGAGGTCGAGGTGGTCGAGGTGGTCCAGGTGGCGTGGGTGGTTTCAATCAGCACTACACAGAATCAGGAAAACAGAGACGCATATTTACCGGGCCGAGACGAGACGGTCGTCCTCGATTCCAAGGCGAATTGATGACAGGCGAAGAGATTGAACAAATCTTACGCATTCAGTGGAAAGCGACGCACCCGGACCAAGAGAAGGCGTACTCGCACGATTATTACCATCAAGCATTTTTATCGAAGAATAATCCGGGGCGTTTGAGAGAACCGTTTTGTCCGGAGGAGCTGAGAGAGTTGCCTTCGCACGTGAAAGAAAAGAGAGGCGAAGTGACGTTCGTGCCTGGCTTGGAAGGGTTGGGTAAAGTGCCGTTTTCAAACGTTCGCACGCCGAAACAGTTATTGCAAATCCCAACCGGCCCGGAGGAAGAGAATGACGAGTCTGGCGATGACGAAAACGAGCCGAGAGTGCGATTGGCGAACGAACCTTTACTCGCGGCGAGAATTATGATTGAAGACGCGATGTACTTATTGTTAGACGTCGATGATATCGACCGATTACTCTTAAAGAATGAATTCGCCGCCGATGATACCATGAAACACGAAGACGAGAACGACGCAGAAAAGGAAAACGAAGTGGAAAAGGCGTCGATGAAGCAAAAGACGAAGGACGCGTTGACGCAACGTAAAACATTTCTGTTGGAAGGTTTGGTCGCTACTTTGCGTTTGCCAGAATCGCCGGTTTTGAGCAGCGATGAAAGCGACGTCATCTTCCAAAGACTTGTTTCTTTACCGAAAGGTCGAGTAATGGTTGCGAGCGTTTTGAAAGCGTTGGATCCTTCGTCGCCGTCTGCGGCGCAACTTGTCTGGGCGGTGTTTCGAAACGTCGGCAAGATTGCCAAGTTTGCAGAAAAATCCGCCTCGAAAGCGGTTAAAGGCAGTCGTGCCGCACAAGCTGCCGCCGCACAAGCCATGTCTTTTCAGCAGAGAGACGGACAAAGTGTTATCACTGACGTGGATCGATTAATTCGCGCCGCCGCGGAAGTCTCCTCGATGCTCTCAAAAGATGCCACGGAAGGCGCTTTGGGGAGTTTAATCGTCGGCATCTCCTACGCTGACACGCAAAACTTACTCCCGAGTTGTCTCGTCAGTAAACGATCGCCGAGAGAATCCATCCAAGAAACGCTCGCGATTGTCATCGAGCGCGGGAAAGTTGTTCATTTGACGGATGGAAACTCCCAAGCCTGGGAGACTTCCATCAGCTTTGCGTTCGACATGTTCAACAGACAAGCGACGGGGTTGATTTCCAACGAAAAGAGCAAAAATGATCCTGAAGCGAGATTGCCGAGATCATTAATGCGCGCTTTCTTGCCTCAACTCGACGCGAGTGGGAAGCAACGCATAGCAGAGTTGAACGCTTGCGCGTTTTAAGAAGAGGAAAAAGAAGAAGAAGAGATTTGAATCTTTTTCAAGAAGCGTAGACTGAAGAAGTGTTTTTTTATTCTCGGTTGCGAAAAATAGTTTACAAACAAACACCACTGACAATTACGGTAGCGGTTCTGTACCCGTTCCTAATCTATTCAAGTGCACGTAAGCGTCTGTTCCGTACCCATCCATGGACAGCACTTGCAAATCCCCACCGAAATACCGACAGTACAAACGACTGAGCGGTAAACCGTACCCATACCCCGCTAAAACTACTGGCGTCGAACCAGCGCCTGCCTCGCTAAACTCCATCTCTTGTAAAGGCGAATCCGCGGTTGAATATAAATACGTCCAAATCTCTTTCAATCCAGACCGAGGAATACCGCCGCCTTCGTCGCTAATTTTGATGGTCACATCTTCGCTGCCTTCAGCGACAACCACTCTAATCGCCGGTGGTGGTACGTCCGAATCTTTATATCTCTCCGCTACCGCTCGCAACGAGTTCTTTACTAACTCAAATACCACGTGATGAATGTGCCCAGGAACGTACGCAAATGTCAAATTCGGATCCCCGAAAATTTCAACCTCCGGCGCGTCGCCGTATTGTCTCGCGCACAACGCTCTCGCATCATCCACGGCATCTTTGCAGACCTCTAAAGCTCTCGTTTTCGTACAAATGAGACCAACGTAGTCTTTTTTCGGTGGCTCGTGTAACGCCACGTGCTGTCCAATCAACATCCGCATGCCTATTCTGGACATGTAAAACCCATCTAGAAACTGGTGAATTTCCGGTAAGTGCGCTATGCGATTAGCGTCGATGCTACTACTACTATTATTATTATTGTTATTATTATTATTATTACTACTACTACTGCCGTGCGATCCTCCTTTCTTACTCTTCTCCGCGAGCTCGTTTTTCAACTCCAACACCCCTCTTGCAATCATCGGCACCACGTCGTTGTGCCTCTTCATCACCGACGACAACAACTCCGTAAACTTCTCCTCCCGCTCCATCGAGTTTATCTCCTTCATCTCTCGAATATCCTCGAAGGACTCGACGTACCAATCTCTCACCGTCAACACCTGCGGTTTCGTGCTCAAACCAAACGGTAAATTCTCCAACTCCGCGACTCTGTGCGCCAATCGAATCGGCAGCTCTTTGTGTAAAAAATGCGCAGAAAATAACAACTGCTGATCTCTCGGATGGTTCCCGAAATCCATCATGTACTTCAACGACACGCCCGTTTGGTTCCGAAACGAACCGCGATAAATGTCGTCGACTAAGTTCTTCGAAAACGCTTCCGATAAGCGTCTGTTGGTGGAATCTTGACCCGAATTCATCGACGACGACGATACGCCGCGCCGCTGCTTTTTGTTGTGTCGCACCGAAATCTTCTGGGTCTCGTCCTCGTCGTGCGTATTATTCATCCTCCGTCGGTGGCCTCGGTGGAACGCACAATCCGTCGTCTGAATTGTCGTCGTCGTCCTCGAGGTAAAATTTTTTCGGTCATCGTAAAAAAAGCAGCTCTCCTTATTTAATCGAGAAGAAGATACGTTTTTTAAAGGCAACATCAACTTCTCGTTAAAGGTGGTGTTGTGACTTGACGACGACGATGTCGTCCGTAAAATCGCATTAAACCCTCGTCTCGCCACTCGTCGAAACATGATTTTGATGTTTTCCTTTCCTTTCCTTTCGTCGTGTTCTCGAGTTCAGAGAACAACAACAAGAGCGCGCAAAAACGTAACGGAAATTGGACGGCGAGAGATTGCCTCTCGCGCTCGCTCTTTTTCTTTCTTTCTCTGTCTGTCGCGCAAAGAAGAAGAGCTCAAACAACTATATATATATCTAAAGCGCGCTCCAGAGACTCTCTCTAACTCTCTCTAACTCTCTTTTCGTTCGAGCGAAAAGGGTCTCTGTTTCCGCGTGCAAAGAGTATACAAATGGGGATAAGACTTGGGGCAAACTGTGAGGGTTTTTCCTCCAAAAAGAGAGATTTGAGTGAGAAAAAGAGACGTGGCGTACTATCATCCAGCGGCGGCGAGAGCACGTATGATGCGCTCTTTGTGTCATTGCGCTCGATATTACAGTATATAAATAATAGTCATTTCAACCGCGTCTAAGTCGCGCGTATATGTGTACACGCATAAAATCTTTACGTAATAAAAGCACTTTCTCTTCTGTCTCTCTCTCTCTCACCTGGCTTCGCGCTTGGTGAGTTTCTTTTTCGACGACTCGCTCGAGGCGGGGTTGCCGCCGCTGCTTCCGACGACCCCCCCACTCTTCTTTTCCGTCGACGAAGATGAAGAATGCGGGTAGATGTCGTAGCTCGCGTTTATTTTTTTCGCCAAACCGGTGTTTCTTTCGGCGCTTTGCGTGTCTTGCACCGCGCGTTCCATCGCGCGGCGAGGCGCCAGGATGACTAATAAATCTTTCGCGCGAGAGACGCCGGTGTATAAGAGGTTTCGGCGAAGCATTAACCCGTGGGCGGAGGAGAGGCAGAGCACGACAGCGCTATATTCGCAACCTTGCGATTTGTGGACGGTCATTGCCCACGCCGGGAGGAGGTTGGCGAGGACCTCCGATTTCGTGTATTGGATGGACTTTTTGTTGAAGGTGACGGTAGTGACGTTCGTATCGATGGACGTCACGACGCCTAGATCGCCGTTGAAAACTTCTTTGGTGTAATCGTTTCTCTTTTGAAGGACGCGGTCACCTTTGCGGAGTTTGAGGATGTCGGCGGCGTCGTTGTGAAGGCAGTCGGATTCGTCGTCGGTCGAGGAGGAAGAGGAGGAGGCGGTGGCAAACTCGCTCGAGTCGGATCCGTCGGCCGCGTTTAGTTTCTCTCTCAAAAAAGCGTTCAAGGTTGCCGCGGAGTTGTTGCCTTTCCGCATCGGCGATAAGACTTGTAACTTTTCTTTCGCGTTGATGCGCCGTCGAGGTAAAATATCGTCGATGATGAAACTCAAAATCTCTCGCGCCGTGGCGTCGTCTTCTTTCTCCGTAGTGTCCACCCACACGCAATCGGTTACATTCGCATCGCCTAGATCGATGGACGCGTCGTCCAATGCAACTAACTGCGAACCAGACCAGGTTGCCTTAATGATATCTTCTGGAAAGTCACCTCGATTAATCGCGTGTGCGGCACCAACTATTTTCGATTTCTCCGCTTGGCGAAACACCTCCGCCAAGTGTACGTGTGGGCACCTTTGCGAAGCAATCAAGTCTCTCAACACGGCACCTGGTCCCACAGATGGGAGCTGATCGGCATCGCCGACGATAATTAACTGCGCTTTCGGTGGAATCGCGTCTAACAAGGCTGCACACAAAGGTGCATCTAGCATGGATGCCTCGTCGACAACCACCACGTCGCAATCCAACGGGTTCGCTCGGTTCCTCGCAAAGACGCCTTTGAAACTCAACGCGTTCGAATCATCCACGGCTGCACTCGATATATCGTCTCCTGTTCCATTCGAATCCGCATCGTTTTGACTATCTCCTTGCGACGAAAAGTCTTTAAACTCTAACAAACGATGAATCGTACTCGACTGTAACGGATTCGTCATCGATCGATTGGCGTTACTTATCTCCGCCATGCGTTGCGCGGCTCGTCCGGTTGGCGCGCACATGACGACTGTTTTTCCCATAGCGCGCATTAAGCGAACGATGACGTGCGTTGCAAACGTTTTACCTGTACCAGGACCGCCAGTTAACGTCACACACGGAGACATTAAAGCTACGTTCAAAAAATCCAACTGTTTTTGCGACAATCCGGGTTGGCCCCAGCTTTCTTTCTCCGCCGTGAGCTCGAGCCATTTCGCGACTCGAGCTTCATCGACTTTGAACTTAGGTCGGCTCAATCGTCTCAACAAGTCATCCGCGATTGATTTTTCGCACTCGTGCAAGCTGCCGTGAAAAATGTGCGTCTCGTCGTTCCATTGCGCTAAAAATGCTATGGGAGTTTTTGCGCCAAACTCGCCGTTGGAGAAGTTTTGGAAAACGAAAATGTCACCGCAGTTTCTGGCTGTTTTGGCCGCCTCGATAAACACGTCGTCCGGTATCAACGCGCCTGAACTACCCAACAACTTTCGACTGTGATCTTTCAACGTCGGCCATGTCATGTACGCGTGACCACCGGATTGTGCGACGCGTTGTAACGCGAAGCGCATGGCCGCGCCGAGTCGCGAGGGATCGTCCGGTGATTTTTTCAATCGAGCAGCGATTTCGTCGATATGATGAAACGAACATCCTTTAATATCGCTCAAAGCTTTGAACGGATCCGCTTTTACTCTCACTTCCGTCTGAGCGCCGTGCTTTAAACTCGCGCGTCTCGCAATCAACGCTGAGGCGCCTAACTCTTCAGTTAAAAACGACGTCGCTTTCCGTTTCGAACTGGATTCGTCCCAATTGTTTTTCAATTTCACCGCAGTTTTCGCGCCAATACCTGGGACTTTCGTCAACAGTTTCGCTCCCTCCGTAGAATCTAACGCCGCTAATGTTTCTTTCCCTCCAAAGTGCGAGACGATTTTCTCCGCCGTGACCGGTCCGCACCCTGGTAAAATGCCGCTGGAGAGATAGGCGATAACGCCTTGTTCGTCGCTCGGGACGCACATTTCCGCTGGTTTTGTGGAAACAAACTCTACGCCAAATTTCGGGTTCGATCGCCAATATCCGGTCAACTTTAACGTCTGCCCGACGCCAACGTTCGGCATCTCCCCGACGACTGTTATCGTCGCCGGCGCTTCTTTCTGTCCTTTTTTCGGTCGTCGATTTGGTTTTGTCAAAGCGCCTTTCGGAAGTTCTTTCAACGTTTCTTTGTCCGAGCACAGGACTCTGGCGACCGTGTAGCCCGTATCCGCGGCGTGAAACGTCACTCGGTGGATTTCTCCGGTGAATGTGAAATCGTTCTTGAACTGTGTGTGTTTCTTCTTCTTCGCCGCTGCTGCTGCTGCTGCTGGTGGTGGTGTATTTTGTATCTTTCTCGCTTGTTTTTCCTTTAGCTTTTGTACCTCGTTTTCCTCGTCGTCTTCGATGAAATCCGCGTTCGCCGCGTACCCGTTGCTCCACGACGTCGAACTCGACGATTTCGATTCCGGATGGTTGATTGCTTTTGCGTTGCTTCCACTCCTCCCGCTACCACCAAACGCGTAATACTCTCGTCGGCTTCCCGAAAACGACGATTCAGACGACGACGTCGACGCGTTGCCGCTTCGCCAAACTCTCCTTTCGTTTTCGTTCCGAAAAAACTGCTGCATCGTATGCGCCCGATGATTCATACGGCCTGTCTCACCACCCGAAGAGGAAGATGCCGCTGCGAAAACACGACGCATCGTCATCATCCTCATCTTTCGCATCATCGTCCTCCCCTTTAACCCCTCTTCGGAAGAAGAAAGATGTCGATGATTCTGCGTACTAATCCTTCCGTGGCTGAAGGCCATTCCAATTTCCGAAATAGTATTGATTCTCTTCTTTTCGCGCGTGTGTGTACGTGTCTGTGTTTCGTCCCAAACCGCGCGTCGTGGGTTTGCGTTTGGCGTGTTCGAGCTAAAGCTTTCGCTCTGAACGCGTATATTACGTTGTAAACTCTTTTAAAAGTACTGTCTTCTCGCGTCTATCTTCTGCGCAAAGATTTGTGTGTGATCTTTTGTCTTTTTTGGACAGAGGAGCACAATTGCAAAAATCTTCGATCTTTTGAGGGGCCCAAAAAAGGGCGAAATGGGACCATTTTAGGCGAAAAAAATGGGACCATTTAAGGCGAAACTCGACAGTTATAAAACTCTTTTCTCCTCAAAAAGTTTTAAAAGGAAACACACAACGCGCAAATAAATACATAAAGGTTGGTTCTTTCTGCGTGTGTGTCTTTTTCTTTTCACGTCTCCTACTACTTCGACGACGGCAAAATGTGAAGAAAGGCTTTTTTTTGGCGAGAGAGACAGACGCGCGAGAAGCGCGCGTTCGAGATTCGTTTTTACCGTGTTCTTCTCCTCTTCATTTTCCCTTGAGGTGTCGAATTTGCACAACACTGACGCGCATCATCAATCTCTCTCTCTCTCTTTGAAGCATGTCCGTCATCGCCCGATGCGCGACTTTCGTCGCCACGAAAACCAATTTGAAGCAACAGTTTGCGGTGAACAATCGATCATCCGCGACTAAAATCGTCAGGTACGCGTAAGAGAGAAAGAGATGAATTTTGTCTAAATTTGATCATTCTGCGCGACTGTTTTTTCTTTGTTTTTTGGGAGTTTGAATTGAACAGAAAATGGCGGGAAAATAACTTACTACTCTCTTTTTTCTCTCGTCGTTTCGAAAGACTATACCTTTGACGACGACGACATTTTCCATCATCATTACGCTGATACTACGAATACTAACGATACTCTTTTC
>Ga0114997_10001654_pt1 | contig 18297 bp, 7 predicted proteins | sample ArcticOcean_MG_C_2_FD_87045 | JGI IMG/M metagenome (GOLD analysis project Ga0114997, IMG submission 87045) | Marine microbial communities from western Arctic Ocean - ArcticOcean_MG_CB4_136 | ecosystem: Environmental > Aquatic > Marine > Oceanic | place: Arctic Ocean: Canada Basin | collected...
AAAGCGTTATCAAAGGAAGCTGTATCAGATTGACCTTCTTCAATTATTGGCCAAATTTTTTCAAGATCTTCTTCTTTAAATAATGGTGACGCTAAATTTTTACGTCTAGCATTCATCCAATTAATATTTCCTCTTACTGTATTAATTTCTCCATTATGGCAAAGCATTCTGAAAGGCTGTGCAAGACTCCAGGTTGGAAAAGTATTTGTTGAGAATCTTTGATGTATTATCGCAAAAGATGATTCAATATCGCTATCTGAAAGATCGTCATAAAATCCAAGCTTATCAACAATACCACCAACTTGATCGGCTAGGACCATTCCTTTGTATAAGATTGTTCTTGAGGAAAGTGAGGGTATATAAAAACCTTCTTGGATTGTTTGAGAAATACTTACTACTGATTCCTCTATGCATCTTCTAAGTATATATAATTTTCTTTCAAAATCATCTTGTGTTTTTTGATTTTCAGGCCTTTCAAGAAATATTTGAAATACATCTGGAGTAGAAGGTAAAACAGACCAACCAAGATCTTCAGTTTGGGTAGGGCAGGTTCTCCACCCCAAAATATTAATACCTTCTTTTTGACAGCTTTGCTCTACTAGTTTTTTAATTTTTATCTGACTATTTTTTTCTTTCGGCATAAAGATAACACCGACACCATAGTAACCAATATCAGGAAGACTAAAAATATTTGATATTTTCTTTTTCAAAAATTTGTGAGGTATCTGAATTAATATCCCTGATCCATCACCTGCCTTTGGGTCTGCACCAACAGCTCCTCTGTGCTCAAGATTACACAGCATTGCCAATCCCTTTGAGACAATTTCATATGAGGCATGATTCTTGATATTCAAAACCATACCAACTCCGCATGCATCATGTTCATTTCTCGGGTCATAGAGGCCTTGGGCCTCAGGTAGGCCAGAAGTTTTATATTTAGGACGTTTATTTGTCATTAATGCATACCAAAATTCTTAACAGTTTCGTCGTGATTAAAATTTTAAATTATTATTATTAGATTTAATAAAGCTAAGCTCTATATTTCAACTATATATAAGAATTATTAAAATTGCAAGTTAGTGTTGTATAAATACAACTATTGAGAATAATTCTTAATTTAAGTTATTGAAATATATAAGTCAAATTCAAAAATTAAATCCTTATTTATTGTTTAGTTTTATTCTTAAGTTTAGCAAATAGTGGTTTTAAGCCAAGAGGAAATATTCTATGATTCTTTCTTAAATTTGACTTTCTGAGTTGAGTATTATTTTTCCTTAAATACCCATCTATGGAGGGGACGTGATATAATTATTAAGATTAGTCCAAAAATTGATGCGTAAATAGCTATTTGATTAAATAGATCCGGCATCGAATTTAAACCTTCATTTGTTGCTTGACCAGAAATTAATCCAGCAATAATTGCTCCTAACGAAGATGCTAAAAACCATACCCCCATCATTTGTCCAATATATTTCTTAGGAGATAACGATGAAATTGCAGCTAAACCAACTGGACTAAGTATCAATTCACCAATGGTATGCAAAAGATATGTAATCAAAAGCCATTTAGCACCGGCAAAACCCTCACTTAAGGCAACTTGAGCACCCATTGCTATTACTAAAAAACCCATTGCCATAAATAATAAACCTAAACCAAATTTAAATGGTAGTGATGGATCAAGCATTCTCTTTCCAAGTTGGATCCATAAGTAAGACAAGAAAGGTGATAATATAACAACAAATAAGGGATTTAAAATTTGAAGCCAGCTTGCTGGATATTCCCAACCAAAAAATATTCTATTAGTATATTCTTTTGCGAAGATGTTAAAAGAACTTCCGGCTTGATCAAACCCTGACCAAAATAAAGCTGCTCCTAAAAATAAAACAAAAATCATTACTATTCTTTTTTTTTCATTCTTATTTAGGCCACCAAAAACAAAAATATAAAAGAAATATAATAAGCTTATAAAAGAAATAATAACTGTAAGGATATTTGCAAAAGGTACAGGGTTTATACTCCACAGTCCAAGAAAGCCAGATATAGTTATCAAAAGAATAATTATTAATATTGATGAAATAATTTTTTTATATTTATTTTTTAATTTTAAGCTAATCTTATTAAAAGGCTCAGCTCCAATACCTTCTAGTAATTTTATATTATAGACATATTGTAAAAGACCAAATGCCATACCGATACCTGCTGCACCAAAACCATAATGCCAACCAATATTTTCACCAAGATATCCACAAATAAAAAAACCTAAAATACTACCAAGATTAATTGCCATATAAAAAATAGTAAATCCAGACTGCTTTAATTCCTCATTATTTTCATAAAGGTTACCTACTATTGCTGATATATTAGGCTTTAATAATCCAGTTCCAATAACAACTAGAATTAGTCCAATATAAAAAAAGTTAATATTAGGAATTGCCAGGCTTAAATGGCCTAACATAATAACTATACCGCCATATAAAATAGTTTTTTGTTGCCCTAATATATTATCACCAATCCAACCACCTGGTAATGTGGCTAGATAGACTGAAGCGGCATAGATACCATAGATCGCGCTTGCCGATGTATTATTAAAATCTAACCCTCCATCCATAATGGAAGCCGTCATAAAAAGAACTAAGATGCCTCTCATTCCATAATAAGACATTCTTTCCCACATCTCTGTAAAAAATAAAGTTTTTAAACCTTTTGGGTGTTTGTTATACATTTTAAAATTAAACCTTGTTCTCTTATCTGCTTGCTATATACAAATACAAAATTTCAAATTTATTACATTATTAAAATTTATTATATTATAAAATTTATTATATTATTAAGGATTAATCTATTATGTCAAAATTTACAAAAAGAAAGACAGCTTTAATTATAGGAAGATGGCAACCTTGGCATGAAGGCCATAGGGGTCTTTTTTTAGAAGCACTAGAAAGAGCTGAAAGAGTTGCGATTGGTGTAAGACATACACACGCAACTGATGGAAAAAATCCTTTTACATTTGATGAAGTTAAAGATTTTATTGATAATGATTTATCAAATGAATACGCTGGTAAATATGATGTTATAGAGCTTCCAAATATAACAAACGTAATTTATGGACGAGATGTTGGCTATAAAGTTGAAAAGATTTCCCTTGGAGAGGATGTAGAAAAAATTTCTGCAACTGAAGTTAGAAAATCAATGAACCTAACCCCAGTTAATCACAGTGTTGAAATTGATGAAAGAACTAAAAGATTTGGTCATGAGGGCGGGATTATATGGCTCACAGGCTTATCTGGTTCCGGAAAATCAACTCTGGCAAGAGCGCTTGAAAGAAAATTATTTGATAAAGGATATAATGTTTACATGCTTGATGCAGACAATGTTCGTGATGGCCTGAACTCAAATCTGGGTTTTTCTAATGAAGATAGAAATGAGAATATCAGAAGGGTTGGTGAAGTTTCATCTTTATTTGCAGAAGCTGGATTTATTGTTTTATCTGCATTTATTTCACCCTTTCACGAGGATAGAAAAAAAGCTTTTAATGCTCACCCTAAAAATTTCCATGAAGTATACTTATCAGCAGATCTTTTAACTTGTGAAAATAGAGATCCAAAAGGTCTTTATAAAAAAGCACGTGCAGGAGAAATAAAAGATTTTACAGGAATAGACTCACCTTATGAAATCCCTAAAGAGCCTTCTTTAGTTATTGACACAAAGGAATTAGATATAAATGAATCAGTAGACGAACTGTTTAACTATATTCTTGACCAAATTCCGGTAAAGTAATTTTTAATAATACTTAATATTATGCATCACTAATGCGAGAACATAATAAGAGTAAGTAATTTATGTTATTAAAGATGAGATTATATATAAGATAAAATTTCGTATTAATATTACTATAACAACCAGCTAGCTGAAATTTAGATTGGCATAACACATACATATACATAATATATAAAGTGCTTAATATTATTTTAGTAACATTTTTATTTTATTTTATATTTTATTTGTTAGATTATGTTATATTAAATATTAAAATATCCCAAAGAAGACATTAAAAGGTTGACTATTATGGAACAAAAATAAATAAATGAATTGATGAATAAATACACTTGCGTTTTAATGGCATTACGCTGTAAAAGGTAACTTGGATTATTTTATTATGTTAACTATAATTATTAAGTTAAAGAATTATAAAATTAAGCGGAGCTATAAATTATGAGAATTACACCCGAAACAAATAGTTTTGAAGCTAATGTTTTAGAGAACAAAAAACTTCCTTCTATATTTGCTACTAAAAGAAAAGATACTGGAATATTCTCAGCTATCACTTTATCACTTATACTTGCTGCATGTGGCGGCGGAGGTGGAGGCGGAGGCGCTGTAAGTCCAACTCCAACTACAGATGGCGGAACAGATTCTGGTGGCGGAACAGATTCAGGTGGAGATTCAGATACATCTATTCAACTTGATGGTGGGGCATACTCTGCAACTTCTGCTGCTGACGTATTTACTTTTGATGTTAGCTTTGATGGAACAAGCATTGTTGGTTTAGACAATAATGTATCGATAACAGGTTTTGATCCAGCATCAGATTCTATAGTGTTAAGAGGCTCAGGCGGTTCTGATGGTTTGACATCCTCAACTTTATTATCATCTAGTGGTGTAGATGTTTCATCTTCAACGATAAATAATAATACTGTAATTTATTTTTCACCAAATAGTTCAGGAAATAGTTCTTCTATAACTCTAGAAGGAGTTGTTGATGGAGATCTTTCAAGTGTAACTATTAGTGCAGCTGATGGCTCTGCAAATGATGCTTCTACATCTCCAATTACTGGTGAAACAGATTTGTCAAGCGGCACTGTTACTTCTTCAGATTCTGCTGAAGCATATGTCTATGAAATAAAATTTGTTGATGGTATTCCAGTTGCTATTGACTTCGATGTTACGATTAAGAATTTTGATGTTGCAAATGATACAATAACTTTGCAAGCAGTATCAATACCTTCTGGATTTGGAAAATCTTCTTTATTGTCAACTGCGGGAGTTGATGTAGTTGCCTCAACTATTGATAATAAAACCACAATATATTTTGCTCCAGATGCTTCTGGTAATTCAGGCTCAATAACTTTAGACGGTATTGTTGATGCAGATCTATCTTCAATTACTATTAATGTTTTATCAGGATCAATTAATTCAGATGGAGTGGATTTATCTTCTGGCTCAAACATTGAACTAGGTACAGATGATCTAACTGCGCAATCCGATGCCGAAAATTTTGTCTTTGATGCAACGTATTCTTCTTCAACCATTTCTGGCTCTGATGGGCCACTTACAATAACCGGGTTTGACCAGTCTAAGGATAAGTTAGTAATCTTAGCTGCTGATATCCCAGTTGGATATGATTTGGCTGATTTTAAATTAGCTTCTTCAATTGATATTTCAGCCTCAACGATAAATAATAATACAACTATTTATTTTGCACCCGATGCTGACGGTAACTCTTCATCAATAACATTAGATGGTATTGTTGATGACGGACTTTCTAATACATCAATTGTATTCACATCTTCTTTAGAAGGTGGAACAAGTTCTGGTACAGTAACATCAACTGATACTGCAGCAGCTGATGATACGGCTGCAACTGATGATGCGGCAACAACAGATGATACGGCAACTGATGATACGGCTGCAACTGATGATACGGCAACAACAGATGATACTGCCGCAACAGATGATACGGCAACTGATGATACTGCAGCATCTCTTACAGTAGTTGATATCCCAACTGCTGAAGCAGATACTACGATTACAGCAACTGATGCCGCTGAAGAATTTAGATATGAGTTTTCTGGTTCAACTTCATCTGAAGGTAATTTCATAATTACAATAGATGGTTTTGATACAGCAAATGATAAAATTGTTCTTGTAAATGTTGGTGGCGATAATTTAACTACTGATGATTTTATAGCTTTAAACGGCGTAGAGATTTCAGGCAATTCATTTGATAATCAAACTAGAATACTATTTAATCAAGACTCAAGTGGTGGTAGTGGTGAATTAGCTATTAATGGTGTTTATGATTCAGACTTAACTACTATTACTATTGAAATTCTATCTGATACTAATCTTTCTGCATCAACAACCGGAGATTTTGGTTAAGATAAAATAAAGTAAAATGAATCTTGCCCTATTTTGGACACTATTTATTTATACTAAGAAAACTAAGAAAACTAAAAAAAGGTATTTACAATAATAAAATTATGTTACAATCTGTTACATAGAAAATCCAAAACTATTGACGTTTGGATTAGAAACAGGTTATTTTGCGTAAGTGATTCGAAATCACTTTTAATTGCTAACTAAGGAGAGAGAACAATGGCTACAATTAATGCATCTACCGGAGCGGATATTATCGTTCCATCAAATAACGGCGACACATATCGTGGTCTCGCTGGTAATGACACTTATATACTATCAAACGCTATATCAGGATCAGTAACAATTGTTGATACTGATGGAGCAAATACTATTCAGTTAGTTGATGGCCTATCAGTTGTATCATCTAAGTTTGCTGCTGACTCAGCTCAGTTAACATTATCTAATGGTGCTGTTATTACAATTAATGGAGCCGACAAATTTACATATGACGTTGGTGGTAATATTACTTCTGGCGTTACAGGATCTTCTAATACATATGCACAACTTGCATCTGCTATGGGCGTTCCTTCGTTGCCAACAGGTTCTACAATTTCAGATGGTTCATCAGGTACAGTATCAGGAAGTTCAGTAACTTCTTCTGCATCTTCATACACTCTCTCTGCAGATGTTAATAGCGTAGCTGAAGGTGGAACTATCACATATACAATTACAGCGAATGCTGCTGTATCAGCTGATACGTCATTTACGTATAATGTTGCTGGTGATACTAACGGTGGTACTGTAGATAAAGCTGGTTCTTCAGATACTGATACATTATCTGATGTAGTTACTATGACATCAGGCACTTCTTCTGTAACATTTACTGTTTCAGCTTCTACAGATAATACTGCAGAAGGCATGGAAGGTATTAAAGTATCAGTTTTCGATAACAATAATAATGTTATTGGTTCACAATCTGCTCTTATTTCAAATAATGCAGCTTTAGAAACAACTATAACAAATCTAACAACAGCTATTGATGAAGTTCAAGGTTCTGCTGGTAGAGATGTAATCGGTGGTGCTGCAGGAACAAACTTATTAGGTGCTAATGGTACAACTATTGCTCCAGGTGATAATATTGATGGTGGCGCTGGTACCAATGATACACTTAAGATTGCTGTCTCAGGAACAAGTACTGGTGCAACTGATATTATTTCAGCTGTTACTATGACTAATGTTGAAAATATTGAAATCAATAACTTTGAAACAACAGAAGCTCAAGAAACTGATCTTGATATGTCTCTCATGACTGGTGTTACAGCTATTGGTTTAACGTCTTCAAGTGCAACTGGTGATACAACGTTTGATAATGTTCCAAATCTTGTCGATGTTAATTATGGATCTGGTTATGGTGAATTAACTGTTACTTATGCTGCTGGCGTTACTGCTGGTGCAGCTGATGCTCAAACAATTAATCTTAATATAGCAAAAGTTGCTGCTGACTTAGGTGCAGCTACCTCATCTTTAATTAGTATTGCTGGTGTAGAACATATTACAATTAACAATGTTGGTATTGCTGCCTCTAATTTAGCTACCTTAACTGCTACTTCTGCATTATCACTAACAATAAGTGGTGATCAATATACATCTATTTATGGTGCGCTTGGAGCTAGCCTTAAAACAATCGATCTAACTGGAGCAACATTGGGTGCTAACCTTACAGTTGCTACAACAGCTACATTAATAGTAACTGGTGGACCTGGTGCAGATAGAATTAACTTTGATAGCAGCTTAAACAGTGCTGGTGCTGACATCTTTAATGGTGGTGCTGGTCAAGATACTGTTGCTATCGATGACCCTGCTACTCTTACACCTACTGCTGTTGCAGGTTTAACAAATATTGAAGTTCTTGAAATTGGTACTTCAAGTGCAACTGCTTATGATGCTAATAGAATTTCAGGTATTACAACTCTACGTACAACAATCGTCGATGATACAATTGGTGGAATTAAAGCTATCTTTACTGATGCTTCATCTGGTGTAAATGTCCAGATTCGCGGTACTGAAGGCGTTAAAGTTGAGCTTGATGTTAATGGAACAGCCGATGTAGCAAATGTAACTCTTGCTACTGCTACTGGTCTTGGTGTAATTGTTGGAACAGACGATGGTGTTAATTTAGCTGAATTTGAAACTGTTAATATTACAACTGGTGCGACTGCATCTAGTTTTGGTGTATATACTGGTACTGAAACACAAACACTTAATATTTCAGGTGTTGGTGGCTTCACTCTAGGTAACAGTTCAGCTACAGCATTAATGACTGTTGATGCATCAGGCCTTGTGGGTACTGCTGGTTTAACAATGGGAACAAATGCAGGTATTTATGTTTATCCTCAAACAATTACTGGTTCAAAAAATATTGATACATTAATTGGTGGTGGTTCTTCAGATACTATTAATGCTGGTGCTGGTAATGACATCGTCAATGGTGGTGCATATCCTGATACTATTAATGGTGAAGGTGGTAATGATATAATAGATGGTGATGCTGGTATCGATATCTTAAATGGTGGTGCTGGTAATGATGTATTTAGTGTTGCTGACGATGCTGATTTTATTACTTTAGCTTCTGCTGAAACTGTAAATGGCGGTGCTGGTACTGATACTCTTAAATTTATTGAGGCAGCTGCAACTACTATCGATGCAACTGATCTGTATGGTCTTAATAGTATTGAACAAATATGGATTGCTACAACAGAAAATACTGCACTCACATTAGATGATACTGTATTTGCGAATAACGGTATAACTAACCTTAAAATCATTGATTTAGCCGTAAATGGTACTAAATCTGTTGATGGTACTCTTACTGTTACGGCTTCTTCTTTAACAGCTGCAAATAGTATTACTGTTAATATGAATACAGCTGCGAATGAAGATGATTCTCTTGTTGGTGGTGCTGGTGATGACACATTTACTTATTTATCTGATACAAGTGCTGCTAATGGTTTAGAAGCTACAGATACTGTAACAGGTGGTAAAGGTACTGACACATTAGCTTTAACTGTTGGATCTGCTGATATTGGTGAAGATGGTACTAATATTGTTCTTACTGGTGTAACTGGTGTTGAAATAATCACTATTAGTAACACTGATGCTGATGATGCTTATTTAACACTTACTGATGGTCAGTTTGTTACTGCAGCTCTAGCTTCTGCTAGTGGTAATGGTACTACAGCTGCTATTGTCGGTGTTGTCGATGGTTCGAATTCAACTGGTGCAGGTAAAATTATTTTAGATGCGTCTGCTGAAGATGATTCAAAAATGATTATTACTGGTGGTTCTGGTGCTGATACTCTTACAGGTGGTTCTAAAGCAGACACTATCATTGGTGGTACTGGTGCTGATATCCTTAACGGTGGAGCTGGTATTGATATTATAAGTGGTGGTGCTGGTGGTGATACACTTAATTTAACAGATGTATCTGATTTTATTGGCCTAACTTCTGTCGAAGTATTTGATGGTGGAGCTGGTACTGATATTGTTAACTTTACTGAGGATGCAACAACAACTGTTGCTGCTGCTGATCTTGGTGGACTAGTTGGTGTTGAAAGACTAACATTTGAAGGCACTGGTGCTAACAGCGTAACTCTTTCAGATAGTGTATATGAAGCTAACGGTACTACAACTCTTGATATTAGAGATATTGCTGCTACTGGTGCAGTTACCGTAGATGGAGCCGGTGTAAGTGCTGCTAATGCAATAACTTATAGAACAGCTCTTGCTGCTGACACTATTGATACTATTACTGGTGGTGCTGGTGATGATACTTTCACTTTCTATGAAACAGCTATTAGTGCAACAGATGTTCTTAGTGGTGGTGCAGGTAATGATATATTAGCTATTTATGCTGATGGTAACTTATCTTCGCTAACAACAACATCTATGACCAAGTTTGAAACACTTAGTCTAACTCAAGATGGTACAGCTAGAGCTTTCCCAATAACATTAACTAATGGTTTCTTCCAAGGAACTGCTGGTACTGTTGCGGCTCAAACTGTAACAGGTGTTGTTACTCTAGATGCTTCTGCTGAAACTTTAACACCTATGACTATTGCTACTGGTGTTGGTGCTGATATCATTACAGGTGGTTCTAAAGCGGATACTATTAAATCTGGTACAGGAGCTGATGTTATTATAGGTGGCCCAGGAGCTGATATTATAACTGGTGGTTCTGGTGCTGATGACTTTAGTTACAGCAACAGCAATGCCCTAGGTAATACTGTTGAATCAAATAGTGCTGCTCCCGATGTAATTACTGATTTCTTATCAGGTACTGATGATCTTAAGTTGACTGTCAGTTATGCAGCTTTAACTTCTGCTGTTACTATCAATGCTGTTAATACAACTGGTGTTACAAGTAAAACTCTTGCTCAAGACTCCCTATCAGGTGGTAGACTTCAATATGTTTACAATTATACTGATGGTCTTCTTTATATTAATTATAATCAAGATAATCTTATAACTACTTCTGACTGGACGATTGCTATTAACCAAGGACCTACTCCTAAAACAACTATCGCTAATGGCGATATTGATTGGACTATTACAGGAACAGCTTTAGCTGATACAATTACAATTGGTGGTGGTACTAATATTATTACTGCTGGTGTTGGTAACGATACTGTTACTTCTGTATCTGGAACTACAGGTGGTGTTAATACTGTTATCGGTGGTGATGGTACTGATATTATTATTGGTGGTGCTGGTGTAGATGTTCTAATTGGCGGTGCTGGTGTTGATACTATAACTGGCGGTGCTGGTGCTAATATTATTACTGGTGGTGCTGCAGCTGATGTTCTTATCGGTGGTACAGGTACTGGTGCTAATAGGGTAACTATAATTGGTGGCGATGCTGCTGATATTATTACTGGTGGTACTGGTGATGCTATAATTACTGGTGATGCTGCTGCTGATATTATTATTGGTGGCGATGGTGATGATACTATTAACGGTGGTGCTGCTGCTGACGTTATTAACGGTGGTACAGGTATTAATATAATAGCTGATAGTGCTGATGCTGACGTTGTTACAATTAGTAATGGTGGTATTGACTCTGTTACTGTTACTACAGGTGCTAATGATGTTGTAGTTTCAGCTGTAACAGATTTTAATTCTGTTAGATTTACTATTTCAGATTTGACAGGTACAACTCATGATACAACTGTTTCAGCAACGTCTCAGGACCATTTAATTGGTTTCACAACAACGTCTGACGATGTTAAAGTTACAGGTGCTATTAAAGCTCTTACCGATATTGGTAAAGGTGCTATTATTGCTGTCCTTAATACTTCTGGTGGTAATGCTGACCTTGATGCTTCAGGTGTTATTATTGCCAATACAGCTGAAAAATCAGCTGTTGCATATACTGGCTTTGGTGACTTTAGTGTAGTTGTTGCCGAACTTAATACAGCAATCGGTACAGCTACAGATTCTGCTGCAAATGAGTATCATTTAATTGTTATGGCTGACTCTACTGCTAATGCTCATGGTGTATGGTCATGGAAGGATGTTGATGGTAATGCTGTTATTAATGTTGGTGATGAAATTGGTCTTATGATGACTGTTCTTGCTAACGGTCCTCTAGTTGTTGCTGACTTTGATGTTGCTTAATTAACAACTAAACATATTATTTTAAAGGCCGCCTTGTGCGGCCTTTTTTATGTGGCAATATGTTTTTATATAATGTAGTAATTTTTTATGGTTAATTTATTCAAGAAGGGTATGAATTATATTAGTACTGGAGATATTCTTAGTGCTCGTAAAACATTTGATGTTATATTACATAAAGAACCTAATTCTTCATTAGCCTACGCTGGAAAAGGAAAATGTGAAGAAATAGATAATAATTTTGAACTTTCGATTACTTATTATAAGAAATCAATTGAAATTGACCCTAGTAATTTTACATTTTATTTTAATTTAGCTAATGTTTTAGTTAAAAAATCAATCAAACTTGATATAGATGATTATTATCACCAGGCATTAAGTTACTATCTTAAATCTTTAGATCTAAAAAATAACGAATTTATGTGTTATGCAAATATTGGTGTTTGTTATATTTGTTTAAAAGACTTCAACTCAGCCATAGCAAACTTAAATAAATCTATTTCTATTAACCCTAATTATGCAGAAAATTATTATTATATTTCATCTTGTTATAGCCAACTTCTTAACTTTAAAAAATCCATACAGTTTGGAAAAACTGCTTTAGATTTAGATAAAAACAATTCTGTTTATTTAAATCATCTTGGGTCCTGTTACCTTAAAGATTCTTTTAATACTAATAATATTATAAAAGCTGAAGCTTTATTTAAAAAATCTATTAAAAATAATCCTTTGAACTCTTCTTCATATTCTCATTTATCTTATATTTACTACTTAAATGGAAACATTAATAATGCTCTCTTATATTCAGAAAAGGCTATTGAATTAGACTCTAATAATTTTACAGCTTATATACATTTAGCAAATACTCTCTCTTCATTAGGTAAAATTAATGAGGCTATCAATGCTTTATTAAAATCTATAGAAATTAATTCCCATGCCTTTAATTCATATTATTTATTATCTACATTGAATTTTTCTTTCACTAATAAAATTATAACATTTTTAGAGTCTTCTTTAAATTCATCTCATACTTTAAGCTCGGATAAAATTTATATTTCACAAGTTCTTTGGTATCATTATGATAAAATTAAGAATACTAAATTAGCGATTAATTTTTTAAATATTTCTAATTCCTTAGAGTTAGAAAATTTATCTAAAAAAAATCAAACCTTTGCTTTAAATAAAGAATCCTTTTTTTTTAATAATATTAAAGAAGAATATAATTCTAAATTTAAATTAAATATAAATTCTAACCATACAAATTTTAATCCAATTTTTATTCTAGGATTACCTCGCTCTGGCACATCTTTAGTTGAACAAGTAATTTCATCACATTCTTTAGTTTTTGGTGCCGGAGAAAGAGGTACTTTGCAAAATATTGCCGAAGAAAATTTTTATCCTAATAATTTTATTAATTTCAATATTAAAAAAATAAATGATTTTAGAAATAAGTATTTAGAAGATATTTCTTTTCATTCTAAAAATGATGCTAAATTTATTACGGATAAATTACCACACAATTTTCTTTACATCGGATTTATAAAGCAGCTATTCCCAGATGCTAAAATAATACATGTTAAAAGAAATAAAATGGATGTATGTTTTTCAATTTATTCAAAACTTTTTTTGGCTAATCTTTCTTGGAGTTATAATTGGAATGATTTGCTATCCTATTACTTATTGTATGATGATTTGATGAAATTTTGGCACATGACTTTTCCAGATCAAATATTTGATTGTGATTATGATATTCTTGTCAATAATCCTAAATCATCAATAGGTGATATTCTAGATTATTGTAATTTATCTCATGAATCTAGTTGTTTTAATCCTCATTTAAATAATAGAGCTGTTTTCACTGCTAGTTCTCTACAGGTTAGAAATAAGATTTATTCTAATTCTGGTAAATGGTCCGCATATAAGGATTTTTTTCATGATAGATGAGTGTCTTAAAGTTAAAAATCAGATTCAAGATTTATATTTTTTAAAAAAATACGATTTAGCAAGTAAAATTATTTCTGATGCAGAAGTTAGTTTTCCATCTGATTCAGATATTTTATACTTCAAAGGATTGATTGAAAAAGATACAGATCTTTTTGATAATGCTATTCTAACATTTAATAGAGCTATAAAATTATCTCAATTTAAAGTTCGAAAGGAATTATTAGTTAATCTTGCTGAATGTTATTTAAATGTTAATTTACTTGATGAGTCTATTGAAATTTATAATACTTTATTAAAATCTGATTCTAATTATATATTTGCTATTGAAGGGCTTGGCAAAGCTAACCTTTTACTTAACAAACCAGAACTAGCCCTCTCTTTTTTTGATAAAGTATTTCAATTAAAACCCAATCATATTGATTCTTATTTTAACACTGCTACATCCTATTTTTTATTAAATAATTTCAGCAAAGCTTTAGATTGTTATCTAAGTTTTGTAAATACTATCGAATTAAAGAATATTTCTAATAATAAATTAATAAATATTTATATTAATATAAGTATATGTTATCGAAATATTAATTCATACAATGAGAGTATTGTTTTCCTAAAAAAAGCAGAACTTTTAATTAACAATTATCATTATATTTTGTTTAATTTTGGTCTTACTTACGTTGAAATGCTTAAGTTTGAAGTTGCTGAGGATTATTTTAAAAAAGCCTATAATTTAGATAATATAAATCCTTTATACGCTTATAATTATTGTAACATCTTATTAATGCGCGGTGAAAAAACGCTTACGAAAGTTCTTATAAATAAAATTATAGCTGAGGATCCATCCTTTGTTAAGTTTCTCGATTTTTCTTCTAAAATTGATTGTGTTCCAGGTGATGTATTCTTTAATTGGATTAATAGTTTATTAAATGACGATAATATAAGTGATTCCATTAAAGCTAAATGTGAATTTGGTATGTTTTCTATTCTTGATAAGGCTGGTGATTATAAAGATGCCTTCAAGCATTTGAAGGCTGGTAATGATTTATTTAATTCTTCACTTGAAAAATCAATCACTAAATCGAAAGCTCAACATTCTATAATAAAAGAATTTAAATTTAATTTAAATTACCATCCTTCAAAGTTAGGATATAATCCCATACCAATCTTTATTGTTGGAATGCCAAGGTCTGGAACAACGTTAACTGAACAAATTCTTGATTCACATGATAGCGTTTTTGGTGCAGGCGAGCTTACTTTTATGTCAGATATAATTTCCGATTATAATATCTTTAGTAAAAAGTTATTAAATAATGAATTACTTGATTTAATTTCTACCAGATATTTCAAGTCAATTAGAGATATTAATAATGCTAATCTACCCTATATTGTTGATAAAATGCCCGGTAATTATTTTTGGTTGGAAATTATAAAAAGAGCTATCCCAGAAGCTAAAATTATTCATTGCACAAGGAATCCAATGGATACTTGCTTATCAATATACAGTAAGAACTTTATTTCTAATTTTAACAGTTATTATGATTTAACTGATATAGCGCATTCTTATATTCATTATTATCAATTAATGAAGAGTTTCAGGGCGTCTTTAGGTAATAGCTCTTTTTTAGATTTTTCTTATGAAGAGCTTATTATGAGTCAAGAGGTTAAAGTTAAGGAATTATTAGAGTATTGTGGGTTGGATTATAATGAAAAGTGCTTAAAATTTTATGATAATCAAAGATTTGTTAGAACTGCTAGCAGTGTTCAAGTAAAGGAAGATTTTTATTCAAAATCAATCAACAGATGGAAGAATTATCAAGATGAGTTAATGCCTTTGTTTGAAATTCTTCGTAAAGAAAAAATAATTAATTAAATACTTATTCACCAAAAGCTTTCTGACTCAGCTTTTTTATTGGATTTAGGAAGTACGAAATTACTGATTGTTTTTTTCCAATAATTGACACCATTCCTTCCATTCCAGATTGAATGATTACATCTTTACTTTTTATAACATTTTGATCTGTTACTTTTACCCTAGCTATATAAAATACTGACTGAGATTGTTCATCGAGAGTACTTCCTGCTGCAACTTTATCAACTTCACCTTCAAACATACCAAAAATTGAACTATCGTAGGCTGTAAATGCTATTTTGGCCTTCATTCCAGTTCTTATCTTAGCAATATCTTTTGCAGGAACTCTAACCTCTAATATTAATTCTTCTCCAAAAGGAACAATTTCTGCCAAAGGATCTCCTGGGTTTATAACTTGGCCTTTTGTTGAAACATAAACTTTGCTGATTGTTCCATTAACCTGAGACTTTAATAAGCTATTTTGATAACGCTTTTCGAATTCTATTAAGTTTCGTTGTGCTTCTGAAAGTAGCAATCTCTCATTTATGAGCATCATTTCAGCCTCTGATCCAGATGCGAAAAGATCTTCGAATATCTTAACTTTTTTCTCTCTTGCTTCTACTTCTGCTTTATATGATTCATAATTAACTAAATTTTGGGTCTTATCGATCTCAAATAATATATCACCTTCCTTAACTTCATCACTAAGACCAATATTTATTTTATCCAATACTCCGCCATATACCGTTTGAACAGTTTGAACTTTTGTTGCTGGTATAACTAGACCATTTGCTCTTACAACCTGATCTGTTTTAGCAATAATACTCCATAATAGAATTGATAAAAATGATGCCATTATAATACGAAAAAGAATTGAAGTTTTTTTATAAAGTTGAAAATGACCTAAGTCTTCAAGTTTCTCTTGTGTAGCAGGAGTAAGTATTTTCTCCGAAATTTTATCACCAAAGATATTAAGAGATTTAAAAAAATCAAACATAAATATTATAATTGTTTCAAAGAATTTTTTATTCTTTATATTTTTATAAGAATCTATATTTAATAGTTTGGAAAGTTGAATTTTTATTTTATTGTATATTTTTTTCATTTTACTTACTTGCTTGTGAGTTTCTCTCTATAAATTCTTGTTTAGAACAATCTTCATCAACTTGACCATTATTTAATACTATAACTCTATCGACAAGTGATAGATCTTGCGCACTATGTGTAGCAATTATAACGGTATAATCTTGATAAACTTTCATAAGATTATTGATAAAATTATTTATTGTAGCTGAATCCATTGAGCTTGTAGGTTCATCCAAAACTAAAATTTTAGGCTCTTTTATAAGAGCTCTAGCTAGCACAAAACTTTTCTTTTGACCTCCAGACAAATTCCTTCCTCTTTCATCAAGCACATAATTATAACCTCCGGGAAGTTTTCCAATAAAGTTTTTTATTCCAACTATTTCACAAGCTCTTTCAATTTCTTCATCTTTAAAATTATCTTTACCCATTCCAACATTATCATAAATTGTTCCTGCGAATAATTGAATGGCTTGTGGACTATATCCAATATTTTTTCTCAAGATATCAGGACTAATCGAATTGATATCGTATCCATCAATTAAAATTGAATTATTTTCTACAGTATTAAATCCAACAATGCACTTTAAAAGCGATGATTTTCCACATCCCAAAGAGCCGACGAAGGCTACTTTTTCTCCAGGCTTTATATTAATATTAATTTTATCGAGGATAATATTCTTATCAATTTCATAATTAAGATTTTTTATTTCTATTCCACCACTATCAATTACTCCTTGGTGCTTATAACTCAAGAACTTTTCATCTTTAGCTTCTTCTGACATTAGTGCATCAATTTTCTTATATCCCGCAATGGCCGTATTGAAACGAGTAAGAAGACTGCTTATTTGACCTAAGGGTGCCAGAGCTCTGCCTGATAATATAACACAAGCAATCAATGCTCCCATACTTAGCTTTGCATCGGCTATTAAAAATACACCATAGAATATCATTAAGGTTTGACTTAGTTGAACAGCAGTTCCTGTAAATGTGGTTCCTATATTACCAATTGTTTTTGATATAATTGTTGTTTTGTTTTGTTCTTCAACGCTTGTCTTCCACTTTTTCTGAAGAAAGTTTCCTCCAGCAACTGTTTTTACGGTTTCTATATTTCCGAGTAATTCAAGTAAAACACCAAGCTTGCCTTGAGTATAGTTTAAGTTTTTCTCAGCATAATTTTTCAGTAGGGGGTGAATAATGGCCGATACGATTAAAACTACGGGTATTATTAGTGTAGGAACAAGAGCAACTTTTCCACCTATCAACCATAAAACTCCAACAAAAATTACCATGAAAGGGAAATCTACAAGAGTAACCATTGTTGCGGACCCAAAAAAATCACGAACACCATCGAATTCCTTAACAGAACTTGCTAGATGGCTTGGTGATTTTCCTAATTTTACTGCATCATGGGATACAAATTTTTTGAATAGACCATCAGCTAGCTCATCATCTAAAAGACTGCTGCCAACATCCATAAAGTACCCTCTAACCATTTTGGTCATAAAATCAAAAGCCACAACAATTAGAATACCTGCTGTAAGAGCTATAAGTGAGCTTATAGCATTATTTGGAACAACTTTGTCGTAGACAGTCATAATATAAAAAGCACTTGC
>Ga0114997_10001656_pt1 | contig 18293 bp, 15 predicted proteins | sample ArcticOcean_MG_C_2_FD_87045 | JGI IMG/M metagenome (GOLD analysis project Ga0114997, IMG submission 87045) | Marine microbial communities from western Arctic Ocean - ArcticOcean_MG_CB4_136 | ecosystem: Environmental > Aquatic > Marine > Oceanic | place: Arctic Ocean: Canada Basin | collected...
ATCAAATTCACCCAATAATTCTCTTATCTTAAAAAAAAGCTCATTAATTGTAATTCGTGAACCACAAGCAACATTGAACATTTCACCAAAAGATTCCTCATTTGTTGTGGTTAATGCCTTTAGATTCATTTGCAATACATTTTCAATATAAGTAAAATCCCGACTCTGTTCACCGTCTCCATAAATTAACGGTTGCTCCTTTTTTATAATTGAATCAACAAATTTTGGAATTACTGCAGCATAAGCTCCTTCGGGGTCTTGCCTTCTGCCAAAGATATTGAAATATCTCAAGCCAATACACTCCATTCCATGAACTGTACTAAAAACTTTTGAATACAATTCATTTACGACTTTTGTAGTAGCATAAGGTGATAATGGAAAACCGGTTCTTTGTTCAATTTTCGGCATTGTCGCTTCATCCCCATAAACCGAAGAACTCGAAGCAAAAACAAACCGCTTAATCCCTTCTTTTTGTGCAGCGACCATAATATTTAAAGTTCCAGAAATATTAATTGCGTTGGTCGTAATTGGATCTTCGATAGAACGAGGTACAGAGCCAAGGGCTGCTTGATGGCAAACATGAGTACAACCGAAAACCGCATCTTCACAGGTAGAATAATCCCTAATGTCACCTTCTATTAATTTGAAATATTGATTATTTTCTAAGTGGTGAAGGTTAATTCTGCGTCCGGTAATGAAATTATCCAAACATACAACTTCTGCTCCTTTTTCAAGTAAAGCATCACAAATATTAGATCCAATAAATCCAGCCCCACCGGTCACAAGGACTTTCATCCCTTGGAATTCACCTGCCATATCTTGTTGCAAATGGAGATTGGTTAAGATATCACCCCCTACAATCAACATTAACCATAAAGGATGAATGCTCAGGTCGGATTGGCGAAGACGATGTGCGGCATATTAGCAACCAATCGGGGCATCATAGATTTGCCCCATATAATCGAATATTTGAAATTTAGAGGGCCGGACTCGACAAACCAGGTCGAGGTTAATGGGGTAAATTTTGTTCACACCCTTTTGTCGATGACAGGGCCACCCACAGCCCAACCATTCGTCAGTGAAGATGGGACAAGAGTTGCATTCTTTAACGGGGAAATTTACAATTATCAAGAATTTGGAAATTTTGATTCAGATGGAGAGTGCCTTTTACCAGCTTATGAAAAGTATGGCCAAAATGTAGTACAACATTTAGATGGCGAATTCGCAGTTTCAATTATTGATTTTAAAAAGGACATCTTAATCCTCTCTACCGATGTCTTTTCAATGAAGCCATTATGGTTTGGAAAAGAGGGGACTGAATGGGGTCTATCGTCCTATAAATCATGTCTTGATAGATTAGGATTCGATTCCCCAGTTCAAATTGAAGCAAATTCAACTTATATTCTAAAGTTATCAACATTGGAAAAACTTAACCGCTTAGATGTTTACACATTTGACTTGAATCAGCACAAAGATTCCTTTGACGATTGGGAAGCGGCATTTGCAAAATCGATTCAGAAGAGAACTCAAAATATCAAGCATGGAATTTTCATTGGCTTATCCTCGGGATATGATAGTGGCGCAATCGCATGTGAATTGGAACGTCAAGGAGTTCCATTTACTGCGTATAGTATTGTTGGATCTGAGAAAAAAGAGACGATTGATGCGAGAGTGGCTAGAACTACCGATCCTCGTTTAATCGATTTAAAATTAGAAGAATTTTTGGCAGCGCGCTCCTATTTGAAGGAGAGGTGTGAAGAATATCCGCTTCGAATTGATAATGGGGAAGCAGATTGGTTAGCTGACGTAGTAAAGGAATTAGAAGTGTTAGATAATAAATTGGAGTTACCATTAAAATTATTAAACGAGCAACTGGGTTGGTATAATGAAAAGTCGTGGTTTATCAAATGCAGAGAAGTTCAAGACCTCCGTAATCGACGAGATACTTTAGAAAGTCGTGTCCCAAGTCTCAAAAAGACAATCGATTATCGAGCAACAGGTCAAATATTGACTGACGATAATGGTGCTATTGGCATGTCTCATATCTGTGCAAGAGGGAAAAGAGAGGGCCAACTAATTTACTTATCAGGAAGCGGTGCAGATGAAATTTTTAGTGATTATGGATTTGGCGGAATAAAGCATTTCAGACATAGTACGATTGGAGGATTATTCCCAGAGGATTTGGAATTGGTATTCCCTTGGAAGAATTTTTTCGATAATACTCAAAGAGCTTATCTCATGAAAGAAGAACATGTAAGTGGATCATATGGAGTAGAAGGCAGATATCCATTTTTGGATAGAGATGTAGTTCAAGAATTTTTGTGGCTAAAACCAGAATTAAAGAATGGGAAATACAAATCAGTCCTGCATCATTATATGACCAAATATGATTACCCCTTCGATAATGCTCAAAAAGTTGGATTTAATTGTGGTTTTACTGGTGGAGGTTCTGAAGCCGATTATAATGAGAAAAAGTCAGTTCATCGTACTGTTGGAGAAGCGGAAGATGAGTCCTTAGTTGTAAATATGGATTTAGCCATTAGTAGAACAGAATCTAGGAGAAACCGAGCTGTATTATAAATCACTCTAGCGATTTGTCGTAAATATTTACCAAAGTGTCAAGCATTGCTTCTTGACTGAATTTAGATCTGGCATATATTTTAGATTGCCGTTTAGCATTGATTAACCAATTACCATCCAATAGCCTTTCTCTTAAAACTCGAGAGATATTACCCTCTTCGCCTTTTTTTATTAAAATTCCAGTTTCGCCATCAATAAATGTGTCTCTAGCGCCTCCGGCATCTGTCGAAACCACTGGAACTCCAAAGGCTTGTGCTTCGAGTAAAACATTAGGTAATCCTTCTATTTTTGAAGTGAGTAAAAACAGGTCAAATACCTCTAACCAAGCCTTAACCTGCCTTGTTTGGCCAACAAGATGAATCCTATCTTGTAAGCCCTTTTCCTTAATGTAATGCTCTATTGTTGTAAGCAATCCGCCCCCACCGACGATAACCCCATGGACATCATCATCTTTTTCTATAACCATTGCAACAGAATCAATCCAAAGCTTGGGTTGTTTTTCTTGGACAAATCTAAACACCGATCCAATAATCTTAGAATCGTCGCTAATCCCATATTTTTTAAGTATTGGTGATATATTTGCACCCACGCTTGCGTGGACCAAACTATCGAAATCCAAGCCATTATGAATTACTTCGAATTGGGATGAATCAACTTCTAACCATTCGCCATAACTTTTTGCACCAGCACTACTGTTATGACATAATAGAATTCTTTCATGTTGTAGTAGTGCTTGATATGCTCTTTTTAAATATGGCCTATTTCTAATGTGCATCATTGTTTTCCCATCCGGTCGCAATGAGCGGGCAAAGAGGACGATTCCAGGGATGCCTGCCATCAAACCAGCAATTGCTACATTGATATTGGTCTGATCTTGCCAAGCATGGACAATATCTGGTTTGTATCTACAGAATGCCAAATATAAGGGCTCGATTTCTCTTCGCATTCGTTGAGGAATTTGATCTAAATAATGTACCCAAGGTTGTAATAATTCATCTGAATTTTCATAATCAGCATTCCAATTGTATCGTTTACCAAATTCATGAATTTCGATCCCAATCTCTCGAATTTCGGGTTCATAAGTTTGCAATACGCCGCCCGAATTATCCAATGAATAGCAAAATAGATTTATATCTTTGAATCGCTTATTTTTATTCAAACCATCGAGACACGAAACCACTTGTCGCTCAGCCCCTCCCCTTCCCAAGGAGGATGAAACAATTATCACAGATTTTTCATCTTCAGAACTATCTAGAACTTTTACCCCTTTAGCGCCATCTAAAATATTTCTAATTGCGCACTCAGAAATCAATAAATTCTCACCCTCTTCAATATGCTCCTCAACTAGGGAAAGTGGGGTTCGAGTTTGTTTTAATATTTGTTCAAACCTCAATTTTAAAGTTTCTAATTCGGAGTTTTCCCCATCGATAAGGGAAGCATTTTTAATGTGTATATATGCCTTTGATAAATTACCATTATCGATTGTAGATTTGATGATACTGATATGAAATTGAATTAAATTTCCCCATTTATTTGATGCATATTCAAGTAATTCAGCGGCCATATCTTCCCAATAAAAACTTGATGCTACAGTATTTGCTAAAAGATATGCATCTAAATTATTGTCCATTAGGTCTAGAATTTGCTCAATACATTCTTTTGCTTTCGGTTCATCATTCATCCGATAAAGAATATTGATTCTTTTCTCCCAATTTGAAAACATTTCAGGGAATAATGTACATTCAACTTCAAATAATTTCTCAGCCCCTTCCCAATCCCGTTGGCGATCTAGAACCAAGGCAAGGGTGCGCCGAGCTCTTCTTTCTTCGGGATCAATAATCAGTGCCTTTTTCAAATGAATTGATGCTCGCTTATATTTACCAATTGCGAATAAGCATTTTCCGATCCCGACCAACGCTTCTAAATCGTTCTTATCAATTTTTAATAGTTGCTTTAATGGCTCAATCGAGCCCTCAAAATCATCAATAACCATTTTTGAACGGCTCATGAAAAGATGACCATCTCTTATTTCCGGATGGAATTCGATAATTTTTGTTGCTAGTTTAATCACATTACCATGAGCAGCACGATTATAATTAATCCTGATTAAGGATAATAACGAGTCAGCATCCTCTGGCGAAATCGAAAGTATTTTTTGGTAATATTTTTCAGATTTGTTATCATCACTCATGTTTTTCGCACATCTAGCAATAAATCTCAAGCCATCGATATTTTCCCCATCAATCGACAACAAATCTTTAGAAACAATCGTACAATCCAACCAATTTTGATTAGTATAATGGGCTCTAATTAAATGAATATGTGGTTCAACTTCAGAATATACTTCAATTCTTCCTTTTGTGAGTTTAAACAAATCATCCCATTTTTGAGAATTATATGCTGCTCTAATATTTGCAATCGAGAAAACTTCTTCCCATTCGGCGATTAGGCCTTCGGCTTTTATTAGAGTGACATTTTTCCTCAAATGCCTAATTTCTAATTTCTTTTCTACATGCTGAGGTAAAATACAATCGTCTGCTAAACTTCCACCTTTCGTTAAATCTATAATCACCAATTTATTCATCGTTTTATCTTTTTTCTTTCTGAAAAGTGGACACATATTATCACCAATAATTGAATTTAACCTTCGATATCGTGATACATTTGGATAACTTCTTCTGGAGTGCCTAAGATTTTGACTTCTCCTTTTTCCATCATTATCATCCTATCGCAGATTTCTTTTAGTAAGCCGAATGAATGACTGACTATTACCACAGTATTTGAATCATCCATCAATGAGCGAATTCGTTTTTGACTTCGCTTTTTGAATCCAGGGTCTCCGACACCTAATACTTCATCGATCAACAAGATATCTGGTTTAACCGCAGTTGCTACCGATATTCCAAGCCTCGCTTTCATTCCTGATGAATATGTCCTAAAGGGCTCATCGATAAATCCATCAAGTTCACTAAACTCGATAATTCCTCCAATCAATTTATCCATCGTTGCTTTATTATGGCCGAGAATACTGCCGTAAAGGTGAATGTTTTCTCTGCCGGTTAAATTTGCATTCATTCCAACACCAACTCCGCTCAATAATGAAATATCACCATCGATGCCAACCCAGCCAATATCGGGTTTGTAAATTCCCGCCATCGCCTTGAGTAGAGTGGATTTTCCAGAACCATTTCGGCCAATTACGCCAACAATTTCGCCTTTATTAATGGAGATATTGATATCTGAGAGTCCTACTGTAATCGGACCGCTTCTTTTCTTGCCGATCAGGCCGGATAACCAGCGCAGAGCAATTGAGAGTGGTCCTTCTTTTCGAGGAAATTCTAAACCAACATTTTCCAACATCAGAACTTTGGAATTTAAAGACGTTTTACCACCCCCCTAGATGTTTTGGTAAATATCATCGTTCCTAGAACGAAAACCATTATCGGGAATGCTACCGCGTAGATAATATTGTGTAATTCAAAGGCAGGTATTGTACCTTCAATCGAATGTCGAATCATTGTGATCGGGACAACTACAGGGTTCAATAAAATGATATCGATGTAGACAGAATCTGCTCCAGCCCGTTCGATAATCATCTCATATGTCCACATAACCGGCGATACGAAAAATCCGGCTCTAGTAACAAATCTGAATGCATGGCCAACATCCGGGAAAACTACGTTCATGGAAGCAAAGATCAACCCCACTCCATATGCTGAAGTGAATAGCATGATCAACGCAGCCGGTAACATCCACAGATTTGGGGTTGGTTGAAGGCCCAAATTTATCATAAATGGGATTACAACTGCTAATGAGATTAATGTCATGACCAATTGAGTAATCGATGTAGCACTAGAATATATTTCTAGAGGGAAACCCGTTTGTTTAATCATCCCCGAATTGTCTGATAAGGAGGAGATGGTTGAATTGACGATCCTTGCGAACATACCCCAGCCGATCACTCCCAATAAAATCCACATTGGATAGCGTTCTTCTTGATAATTGGCAATAATAATGAATAAAATATAGTAAACCATTGCCAAGAGTGCGGGCTCCAATAGAGTCCAAAGATAACCAAGGAGTGCCCGATTATATCTTTGATTTAAATTTCTCTTTACCATATTTTTTAATAAATAATGGTTTGATTTTAAATTTGATATAACTCTGAGTGGTGACTGAAGTAATGGAACATGAGGGTGCATATCTTTGAGTTGGGGTTCGCGTTCGAGTTCACTCGAAACCACAGCATCCTCTTGGCTCACGCCATTGCGGTATCCGGCATCATTCATGAGGGTACCTCAAGATGTTTGGGTTCTCAAGCCATTCAGAGCGGCTTTCCAACCGCGTGGGTAGTCCAACCTTTATTTGCCAAATCAACCAGATCTAATACCCTGCGCCCATCGTAAATAATTGGATGATTCATTCTATTTGCCAGGCTAGACCAATCTATTTCAAGACATGCTTTGTGAGCAGTGACTAGAACGACAAGATCGAACCCTTTCGCTTTGGAAATGTTTTGAACAACTTCGACACCTTCTGGAAAATCATCTGTTGAAAGATGAGGGTCCCATGCTGAAACCGAGATGGCCTTTGATTGTAAAGCTTCGAATAATGGCTCAGCAGGGGTTTCTCTTGGATCTCCAACCTCTGGTTTATAAGACCAGCCTAGAAGAAGGACTTTGCCTTCTCCCGATGGAACTCCTGCTTTGTAGAGCAATTCATTGAGTACTCCAGCAACGTGAAGAGGCATGCCTCGATTTACCGCTCTAGCCGCCGAGATCATCTCTGCAGGAACTCCAACATCAGCCGCTCGTTGAATGAGGTAATAAGGGTCAACTGGGATGCAGTGGCCACCAACTCCAACGCCCGGTGTGTACCGGTGGAAATTCCATTTCGTAGCAGCAGCCGTTAGCACATCTTCGACATCAACATCCAATTCAGGGAAAATTCTTGCTAATTCATTGACAAGCGCGATATTAACATCGCGCTGAACATTTTCGATAACCTTAGCAGCTTCAGCAACTTCGAGTTTACCGACATAGCGAACATCTTCAGTGGTTAGTCGGCTGTATAAAGCGACCAAACCTGCTCCCACTTCTGGGTTTGAACAGCCGATCACACGGGCAACTTGTCGAACTCCGTGCGCAGGGTCTCCGGGGTTGAATCTCTCAGGACAATATGCGATTTCTAAGTCGGTACCGATTTCTAGACCAAGAGTTTCAATTTCTGGAATCCAAGTTTGGTTTGTAACACCTGGATAGACCGTTGATTCTAGAACAACAATAGTTCGAGAGTCCCTTTCAATGGCCTCAAAAACCGCCCGACCTGCCAATTGAACATATGACAAATCCGGTTTTAGGTCGTGAGTGATCGGGGTTGGAACCGTGACCAATACTACATCACAATGAGGTACTGCTTCTGATGTTGAGGTGGTAATATGCCAGCGCTCAGCACCTGGAGCAGGTATGATGTCGTTGACATCAGGGTCTCCAGTTGGATTTTCTCCGCGCTTTACCATATCGACGGTTCTTTGCGAGATATCTACTCCCCAAACCGTGAATCCAGCATCGTGGAAGCCAATTGCAGTTGGTAAACCGACATAGCCCAAACCGATGATTCCAACGGTCAGAGACCCATCGGCGGCCTTATCGGCGAAGTCAGGAGTCCATCCCATGAATTCAAAGGCGTAGCCTCCTATTCTTCAATTAGTTGGATAAAATAGGCGAAGGTATGTTGAATGGAGGTCTCCTCAGGAGGTACGATGGTCGGTATATTGGTGACAGGAGGTGCCGGCTTTATCGGTACAACTCTATGTCAGCATTTACACGATAATGGCCATGATGTCACCTCTTTGGATTTGGTAGAACCCGCTGGAAAGCCTTGGACAGAAATCCAAGAAGACATTAGGAATGATTTTGAAATTGAAGGAATCGGGATAATTGTCCATTTAGCAGCACAAATTTCGGTTCCAAAATCAATAATCAACCCAGATGAAACTCTTTCAATTAACGTCAAAGGGACCAAAAACCTTATCGAAATCGCCGAATCATCAGGGGTTGGAAAAATTATTTTCGCCTCGAGTGCTGCGGTTTATGGTGATGCGGACCAGATTCCGATCTCAGAGGATTGTCCATTGATGCCTCAGTCTCCATATGCAGTCTCCAAAATCATCGGTGAGGAATTGGTGCGTAGATCGGATTTACAATCTTGCTCAATGCGGTTTTTCAATGTATATGGGCCGGGCCAATCAGGAGATGGCGGCTATGCAGCTGTGATTCCATCATTCAAAAAAGCAATAAAAAATAATGACCAGATTACCATTTTCGGTGATGGAACACAAATACGAGATTTCATTCATGTGGCAGATTTGGTCAAGTTAATCGAATTTGTAATTCTTTCTGAGGACCCTCCCCTCGAAGTGAATATCGCTTCGGGACAAGCGACTTCTCTTTTGGATTTAGTCATGGAGTTAAAATCGCTAAATCCTCAGATGAAAGAGCCTATATTCTTAGATGAAAGGTCAGGAGACATCCATACTTCAATCGCAGATACTTCACTACTAGAACGGTTTTTTAACTTTGGAAATATGATCGGACTTTCGGAGGGATTATCATGAAAGTAACTTGGCTTTCTGCAAGAGAAATCAGCCATGATTTGTGCTCGACATCCCAATTAAATTTGGCAAATGGTTTGACTAGCCTTGGTTATGATGTGACTTTTTATTGTCCAGGGGAAATTATAGAATCAAATTTCAAGCAAATTGAAATTGATAGGTCAAATATTAGAGGATTACAAGCAAAAAGTATTGTAAAAAATATAAAAAACCACTTACCAGAAATCAATAAAGCAGATATCGTGCTATTGGATTGGCCGATTGCAAAGGTTGCAAAAGAAATTGATGCGCCGACAATCGTGATCGACAGAGGCCCCCCCGCAGATAGCGGCTTTCTCGCCAGCTTACAGTGGAAATATTGGAAACTAGCCTGGAAAAACGCTCACCGCGGCACGGTGGTCTCAAGCGCCCACCGGGAGTTTGTTTGCTCCAAGACCGGTATGCCTAGCGCATCTATTGGCATTGTTCCAGCTGGCGTCGATGCCAATCTCTTCAAGATGGGAGAAAAATCAGGACCTGTAAAATTGGTTTATCACGGCCGGGTTGATCTCAAACGCGGGGTGTTGTCATTGCCATTGATTTTAGCAGGTTTACAACAGAGAGGGATCGATGCGAGTTTACACATTCATGGCGCAGGTGATGCATTTGATAGACTTAGTAAAATTGAATTGGACGGTTTTGAAATCAGCCATTCATTGGCCCAATCGGAATTAGCAAAAAAACTTTCATCTTACGATATCGGCCTTCTACCAATGCCGGTAGACAAGGTCTGGAATCTAGCCAGCCCGCTCAAGAGGTCAGAATATTTGGCTAGTGGTTTAGCGGTTTGTGGAATCGATCATAGTGGCCATCAAATCGATAATTCAGGTAAATGGTTGCAATTATTTGAGCAAGAAAAATTCATTACTTCAACTGTAGATTGGATAGAAAGTCTGGATCGGCAATTACTGACCGCGTACCAGAAGGAAGCCCGGTCATTTGCTGAAGAATTCCTTTCTTGGTCTCATTCAGTCGAGGCATTAGAAGCGATGATTTCATCGTAAAACCCTTGCCAAATTTTGCGTACATTCTCAATCCTATGAGATTCAACAGCCTCTAGTAAACCTTCACAAATTGGTCGTTCAATCGCTTTAAGCCAACCATCTCTATCATCGAGATCTATTGAAATGATACAGCCGGGCAAATCTGGCACATTTGTCGAAGCGATGATTGGACAATCGGCAGCGAGTGCTTCTAGAATTACCATCGGTTGGCCTTCATACCCACTTGGAACCAGAAGAACTTTTGCGGTTTGGAGAAGTTTCAACTTCTCTTCTTCACTTACCCACCCTAAGGCTTCAATTCCTTGAGGTGCACGGTTAACCCCGGTGACTTTTAGGTTTGACAAACCTAAGGAGAATGCGAAATCATGACCTTTTACCGGGTCTGGCCGACCCATAAGGAGGACGAAATCTTTTCTGACTCCTCCGGGAGTTATCAATGGATTGACCGGGTTTATGATCGCGGTTGAATTTCCAATTAATGGTTGAAGTTTTTGAGCCCAACTATCCGAAAGGGTAACTATATGGAAGCCTTTCAATTTCTTTTTACATTCAATATTAAATTTTCCGGAATGAATATGAAAAACGACCGGAACACGGGCTTTTTTTGCGATCGAAAGTTTACGCTTAAAGGACCAATCCGAGGCGCAGTGAATATGAATCAGATTCGCCTTGGAATTAGAGACGGCTCTTTTGGCAGTTTTCCAAGCAACCAACTTTGAATAAATCCCACCAGTTGAATGGCTATCGACGACCTTTGCCACCCAACCGTTCGGTGGATTTTCTGCCAATATCCTGATCACGCTAGCCATACCACCAGGGGTGTTGGCTGGGCCAACATGGAGGACAGTCTGCATATGGTGGACCACACGAGCCTCAGCAATAGCCTTGGTGCAACCTATATGGGGGGTTGTGTTCAAATCACAGGTTATTGCGTGGCTTGAGTTATGGCGGCTCAATGGCTGATGGTAGGTGAGCTGGCTTTAGCCGGTTTGAGCCTTGCACCATTTGTGCTCCATAGACTTAATGTGGCCAAATGGTCAAAGATACCTTTGGAATATCCCACCCAGAATTCTAAGTTAAAACTCACAGTATTATTGCCGGTCTGGAATGAAGCATTGGTCATCGAGAAAAAATTAGTGGATTTAGCAGCTCAAGAAGTGAACTGCGATTTAGTGGTCGTAGATTCAGCATCTGACGATAATACCTTGAGCATCGTAGAATCTTGGTTAGCAGATTTTCCAGATTCATTTAATTCGAGTAAAATAATTAGAATGCCTAAAAGGCTCGGCAAAACTCCTGCGGTCATCTTAGCATTGGATCAAATGAATGATGTCGATGGAATAATTGTTATGACCGACGCGGATGCTTTTCTCCAACCCGGGTCATTTGAAAGGATTCAGCATTGGTTTAGTGATGCGACGATTGGAGCGGTTGGGGGGACGCCGCAACGAATTGGTGATTTAGGGTCAGAAAAGTCTCATCGAGATCTATATTCGGTTTTGCGAGCAGGCGAATCAGCGTTCGATAGTACACCCTTTTTAGAGGGTTCATTGATGGCCTGGAGAGCAGGAACAATCAATTCTTCAGACCTATATCCAACCGCAAATGCAGACGATGCGCAAATTGCAACAGCGATTAGATTGAATGGGCTGCGGTCAATTCATGATTCAGAATTAATCTTCAGAGATTATATGCCAACTACTGCAAAAGGGCACCGCCGGCAAAAGGTTCGTAGAGCTCAAGGGCTGATTCGATTATTGGTTCGCAAGCGAAAGTTTTGGTTTTCATCTAGAGTTGGACGATTTAGCAAAATTCTCAGAATGAATGCGTGGATGCATATCTTTTCTCCTTTGCTAATGTTTGGAGCGATTATGATGTCTATCCTTCGTAATATCTCTTTTACAGAAGAAGCACTGTGGTTGAGTATTATTGAAATGTATTGTTTGGTGGCTTGGGTATTGGTCAGGAGCCAAAAAGGCTTCCTGGGCATCAAGATAGCCGGTACTATACTAGCGGGGATGGAGAGTTTATTCTTGGCAATGTTAACAACGTTTCGTGGAAAGAGTCTACACATCTGGGATCAACATTCAGATGTTAGAGAAGAGATTTCAAAATGAAAAAAGCCCCCCCGAGAACCGAAGTTCTCGGAGGGGCAAAATCGAGTGTTAACTCGTAATCATTCAACGGTTAAAATTATTTTACTAATTTCACTGTAGAGAGTCAGCGTAGCCAGTGATGGTTCCGATACCCTTGTCAGCTTCGGAGCCGATACCTTTCTTGGTGATGGTTACAACAACTTCACAGCCGCCGTCGTCGCCACTACATAGGTCTTGTCCGTTTTCCATAATGGTAATACCTTCTCCAGCTTCCCAAGCCTTGTCATTTCCACTCTCGAAAGTAGTGAAAGAGCAAGACCCTTCATCGCCGCATGCCTGTGGGGTTCCGCCATCAACAGATATACTGATCTTGACAACAGCCCAGTTAAGGGCGCTGCCGGAAGCCATTGAGACTTCAATCAGTGCATCGTCTGTGCTGTCACCCATAGTGCCAGCCGCATCTTTGTCGTTCCATGTGTAGGTGTCTAAACTGCCGCCAGCGGAATCTCCAGCAAGGCTGGATGCCCACACGTACAGTACACCAGCCAGTACCACAGTGATTGCGACCATTAGAATGGTTGCGATAACTGGGCTGACTGCCTCTTCGTTTCGGTTTTCGTTGTTCATATTTTTGTCCTCCTCCCCCAAGGGGGGATGGCCTTGGTAGAACAGGTGACATATTTAATGCTTTCTCCGGCCTAAGTCGGCAAAAGGCTCAAAAAACGCTGTACTGCGAGACTACGCCACGCGGCCTCTTTGTGCAAATTATAACACCCAAACGGTTGGTACGAACGATTTGTAGCGCGGCATTTACTTATTTCCATTGAATATTTCGATCTTGATTTAATAGCCTGACTGCAAGTTGGTGAATAAAGAGGTGAACAGGGTGAGAGCCAACGGAGAGGGGATGGGATGCACTCAACGGGAACTTCAGCAGCCCTGTTCAGTCCGAGCCCAAGGCGTCACGGCAAATAACCATTGCTACTGCGATAGAATCCAAGAATGGCATTTTCCAACGATTCTCGAACCGGTTATTCGATAGTGAGAATCTCTGGACCGCCGGAATTTACCATTACAGTATGCTCAAATTGACCGATCATCCCACCATCTTCACAGCCTAATGCATGATAGGTTTCCAAAAATCGGATGCTGATTAATTTCTTTACCAGCGCATTCCATTTGTTTTGTCTATTTTCCTCATCAGCATCCGGGAACGGCTTTTCCAACATTGGAAAAGCCCACCTCTCTGCGAATGGCAAGGTCGCATATCTCTCCTCGAGATTGCGCGCTAATTGTGCTCCGAGCGGTTTGAGTTGTTTTCGAGCGAGCGCTCTTTTCCAGTTTACATTCCCTGTAATTCGATAAATATTGGATGAGTCCCTCATCCCGATATTCTTTATTCGGCCATTGGACCCAGTGGTATTGAACGGTTCAACCGCATACACACACCCTTCTTCAACAAGCCCACGAAATCCAGGGTGGTCTGGACCACATGCATATGATGGAACGCTAACACCTGCATGTAATTCCCAAGGCTTTAATTGGTGGCCGCAGAGATTTCGAATTGGTTGAAAACCAGCATCTATACTCGGTTGAGCTGCTGCTGCCCCTACTTTGTACCAAGGCGTTCCAGGGTGTAGCATCTCTATTGCAGCATCTCTCGATTCTTTGGCAGCTTTAATCTGCTCGGTGTGTTTTCCAGAATTGCCAACCTCAAAACTTAGTGCGTTATCGCCAATATGGCCATTGATATGAACACCGATATCGACCTTTACAAGGTCACCATTTTCGAAAATCATTTCGCGTTCCCATTCCGCTGGTTTAGCAACCGAATGGTTTGTAGTAAAATGTGCAGCTAGGCTATTTACCGCAAGAGTAGCAGGAAAAGCCGGTTTACCGCCATTTCTTTTGATCAATCTTTCAGCTTCGACAATGGTTTCATGCCAACTTTTTCCTGGCTCAATAAATTCCTTTACGGCCTCTAATACTCGACGAGCGACATGACCTGCATCATGCCAATACTTTAGGCTTGAGTCGTCCACCATCTTACCACATCTGCACGAGGTACAACGCCCTCTCTGATAATGCTTAGGGACCAAACCGCTTGCTGTGAATTGCCATTTTCAAATTTGACGATGGTACTTCCCAAGCCGCCAGCGCATTCGCCTTCGATAAAATGGTCCAGGTTCAATGTCTCAGCTGCAGTTCTGGTATCCAATTCGGGCTCGACTTCAGATTCGTTAGCACTAGTTGCCGTTATCGGACCTACCTCCATCGCTAATCCGATTGCAGAAGGATGGGAAAAAATCCGAACCCCAATCATGTCCCCTCCTAAACGTTGGTCCAAAGTTTCTTTTGTTGGAAGAATAATAGTCAACGATCCTTTGGGAAAATAGTCAAGCATATCGACCACACAATGAGGAACTTCAACCAATTGTTTTGCTTGAAGAATATTTGCAACCCCAATACTAACAGGTTTTGAGGGATGTCTTTTTTTGGTTTTAAATAAATTATCTAAACCCTCTGATGTGAGCAAACAGCCTAAGCCCGGTAAAGTAGAGGTTGGATAAACAACTAAGCCACCTTGACTTAGGTGATCAATCATTATTATTCACGCTCCGACCCATCGTTCTACGTGGCATTGTGCGATGGTCGCAGCCAATTCACGATTTTCGGTCTTTACCAATAGTTTTCCACTTGGATAAAGAGTCAAATCAGCCAGTCCGGAAAAAGTCCAAGCCAATCTGTTTCGAATCCCGATCTCATATCCATCGGCCTCTATTCTCAAACCGACCTGTTCCAAATCGATTCTATCGACTTTTTCTACTACGATTTGCCATGCGGCTTTATTGCCACACATCTCCATGACAAACGAATCATCACTCATGGGTTCACCTCAATCAGAAGCCGTTGGACCAGAGGGTGGAGGGCCTTGCGGTGGCCCTGCAGGGGGACCCTTTGGAGGAGTGGGTGGACCGGCCGGTGGGCCACTTGGCGGACCAGAAGGTGGTGTAGGTGGACCCGCGGGAGTAGGTGGACCGGCCGGTGGGCCACTTGGCGGACCAGAAGGTGGCGTTGGTGGACCCGCGGGAGTAGGTGGACCGGCCGGTGGACTACTTGGCGGACCAGAAGGTGGCGTAGGTGGACCCGCGGGAGGAGTCGCTTGCTCACTTGGGGGAGTTGGAGGGCCAGTTGGTGGTCCCGGCTTTTCCTCAGCCACTACATCTGGCCTTTGCGGCAAAGGAGGCGGAGTAGATAATCCTCGAGGAGTTGTAGGGCCAGCCGGTGGCGTCGGAGGTCCCGGAGGAGAGCCAGCCGGTGGCGTCGGAGGCCCCGGAGGAGAGTGAGGTGGCGCTTCTGGTTTTACCTTCGGCTTGGCCACGATCGGTGCTAACAATATATCGGTTGCACTGAACTCCGATTTAGGTGGAATCGGAATTGCAGCAGGCTTGTCAGAATTTAAATTGCCAACTGGCGATTCTCTTTTTGACTCAGACCCGGCTACATGGGCTAAAAGCGGGTCCTCGGTTCGAGCAAGACTAGCCATTGGGGTTTCTCTTTGTTTGCTTGAAACTATTGGTGGTGCTTCGCGAGCACGGCTACCAGATGCGCTGGTATGGCCACTCGATAGCAAATCGGGGTTGACCTCGATCAGAGTTTTTCCTCCGGAAAGGTTTTCTGCCGCGTACGAGGTCATTTCAACCTTGGCTGAATCGATCATTTCCCTTTCCTTAACCTTGCCAAAAGAATCTAAATTATCGCCGAATGCTCCAGCGAATAACGAAGATCCAATATTTGAAGATAATTTGCGGGATTTTTCCATCTTGAATTCAAATGCACTATCGTATGGCCCCATATTGATGCTATTACCATTTCCACTCAAAGAAAAGGTCCACTCTCCCATAGAGAGAGGGAATTCAAAGGTCCAATTCCGTTCAATCCCGGGACCGAGGCTGGATACCCCTTCTTTTGAAGGGTGTTTTGCACCGGTATTGGTGATGACAGAAACATCGAGCCCGCCCATTGGGACCGGGGCTTCGTTCACAACAGAAACAACTGCGATGATAACATCTTCATCATCATCGTCGATGTCCATCTTGACCGAGATTAGGTTTGCCTCGAGCGAGCCAGAACGCGCAGTTGTCATCTCGGCCATCTTCTCACCGTTTCGTCCACCATTGCAACCCATACTTGAATCCAACCACGAATTGGGCTGTTTAACGCAAACCTTGACGGGTAATTGCGGGTAGGGACCAATCGACAGCAGCCACGGTGTGATTTGCTAGGTCTATCGGACTCCGGTGGCTCGGATTTTGGTAAATCCTGACGATGTGGTAAAGGCCGATCAAGACTCCCAAAACTGGAATGATATAACCGGTCTTGTGAAATGCCCTTCGACCCCAATGGGCTATGCCCAAAAGACTGCCATCATCGTGAACGATGGCGATACGCATTGCTCTTTGACCGAGTGAACGACCATAGTTTCTCCCGGTATATTTGAAGTAGAGCCAATAGGTCATAATATGTATTACCAAAGTCAAGATCACGAAGGGAGCCTGGGTTGTGAGCAGGAGGTCAAATGCGACCAAATAAATGTAAAAAGTACCACTGGTCAGCAAGCCTATCACAACCGTTATCAAAAATGCATCGAGAGCTAATGCGACCACTCTTTTCCAGATCGGTGCGATCAACATTCCTTCGGGTGCAGTTGCTGCCATTGCCTGTTGAGCGAGAGTGCCGCCACCCTCAACCAAGGTGATTGGTGAGTCCGCCATGGAGGTGGGGCGGAGGTTTCTATTTGTCAATATGACCTATCCTAATTCCTAATATGCCAAGCCATCAAACCGAGCTCAGAAACCCAATCCAGCCATGAAGACCAAGTTTTGTCATAACGAAGCGTACGGTCGTCTCCGACCACGATTAACCCGCGTCTGGCTCTGGTCATCGCAACATTGAGACGGCGGGCATCTTTGAGAAATCCGATATTTCCGTCGGAATTGCTCCTTACGGTTGAGAGAATGATAATTTCCTTTTCACGACCTTGATATCCATCGACCGATTTTACTTCAACCCCATCTAATTCATCGGGGATCATTTGCCCGATAAGTCTGACTTGGCCAGAATAAGGTGAGATAATCCCAATATCACTCGGATTCAGATCACCGGGCAATAACAGGTCGTTCAGGATTGAAATCACCGCGGCAGCTTCATCGATATTTGAGCGCGATGAGCCCACATCCTCTTTGATTTCGGAACCATGAACAGGAACAAAAGCGACCGGCCGGTCCCAATCCGGCCACAAAAATCCAGCCGCTGGCGGCCTTTCGGCTGCGCTACAACCATCCTCTAAGCGATTATCATAAAATCGGGCCGAAGGAAATTCACGGATGGTGGGATGCATTCGGTATTGGGTGGTCAACATATGCGCTTCAACCTTGTTTTCCAATAACCGTTCAAATAATGGAATAGATAATCCCCCTTCTTCAGCCGCATTGCTGATTACAGTAGGAGGTAATTGACGGTGATCACCAACCAATATGAGTTGCCGACAACCCTTGACGATTGGAACTAGAGATGATGGTTCGGTCGCCTGAGTTGCTTCATCTATCAATACCACAGGGAATCTCCTACTGGCCAAACTAAAGTGACCCGCTCCGATATTGGTAGTGCACAAAACCTCAGCTGAATTCAACACCTCATCGACGATTCGCTGTTCCAATTCTCTGATCTCCTTGTAATTCCGGTTGATATCACGATGGGCTAATCCCTTTTCCTTTCCCTTTAAATCGCTTAATTTAGCCTTGATTGCCGCGTTTTCTTCACGGATAAATTCAATCTCATCACGCTTTGGATGAGCGGCAACCTGTGCATCAAGAGTTGCTTCGCGTAGATGCTCCCTTACTTTGACCGGACGGCCAAATCTAATCGCGTTAACCCCTAAATCCAGTAAACCCTCGAGCA
>Ga0114997_10001657_pt1 | contig 18291 bp, 14 predicted proteins | sample ArcticOcean_MG_C_2_FD_87045 | JGI IMG/M metagenome (GOLD analysis project Ga0114997, IMG submission 87045) | Marine microbial communities from western Arctic Ocean - ArcticOcean_MG_CB4_136 | ecosystem: Environmental > Aquatic > Marine > Oceanic | place: Arctic Ocean: Canada Basin | collected...
AGGACCCAAGGGTGGGGTTGTTCGCCCATTAAAAGGGATCGTGAGATGGGTTTAGACCGTCGTGAGACAGGTTTGTTGCTTGGTGGTTGAAGTGTTTAGTGTCTGATGGAAGGGGCCTTTCAGTACGAGAGGAACGAGGGCTCGGGGCCACTAGTTTACCAGTTGTCTGACAAGGCAATGCTGGGTAGCCACGCCCTGACGGATAAGAGCTGAAAGCATCTAAGCTCGAAGCCACCCCATAAACGAGACACATATTCATCACTCGTAGAAGACGAGTTGATAGACTGCGGATGTAAGTACGAAGCTTCGGCGACGTATTCAGTCCAGCAGCACTAACGATGATGCAACTATTTTTTGTATATACACCGCACTTGCGAGTGCCCTTCATTCATCAGTTCATGCCAATTCGAGAAACGATCATCGCAAGATGGTCCGTTTTCCTAACATCAGATTCGAAAGAAGTTGGGTGCACGGTCATAGCGGAGGTGTTTACCCGGTCCCATTCCGAACCCGGAAGTCAAGCCCTCCTACGTCGGCTTCGGTACTGTGGTACGAGAGTCCACGGAAAGTTCCGTCACTGTGCCTCACTTTTTTCCCCCCTGATAAAATATCCCCGCAACCGCTTTTAGCGGAAATTTGGCCGTACTTGACCTGATTTGGTCAGGTGCGGCCTTTTTTCGTTAGGCCCAAAACCACAGAAAAAACCAATTAACCGCTTGCCAACTACAAAGGAGTGATAGTCCATGCCAATGATGACCAATGATATTCTCGGTTCCGACCAGGTTGGAATCTATCTAGCTATTTGTGGCGATGTTGTTTTTCATCCAAATGAGCTCAACGAAGATGCGATCAGTCGAATCGATGAGTGTCTTGGACTCGAGGCATTTCCGGTTTCAATCGGCGGTTCCAATCTTCTTGGCGCCCTTATTTCTGGAAACTCAAAAGGTCTTGCAGTTGCAGATATTGCAACCGAAAGAGACATCGACATTCTAACCTCCTTTGGTGACGTAGTGGTTATGGAAGGCGGAGTAAATACCGCTGGTAACCTTCTCCTCTGCAATAAATTCGGAGCAATTGCATCTCCCGTAATACCTGAGGAAGGAGTACAAATTATCTCCGAAGTACTCCAGGTCCCGATCGCAGTTTCCAGCATAGCAGCTGAAGACATTGTCGGTTCACTTGGGGTCGCAAACGACAAAGGAGTCTTACTCCATCCAGATGTTCTTCCCGATGAGGTCAAACTGATAGAGGAGATTCTCAATGTCATACCAATGGTTGGAACCGTTGCCTTTGGTTCACCATATGTCGGTGCAGGAATTGCTTGCTCCAATAATGGTGCGATGTCAGGCCGGGAAACGACTGGCCCAGAATTGAATAGAATCGAAGATGCCCTCGGCTTCATTTGATTTTCATCTTTAAGTTCAATTAACCCGCTTGTTGGTGTAACCATTATATAGGGGCGGAATTCGCCTTATCTTAGGAACTGATTACTATGAGTAGAAGAATGTCCGTTATGATGCTAGCACTTGTGATGGTTTTGGGAACAATGTTCCCTGCCGGAACTGACGTATTGACCCAACAATCACAGAATAATTTCACCGATCACGGAAACGAATCGGCGAATATGACTTATGGAGTAGCTGAAATTAATGCTACCATTTATGTTGATGACGATGGATTTGATTCAAATTGGAGCTGCGAGGGAGGCGTTGGACTATTCGATCTCGATTTGAATAACAATATGGACAACATGTCCGATCCCAGCGACTGGCTGGTCTACGCATTCAATATTTCGGGTACTGGCACATTCTATGCAGCCGATGCCCCTAGTGGCGATTACCACATGGGTGCAGGTTTAGATTGTGTAATGAATGATGGAACCGAAGTCAGTTACAACATGCTAATGATGGATAGCAACTCTACCAATAATAGTCTTGAAACTTTCACATTAATCAACTATAGCGAATTAGTAGTTGACATGTTTTTGCAAATGGACATGGATAACAGAGAGGTTATGTACCATTGCGGAAATGGCGATGATATCGAATTTTACTTAGTAAACGATGGCTATGAAGATTGTACAGATGGTTCAGACGAACCACAATACGATGCAAATGGAACCATGGTCAACTGGTTCGACTGCCACGATGGCAGCACAGTAGGCATGGATCTAGTCAACGATGGTAACTGGGATTGTACAGATGGCGAAGACGAAGGCGAATTCGGTGGCAATCCAGGCGGAGATCGAATGTTTGACTGTACTGATGGCATGATGTCTGTCAAATTCGTTGACGTCAACGATGGTTATGAAGACTGTACTGACGGATCCGATGAGCCTCAACACGATGCTTCCGGAAATGAAACCAGCTACTACATGTGCGATGGCGGTAATGAAACCATCCCACTTTCATGGGTTAACGATGGCGGCGAAGATTGCATGTACGGCGACGATGAAGGATTTGGTGGTAATACCAGCGAAGATAGAATGTTTGACTGTACTGATGGAATAATGTCAATTTACTTCTCGTATGTCAACGATGGTTATGAAGACTGTGAAGATGGTTCTGATGAACCTCAATATGATGCAGGCGGAAATGAAACCAGCTATTACATGTGCGAAGATGGCGAAACCATCCTACTATCATATGTTAACGATGGTGACGAAGATTGCATGTACGGCGATGATGAATCTGACGTAAATAATGAAGAACACTCAGGATGGGTCGAATTCGATAACGAAGACGCAATATTTGATGAAGGGACATATTATTACTTTTCAAATAGTGTTTCTATGTACGACTTAGAGGAAAATCACTCTTCTTATTCGATCAACATCAGTATTTACGATAACAATGGCGACCTCTTTGGTTCTCTTGAATATCATAATATTTCAGGTGATGAAAATGGTATTTATACCATCAATGACTCCGAAATCATCATCACCGAAGGCTGCTATTATGCCGGAGTCGTATTATACGATGGAATGGGCAATTACGTAGATGATGATTGGATGGATCTCGCTGTTGGCAATGCTGATTGCGATGGTGGCAGTGAGGACCGAATGTACGAGTGTGCAGATGGAACAATGTCAATTAAGTTCGACGAAGTCAATGATGGATTTGCAGACTGCACCGATTATTCTGATGAACCACAATATGATGCTGAGACTGGTGAAGAATACACCGTATATCATTGCGAACATGGCAATGAAACCATCCCACTTTCATGGGTTAACGATGGCGACGAAGATTGCATGTACGGCGATGATGAACCTGACGGTGATAATAACGGCGAAGATAGAATGTTTCTCTGTGCTGATGGCTTCGAGATGACTTACTTCGAGTATGTCAACGATGGAGATGAAGACTGTGAAGATGGTTCAGATGAACCTCAATATGATGCTTCCGGAAATGAAATCAGCGAATATATGTGCGAAGATGGCGAAACCATCCCACTATCATATGTTAACGATGGCGACGAAGATTGCGAATACGGCGATGATGAAGCTGACGAGAATGGCGGAGGAGACGATGATTGCATTAGCGCGTCTATACTTTTAGAAATGATTGGAGATTCTGATAATGCACAGTTTGAAATGTCCATGGTGTGCGAACTTGATGAAGATACCAGTGGTATGTGGCGCATGATGATGGACATGAATGGTAATAATGACAGTATTGTCACTCAAGATGAAGTTGATAATCTCCTTGCTATGATGTCTGAAGAAGATGAAGTGGGTAATGAAAGCGGAGAGTGGTCCGCAGATGGTGTTTTGCTATCGATGACCGCTTCGACGTCATTATCCAACGCAATTGGGCTTGGTAATATATCAATGGTTGTGACACAAACTTCAGAGATGTTCTCTATGGCGGACGGCCAAAGTACTATCACAATTAGTTCAGATATTAGTGATGATTCAAATGGTGATTCAAATGATGACTGTACAGATGTAGCTATTAAAGGTAGTGAAAACTGGAACGTAACTTCGGTTGAAATGTCATCCACTAACTGGACCGTGTCGGATGATGGCGATCATTTCTCTGCTTTCGGATGTAGTAATCCAGGACTGGTAAACCTCGTGTTCACATATAATGTTGAAGAAATAGTCGAAGAAATAGTAGACCAAGCTCCAATGTGTATGGTAGAATGGACCTATAGTACCGATACAAACTGGGAATCTGGAACCGAACTAATCGTAGATGCAAGCGGAGATCATACCCTTGAGATGAGCCCTGGAAACTACTTCCTTGGAATCTTTTGTACCGATGATGAAGGCGATGTAATCACAATCGAATTATCGACTGCTGATGGTAGTCTTAGTGCAACCCAAACCGGATCTACAGATGTTAGTGGTTGGGTTGACCTAACTATCCCTGAAGGATTAACAGCAACTATTCCAGTCGATTACCAATGGGATTCTGGAGACTTCAATGGTGCTGGAACTATCACAGTATCCTTCACGAGTGAGGCTGGCGAAGATGCAAATGCAACCATCGATGATATCCAGACCGATTCCGGTGGCTTCTTACCTGGCTTTACAAGTATTCTAACTATCAGCGCAATGATGGGAGCAGTAATGTTCCTTTCACGCCGTGAAGAAGAGTGAATTCGAGTAAAACCGAAACCTGAGCATTGGCCCCCCCTGTATTGAACGGGGCCAATGTTCAAAGGCGGCTTTGACCGCCGTGAGTAATATGGGCGAATGTCTCTACTCCGGCAAGGTCAAACAAGTTTGGTCGACAGATGATCCCGATATTTTAGAATTCAGGTATACCGACCAGATTTCGGTTTTTGATCAGATTATACCATCACTAATTCCACGTAAGGGGGAGTCGTTGAATCGGACCACATGTCATTGGTTTGACTTAGTAGCAAAGGAAGGAATTTGTCGGACTCATATAGTTCAAAGAAACGGATCCGAAAGATGTTTGGTTCGCCGAGTTGATATTTATCGTGAACCTGGGACTCTTCCTCGAGATGGAGAATGGGTTTTCGTACCATTAGAATTCGTTTGTCGCCACTATCTAGCCGGTTCTGGTTGGAGGAGATACCAGCGTGGTGAATTAACCGCAGAAGAATTAGGATTTGAAGCCGGTACCGTACTCGAATCGGGTGCAAAACTTCCAGCACCATATCTTGAGATTACAACAAAATTTGAGGATTACGACCGACTCATCGACCGAGAAGAAGCTTTGGAAATAGCAAATATCAGCGGCGAAGAATTAGATTCACTCCTACAAGTTGTTATCAAAGTTGACACATTAATTGAACGAGAGGCCCTGCTTCGAGGTCTCATTCACGTCGATGGTAAGAAAGAATTTGCATTAGGACCGGGCAGAGTTCCGGTTCTAGTCGATTCATTTGGAACCTTGGACGAAGATCGTTGGTGGGATTCTGAGCAATATTACAAGGGAAATATTGTCCAATTATCAAAGGAATTCGTTCGACAGCATTACATCGATAGCGGACACCAAGACCAGGTTCGAACCGCAAGAGAATCTGGAAATGAAGACCCGGTAATCCCCGCGCTTCCTCAAGAGGTAATCGACCAAACCACCGCACTTTATACCTCGATGTATGAGCGATTAACCGGTAAAGAATTCTGATTTTACCCTACCTAGTTATTTGTGGATTCGGAGTAGAACACCACATACTCTTTTTTCCGCAGATCTTAGCATTGCGACCAAGTGTTTCGCTGCGTAATGGCACCCTCCATCGAGAGGCTCTCCACCCGCAGGCATCCAGCAAGTACTGGTTAGGTCGGTACGCAATTGAGTTGTTTCTTCTGCATCGAGCCAACCGTTCATCCTAAGTCCACCGATTCCGTTGGCCATAGATGTTGGTCTGAGTATAGAATTTAATTTTTCTAGATGTAATTGTAAGTTGAGAAAAGCAGCATCATCTCTTGTCGATGGACGGATCCATTCTAAGAGATATGAAATTGCTGATGAATCGCCATATGGAAATCTGCCAAATTTTTCTTTTGAGATACCGGCTTCCAAAGTCAGTGGTTTTGAATTTCGATCTTGCTTCAAGCAAGATAAGAAGAAAAGGTTAGCATCGTCCCATTTTATCGAAGACCGATTCATCGGTTCTTCGACCCCTTGTTTGAGGAGTAAAATTCGTAAATCATCGTCAGTCTCAATCAAGACTTGCCAATCACCGCAATCGATTGCTGACATTACCGGTTGTAACCTCTTAGATTCCATTGGGTCAAGAGTGAAAAAGGGAGGTGTATTTTCTTCATCCATTTATTTTCACCTCTCATTTAAGAAAGCGTCGAGACGACTCGAAATATCTTCGACAACTTTGGTTGGGTTATTATCGTCGGTTTCCATTTCCGTTCTGAGTGCACTTAGTTTTCCACTAGCACTACCTTCGTCGATATCTATGATTTCTGGTGAGGATTCAATGAGAGAATCGGTTATGGGAGAAGAATCTGGTGTGATTTCTTCAATGGTTTCGATTAACTCTTCATCTTCTTCAAAGCTCATATCGTCTAGTTCCGATTCGAACTTGTCAATCACTTCATCAACCGGTTTAGTTTGGGTCTTTGGCAGATTATTTTTATTTTTCGAGGTTGGTACATCTGTTGTTTTAAAGCGTAAAAGTCCTACAAACCATGCTACTCCAACCATGATGGCTGCAATTGAAACCGTCCAGGTAATGTCTGAAGAATCATAGGTTAAAACTGGAATTTTTGTTGCGATCGCAGTTTTGTAATCATCACTATCATCATCATCGATATCCCAAGGGCTCGCACAGGAAATTCTCGCTTCTCCAGTATCACCTTCGACTAAGTCTGATGGGCGGTCGATTTTAATAACCGGAGCATATTTACCTTCAGCTATTTTTAGGGCGATAGTCTTGGACCATGTGCCTTCGATATGGGATATTACAATACTGCATATTGCATTATCGAGTTTTGAATATCCTTCACGGCTGATGCCAATATTAATTGATTCTGCATCGATTGTAAACGATGAGATTCCAATATTCCAATCCGAGTCATGGGCGACATGGTCGCTTGATTGACGATATAATTCCAAGCCATTTGAATCTATAATCAATATTTCAACACTAATATTACCGCCATTTGGGTCCCAGTTAGTAGCGGTTAGATTCAGAGTAATATTTCCTCCCGGACTCAGCCTGATGGTTTGACTATCTATCATAGAACCATCATCGCTGCGCAGCCATAAATTTGCAGTTAGGCCACTTTGGCTATTTGCAATTAGGGTACAACTAGCCCAATCCCTTGTCAGCGGCTCAATTCCTAAGGACGATAAGTCACCGTAATTTGTTTCGCAATCTGCTTGATGAATCGGGGCTTCAATACCTATTAGATGAAGCGACATGCCATTATGCGTGGTATTTTCTCTACCCTGAGGCAAGGTGATAGCGGAGGTAGAATCACCTTCGTTGACAGTATTTGTGGTGATAGATACCTGTTGTCCGGCTCTACCACTTAGAACAGGAGTCGTGGTAAAGACGGTATCGGAGTTAGAAATCGTGATTGGAAGGTTAATCTCTCCTAATGTTGGATGCTGCAGAATGATTTGTAATTGGAAATTAGATTGGTCCCAATTCGCAGCAGGTTGTATTTCCAGCGGCACCCCGATAATCTCCCCCGGAGCTATAACAATTGCTCCTTCGCCTTTAATGGTCCAATTTGGTGGTGCGTTTGCGATTGATAATTGCATCAAGGCTACATCGTTCCCGCCATTTTCTATCCATGCCGTCGGATGTGAGAGCAGGTCTGCTCTTACCATCCAAGCCCCCTTTGCTTCAAGGTAAATCGCAGGAGCAGAACCAACTCTAACCGGGACTTGTTCCAAAACTTGCCCAGATCCATCGCCATTGGATATTCTGATGCTGACAACTCCGACCTCACCTGCTATTGCATCCGAAGGTGGGGTGATATTGACTGAGATAAATGCACTCGAACCAGGGTCGATTATGGGGGCATTAGTTGGTAAAGAAACCTCCCAACCTTCTGCTGCTTTGACGAACCAAGGCTGCGATGGTGCATTGCCTAATTGCTCTATAATCAAGGTGATTTCCCCTCCCTGTGGTGGAACCTCTAAGTTGGTATTCGAGAGGTCGAATCTCCAGCCTGCAATTTCGCTAACAGTCAAATTTAGGTTGAGTATTTGGTCGATGATAAAGTTGTCCGAGGAGAGGGTAAACTCAACATTTACGATGGTACCAGCCCAAGTTTCTTCGGGGATAGAAATATTCCACACCAAAGATTCGGTTTGACCAATCTCCAATAGAGGTGAACTGAGATTTGATGCGGTCCAATTTGAATCATCAGTACCTTGGTAAACGATAGAAAGAGTGGGACTCATGGTTAGAATATCGTTGGTATTTCCTTGATTATTCGCTGAAATAATCACACTAAACTCCTGTCCGGGAATCACATCGTGGGCTTGACCGCCACCCACGCTCAGATTCCAGCGGTGGTCTGGCCGTGCTTCTATCGAAATAATTGCGGAGTCAGCAATACTCGAATCACCTTGGCTAGTCCAATCGAATTGGAGATTGAATGATTCTCGAGCCGGGATATCTTGGTCTAGGGTTACCCAAACCGGGACCATCGAGATACCTCCTGGCCCAAGTATTCTTACCGGATTGCTGATTTCGAATTGAACTATTGGGTGTACCTCCAAATCTCCTTGGACACTAAAACCTTCGAGAGTGAAAGTATCCTCGCCATTGCCAGGGTTTTCTAATTTAAGAATTATTTTTGTTCGTTCACTAACGTTGAAGGTCGAACCATCATCGGGCTCTACCACACTTGCTTGAGCACGGTATACCTGTAAAACATGAAGTGAAATCGCCAAATCGCTATTGGGTTCAACCGCATCGCTTTGGTTGAAAAAGTGTCGATTTGGTGGGGTATCAAACGGCAGGTCTAATCTCAAAACTCCATCGGGGCCGGTCATTATCAAATCTGTTCCAACGATTGTCAGATCGCCGCTAGCTGTCCAAACCCAGCCTTCTTTCAACATACTTGCCGTGGACATATCCCACACTAACTGGCCTGAATTAGGCATATTAGCACTAAGATCCCATGTCAAATTTTGGGCGGGTACCGTCCTGATATGTGGCCCGGCTGAAGATACCTCCGATGCGAAGACTGTAGCTACGAAATCCTCACAGATTTCCTCCTCTTGTGAGCCAATGCATAAGGTTAGAGTTGCGCTTGTAGATTCTCCAACCGATCTCCCTGCTGGAATGTCGAATTCGATCCAGAACTCCTTAGAAGAACTCGGTTCCAACTCAATACCCCATTGAATCTGGCCATTTTGATCGACCAATCTCGTCCCGGTCGACCATGAATTAGATGACCATTGCATTTCGGTAGTCTCTTGACCATTGCCTACATTTTCAACCCTGAACCAAATATGACCCAAATCGCCTGGTTTGCCGTATCCGATGCCTGAATCCAAGCCACTCGGCCCTTGAAGGGATAGGCCTGTCGTCCTTAGAACCTCGAGCGGTAAGATGACGCTAGAATTAGTGCTAGGGTCCTGGTCCAAACTCAGAGTCAGAGGTACCTGTGCATCATCGGTTCCAAGTGCATCCGCTGGTACAGTAAATTCAAATCGAATCGTTTGGTCCAAATCTCTTTGCAACTCGAAATTCAAATTATCGAGTGGATTAAACGACCAGCCAGCGGGTAAATTAGAGTTATCATATGAGAGGGTCCAAGCCTCATCTCGGCTACCCTTACTGGTACAAATAATCTCTATTATTGAGGTGGTACCTGGCAGGGTGCGAGACATTTCTGCAGGTATTTGAATCGTAGAGACATAAGGTTCGAGCACGACTAAAGTCGTGCTAAAATTGTCGTTATCATATCTGGATTGAGTAATATTTGAGTTGGGATCCAATATTAACTCGACCGAATGAACCCCTAGTGTAGCCTCGACATCGATACTGAAAGTTATCGGACCCCCTTCACCTGAAGGAGCGACCGATTCGACGATATTTACTCGGCTCCGCTTAATCTCAACGCCATCGAGGAATATGGCTGCGTCAACCGGCTCATCGGTACTGATAATACCGATATTTGCAAATTGACCGGTGATTGTAACCATCTCACCAGGGTCTGGATCGGTTGGTGTAAATTCGATACCGCGCCCGTCGGCAAGAGGTGCTAGGTCGACCAAAGCTTCTGAGATTAATATGTCCCCTACCAAAATATCGAGGTGGCCATCGCCATCCAAATCGGCAATTGCAGGAGCAGCCCAGGCTCGGTGGTCCAATTCAATGGGAGCGGCCCAACCAGATCCTACATCGGCAGGAGTACCAGTATTGCCATCGAAAGCAAAAATCCTCTGGCCAAAAGCTACCAATAACTCAGGTTCGCCCTCGCCATCGATATCGATCCATAGAGGTGGAGCGACTGCGATTTCATCGTTATCTGTTCCACTACCTTTCTGGAGGGTGCGGGACCATTCTCGAAATGGTGGCTCTATTGTAATGTCATGGCAACCAGCAGCGCCCTCACGGTCGGTCGACCAAGAAGAATCCGAATACCATGTTACCCAACAAACCCGATCGGTTATTCCGTCGCCACTAGTATCGACCGCAATCGGCTCAGCATCGGCATAGCCATTCTTCGCCCTAAAGCGCCATAACTCGCCGGTACTGGTCAATTCCATTCCCACGAATTGAGCGCCCATTCCCTCGGTATCACCATTGGAGTCAACCGGTAATGTGAGTATCATCTCAGGCGCAGCATCGGAATCGAGCTGGGTGATAATCGGTCCGGGTAAACGCAAGCGAGGTGTGTCTGAATCGGAGTCTGTGCCCTGAATGCTAACCCGTTCCCAATCGAGAGAACCGGTAGCGCCATCGATTCGCCAGATCCACATATTTCCGCTATTGGAATCTACGGTGGTAAGCACGACTGCACCACTTTGTGCATCCAATGCAGCAAAGGCTGGATCTGAAGGATGTGTACCTCTATCAAGGCTGACTTCCCAATCTGTTTCCGGTGTTTGTAATCCCAATGGAATTGCGATAACGGTCGGCTCATCGGTCGAGGTATCGACCGCAGCAATGACTACATCAGGGCTGCCATCGAGAGAGAGGTCTGCCAATAATGGTTGGGTCACAGAAAGGTGGTTCGATTGGCTGGTGAACCAATGTGGGCTGGCTATTCCAATTCGTAGATCAGCATCCGACCAAGACCACAATCTCTCATTACTATGGCCGCTGGATGACCATCCCGACTCATCACAATTCAACTCGGGTGCCCAAAGGTCGACCTTTAGTGCAACATCGGTATCGTAAACGATAACGATTTCGAATCGGTTATCTCCGTTCACATCGACTATCATCGGGGTCGAGCGAATATATTTTGCACTACCCAAATTTACCTCCCAAACGGTTTTTGCACTATCGCCTTCGATGATTGAAAGATAGCGTTCCCCTGAATTCTGGTCTGTTCTTGTCATGACCGCAAAGAGGTGTCCTTGGCCACATCGCTCAACCGCACCAGGTGGACTGTTGATAGAGGCAGAAAAATTAGCGATTGCAACCCCGTATCCATCCGCACCTAAGCCTGAATCGAATGCTTGCCAATTTTGGGCAGGGGTAGTTATTGTGGTCAATCCTGAATTGCCGTGAAGTGGAAGGTCTCGGCTATGGCCCGGGTCGCGGCCGTATTGAGCCCAAGGTTGTTCCAATGGATCCCATGCCATTGTTTCTTCTTCTGATGCGCTGATTTGAGGGGGGATAAATATGCTTGAAGCGAGAAGGACAAAGAGCATCAAAAATGCCCGTCGTTTAGAATGCATACGCCCTCTCATTAAATTAAACGGGCCGCAAGGGGTTGTTGATGCTTTGGGCCCATAGGGCCCAGTACAGTCGGTTTTCAGATTACCCAAATACTCACCAAAAAACTATTCACGGTAATATCGGTGAACCTATAATTGGGGATTTAGAGCGACCACGGTCTTCAAATAGGGGTCGGAGGTGGCAAGGACGACTTCGGTCACACTTCTCTCCCGAGGCGCATAACCGGTGAAGGACGGATGAGGTAAAAGCCTCTTCGTTTAACATCTCAAATGCGCTGATTGAGAAGTACAGCCGAGGAGGTGGAAAAAGATGTACAAAATCGTCACTAAAGAGGATACCATCCGTATTCCTGCGGAGTATATTCGCAAGGAACAATCTCTGAACCAACATATCGATCGCTTGGCAGCATCTGCTTTTGAGGGCAAATTCGATGACCTAAACCGATTCGTTTTGGTAACTTCAAACCACCAGCCGCTCGGTCGAGGGCGTATCATCCATGGTGATGGTGCAATTTACCAAGAGGTTCGATTTGACGCAGTTCTCTTCTGTATGGAAGATTACGAAGTCGTCGAAGGTGCAGTTTCTGAAATCAACGACTTCGGTGCGTTCGTAAGAATCGGGCCAATGGAAGCTTTACTTCACAAGTCACAGATCATGGAAGACCATGTTGATATCAACGCAGGCATGGGCGTAGTCGAAGGCCGCCAAACCGGGCGCCGCCTCGGTGTAGGTAGTTCGGTCAGAGCTCGCATCGTTTCCCTTTCACCAGATACAAGCGACCCTCGTCGTTCTAAGATTGGATTGACCTGTAAGCAATCCGGCCTTGGAAATCACGAGTGGATCCAAGAGGATCAAAACTGAAATTGGAGATATCAATATGGTAAAAAATCCTTTTGCATGTAGTGAGTGTCACCAAATCCTTGGCGATGGTGTCGATCAATGCACTCGTCACCCCCACGCTCCAGTCTCTTCGGATTGGTCCGGATATGTCGTAGTCATGGTCCCCGATCGCTCGGAGATCGCTCACCGCCTCAATATTGAGGTACCGGGTAAGTACGCCCTAAAAGTAAACATTCGCTGATATAGGAGAGGATGATAAAATGGAAATTACCGACCGAAAAGAAAACCCACTATTGAATAGAGTTGAATTAAAGTTCCGCATTTCCCACAAGGGTTCTGCAACTCCAACTCGTGTTGACATGCTCAATCAAATCACAGCGATCGAGCCTGGAGCAAAACGTGATTTAGTTGTCCTCAAGAATATCGACACCAGATACGGGATCGCAACCACAACTGGCATGGGATTAGTCTATGCTGATAAAGAGTCGATGAAAGTTGAACCTGATTACATTCACAAGCGCTTTGCTGGTCTTCGAACTGCAAGCGAAGAATCTACCGATGGAGGTGAAGCTTGATGGCAGACCCAAAAAATGGAGCAAAGTGGTCTAAATATAGTGTAGAAGATGGTAACCTCGTCCGTAAGGCCGATTTCTGCCCTCAATGTGGCCCTGGAGTTTTCATGGCTAACCACGCAGATCGCAAAGCATGCGGTCGCTGTGGCCACACTATTTCCAACGAATGAACTTATTCTAAATGAAGGGATTCATTCCCTTGATTATCTAGGACAAACCATCGGTTTTCCCGCTCGATTAATTGAACGCCTAGGTCTTGGCGTGTTTTTGAAGTTCCAGTTAGAATTATATCTTGGCGCCAGCAAATAATTCGCCAATCTTCACCGTCAAATGCTGCGTGATTAGCACAGCCTCGCAATAGGCGAGCAATCTGAACACTTTTACCGTCAGTCGAGTAAACCCAGCCATCTTTAGAACTAAGTAAAAATTGTTCTTCCGAATTGTATACTTCATCAATGTCCGCTTCGATTTCGAGGGTAATACTCGAAATTTCTTTACCGGTGTCTCGATTCAGAATCAGATGGTTAGCACCTCTGGTCCAAATATGCACTTCGTCAGTTAAATTAATCGAACAGATCTCTTCATATCCCTTTGGCAATTTCTCATTAGTTTGAGGAAGACCAGTTCTCCAAATCTCGGTTGAATCTGACTTTGTAGCATAGACTCCACGTTGCCATAAAGCAAATACTACCAAATCACCCTTTGCGGTTAGAGCTAATGGCTCGGCTTCCAAAACATGGCACCAAGAAGCCCCCTCGACCATAATCTTATCACGATTATTTCGCAAAGTACCCTTGTCAACTCCATTCTTCAACGGTTCATCAAGTGGCAATAATGCCATCCTTGCTAATCTTAATTCATGGTCGACCCATGTCGCGATTAATCCGCCATCACAAATAGCAGCATGACTGATTTGAGTTGGAAATGGATGATTAATTATGCCATCTATGGTGATTCCGCCGTCGACGTCGATCAACACTTCGGTTTCACCAAAGAAGAGCATCTTCCATGGGGCGCTCTCCATATCCAAGGCCAACAACACCAAGCATTCAACTTAATGGGTACTTAGAGCACTATATTTTAGTACTGACATCATTAGTTTGAGCATAATGGTAGCATTGATTGTCATCTCGGGCGGTGATATCGCCTCTTATAATCAAGCCAATGCTTTGCTCGAAATGGCTGATTGGTCCGAATTAGACCCGGTGGAGGGCCACCGTGCTCTCGCATTTTCAAATGCTAGGATCTGGTGGTTTCCTGAAGGGGTATTATGGGAGAATGACCTAGATAAAAGGTGGACTGCTGCTACTGGTGAAATTCCAACCGAGGTAATATTCCCTTCACGCCATTCCGCCGCGAGTGGGCAGGCATCGCTAACATTACATCCGATTGGAACGATGCAAGTTGAACCTGATGATGTCCCTGAATACGGTGGTAAGGCGGGGGATTGTCCACCGCCCAATCCGCGTATTGCGGCTTGGTGGCGCGAATTAAATCGAATCGGTTCTCAGCTTGAGGAATTTGATTTATCTCTAGAGGCTACTCACCACGGTCCTTGGCTAGAAACCCCTTCTCTTTTTATTGAAATTGGCTCAACAAAAGCGACCTGGGGCCATCTGGGTGCGGCCAAATTATTGGCTGGAATTATTCACCGCGGCCTCGGTCTCGACGGAGGTAATGGTTTCGGTAATTGGGATGGTGATGGCAAGGTAGTCATCACTTTAGGCGGCGGACATTATGCTCCGAGAGCCAATAAAATAGCATTGGATAAAGATATTTTTCTCGGCCATATATTGGCGACTTACGCAATACCTTTCTCACGCGATGAAGATGAAAACATCACCGGAATGTGGGAACATAGTATTAGAGCCGCAGTGAGCTCAACCAAAATTGCTTACCCGGGTGCACAATTGCTCTGCAGTATCGAAAAGAAGGCATTCAAGGGCTGGCAACGCCAATTGATTCGTGATTTGATGGCTGAATTAGATATTCCAATTTTGAGAACCCGAGACCTTATCGGATGACAATGGTCAAGAATCCCCTCGGTTCACCCACCTAACATGGTCGGGCTATTCTCGCGTATGGTCGTGGCGATGACCGTCCGCAGTCCGCGTTGGTTTGTCGGATGGGTAAGCCGACGATATGTAGCGGGAAGTAGTCTTGAAGATGCGATTAAAGTCATGAAACGCCTTCAATCTGAAGGGGCTTGTTTTACCATCGATGTTTTGGGAGAAGAAATTTCATCGATGGCCGAAACCGATTATTTCCTCAAGGAGTACAAGGCGGTTATCTCAGCAATTGTCAGTAATGAACTAGATGCTAACCTTTCGATTAAACCGACTGCGTTTGGCATTTTACTCGATCCAAAAGAATCTATTGATAAGATCGAATCTCTTGTAAGAATGGCGGCTGAACACAATCTTTTCGTTCGTTTGGATATGGAGGATAATCGTGCTACTGATGTGACTATCGGGGTGTTAAAAGAGTTGCATGAGCGTGGCTTAACCAATGTCGGGATTGTGTTACAGGGCCGGCTGTTTAGGACATTTGATGACATAAAAACCATCACAAAAATGCTCGGCCAAAATGCAGATTATCGAATTTGTAAAGGGATTTATCTCGAGCCTTCCGATATTGCTCATACCGATAGAACGCCGATCATCGATGCTACCAATCTATGTCTTGATGCCATGCTGGATGCAGGCGCATATGTTGGGATCGCAAGTCATGATTATCCGGTTATAGACCATGCATTGAAAACATTGAAGCAAAGAAGTATGGTTCCTGAAGCAATAGATCCCCGGAAAAATGCCTGTGAGCAACGAGAAGGAAAAGGCCCGGGTTATGAATTCCAAATGTTATTGGGGGTTAGAGGCCCATTACGAAGAAAATTACGTGCCAAAGGCCATCGGACCAGAGTTTACATTCCTTATGGGAAGCAGTGGTACGAATATTCTATTCGCCGTCTCAAAGAGAATCCAACAATTGGTACTCAGGTTGCCAAGGCTTTCTTAATGCCATGGTCAAATCGGCCTTAATTAATTTCTCGCCTTCTTTTGCCTGCGACCAGGTCGATTATTTTTCGACTTGCCAGATTTTTCAGCATCAGGGATAATCGGTCTCGGATTCTCACCAAGTCTTCCTTCTTTCCAAGCTTGTCTTCGTTCGCGGGGGGTTTTCGGGGCATTATCGGATAGCCTTGGCGGTTCGTGAAGATAAATTCTCTTTATATCGTGGGCTAGAACCCTACCGGTCATGGTTCTACCAGTACCGGTATGAATAGCGCGAATTCTCCAGCGTTGGTCCCAGTGTTCCATCATTGATCCGGCTTTGAACTCGGTCTCTCGAGAGACGGTTATAGAATCACTCTTAGAGACGTGGGTTTTTGTTAAGGTTAACCGTACCAAAACTTGGTCTGACCTAACTGCGTTTGCTCTAGCGATTTGACTTACTAAGAGATTTGACTTGGCTGGGCCGTCCTTAGATTCGATTCGATTGATTTCCCAATGGGCACCTTCATGCTCGAAAACATCTCCTACCCAGATGATTTCATCCTCATCGATATCGATATTTGCAACTCTAGAATCAGCACCTTCTGAAAGGATGACTGGGACTTTGATAGCTTTCGGCTCTCGAATATGAACGGTGTGAATTTTACCACATTCATCGCATTTTAGCAAATAATCCCCACCGGATCCTAACTTGCGCTCACGGAGGATTGCATGGCCGGTTTGATCATCACAATCGGGACAATGAGTTGCATTTTCCATTATGATCTCTTTATCATAATCATCGTCATCGTCTTCGTCATAGTCTTCGTAATCGTCATAATCATCTTCCATAGTCAAATCTCCTCCTGTATCGGGGGCTTAGCCACCCTGCTTTGAGGCTGCCGCTTATTACATACTTTGAAGGGGGGGTGACTCGGCCATGGTTTTTCATGGACGATGACTTTCTTGCGGCTTTATTGATGGCCGATAAATCATTGAGTCGTGACGAACCGGAAATCGCCGCAAATATAGGAATACAGCTCGAACATATGGGTTTGCAAACTTGGTCGGTTTCAATCCGTAGGCGAATAAGAGATGTAGTCGCCAAACTTCAACCGAAAAAAATCATAGAAGTTGGCTGTGGCATCGGCCATCTCTCTGCTTGGTTGCTCGACCACCTCGCGGTTCATGGCGAGGTTGAATCATACGATTTAGTCGAGCAAGGCAACAGATTTGCAGTTATTTTAAAACGCTTAAAGGATAGGTATCCACAGGTTAAAACCCGAATAGTCGTCGGAGAGGCGATTTCTTTAATCGGGCAGACCAATGCTTGGAAACTCAGTGGTCTCAAAGACCAAGATCCACCTTTAATCAGCGAGGCCGATCTGATAATAGTTGATTCACGCCTAGATTTAATCGCAGAAAATATCGAGAGTCTGCTTACCTATCTTTGCCCTACTGGTGTCTTGTTAACCGTAGAACCAATCCCACCGGTCGGAGATTTGAGTACCGACGACCCGAACGTTATCGGATTCAATCGATGGATGGAATTGATAAAAACAACCAGTCAAAGTCACCATTTGGCATTTGCACCACTCTTTGGAGGGTCGATTGTCGCTTGGAAACTAAGAGCTTAAGCCGAGCTCGCATTGATTAACTCCTTCATTTGAAGCATGCCATAACCATAATGGTCGTCGTGGCCGTCTTGATTTTCCTTCATTTTGGAGGTGGTAATTATCCACTCCTTCAGATCATCGATCATTCCTGAATCTCCATCCTTTAACTGAGGATTTTCTTCAAACATCAGGGCAATCGCACCTGTTACATAGACGGTTGAGGCACTAGTGCCGTCGGCCAGACCCCAAGTTCCACCGGTCATAATCACCGGTACATCACGGGCAGGAGCAACGATTTCAGGCTTTTTGTCCGGGTCATTTCTCGGTAATAAAAGTGGCCAAATTTGACCGTTATTATCCCCTACTGAACTGCCTTTCCAAAGAGCGCCGTTCGATTGTACTCCACCGACGCAAATTACCGATTCCACACTTCCAGGACTTCCAACATCTCCATCATCA
>Ga0114997_10001658_pt1 | contig 18289 bp, 27 predicted proteins | sample ArcticOcean_MG_C_2_FD_87045 | JGI IMG/M metagenome (GOLD analysis project Ga0114997, IMG submission 87045) | Marine microbial communities from western Arctic Ocean - ArcticOcean_MG_CB4_136 | ecosystem: Environmental > Aquatic > Marine > Oceanic | place: Arctic Ocean: Canada Basin | collected...
AAGGGCTGGAACTATTATCTCATCTCCTCTTTGGGCAGCGGCTATGTCATATAGAGACAAGCATGCATTGATAACAGCATCTGTCCCTGAGCTCATTGCTACACTTCTTTTGTAGTCAAATATGCCAGACCATTCTTTTTCCAACTGCTTAACCTTTGGGCCTCCTGAAGCCCAGTTTGTATCGCATACGTGCATTAGATTTTTTCTAGCAACGTCTCCAATAACAAGCTCTCCAAATTCTATTCTCTTCATCTCTAGTCTTCCTTGTTATTTATGGATTTTATAATTTCTTTGTGAATCTGTAGATAATTTTCGCAATACTTATTAAACTTTATTAAATCTCTATCGTCGCAGGTCATCCCATCATCATCTCTCAGATAGCTTTTTTCAAAATAAACTTCATCCTCTGGCAACTTGTCTCTAAGGTGTAAGATCGGATTAGTACTGTCTAGATGGAATAGTCTGGTCTCTTTGTAAATTCGACCGATGTAATGATCTATATATCCATGTTCCATATTTGGTAATGCGAAAAATCCCAGCTCTCTAACGCTTTTTGATGTTATAAAGGCATGGTCTGGCACGCACTGCGGGTATGGATCGCTACATGGGCTAAAGTAATATAATATATTGCCTCTTTCTTCAAAAATAGATCTTACTCTATCAAAAACTGAAGTATCAACAAAAGATATGTCGTCAGAAAAATAGCCAACTATATCTCCACAGGAATATTCAAATAATACATTATATATATTGCTTAGATATTTTGTCTTAGGGGTTCTTACTACTTTTATTTGGTTGTTAGTTCGGGTTATTGCATCTATATCATAAGATTCGTCGTCTTCATCTATACCAATTACTAACTCTAGGTCAGAGCCCAAACAATCTGTTAGCTCTAATAAAATCCTTTGTATTTGAGAGTACCTCTTTCTAGTTGGTATTATTAGGCTTATCTTCATAGCGATAGGCCTAACTCTAATGCTGTTTGCAATCTTTGTGGATAGCTTATGTCTGAGTAGTTGGTGCTATAGAATGAAAACGTGTTCTTTCTCTTTGTCTTTAGCTCTTCTCTGTTGTTGCATAATTCTACAATTTTATCAATGTTTTTTATATTTATACTATTTATATCATTACAGAATTCGTTTATTCCCCATCCTTCTGAGACTACAGAGGGCATACCGAAAGACATAGCATATGTTAAGGAGACTGAGTGGACTTGAACTGACGGAAGCAAAAATAGGTCTCCGTTAGAAAAAATATTGTCCATATCTTCTTTTTTCATGTATTCTCTATATACCCTTACCCTTTGGGGAAATCTTTCTTTTGCTGATAAATTTTTTAAGGTTCTTAGACTAAGGGTCACATCACAACCGTGTTCTACAAGATCAATAAAAAGTTGGTTTACTAGCGATCCTCCTCGGTTAAAAAAATTATTGTCGTGTATGTCGTTCCAGCTAGACCACGCTATTAGATTTACAGGTCTTTGATTTAGAGAGTCTATATGTTTTGATACTGTGTCTACGGCTTTATCTTTAGAGCTTAGAGGAACATGGAAAACTTTAGTCTTGTGATTGTTCCATAGTATCTCACAAGTATTCTTAATGTGGCTTATAAAGCCCCTGAAGTTATGATGGGTTAGTATAGCCTCATTTTGAAAGGTGCGGTACTCTTCTATATATAGAAAAAAGGGTTTGTCATAAATTTGAGGGTTGTCAGAATTGTAATACGATAGGTTCATCCCAGCTTCAGGATGGTCTAATCCTATTATGTTGATATCCAAACCAATGTCTTTTACAGCATCTCTGACTATATCATATAATGTATGATCTATTTTCCAAGCAAAAAGACTAATCATTTAAAATTTTTCTTTCTAGTCTTATTGATACCATTCTTTTTATATTCTCTACTGCTCTGCTTCCAAACTTGTTTTGTATCTTATTTATAAATCTTGGATTTTCAAACAGGGCATGGAAGGCATAGTCTCTAAATGCTAGAACCTCTTCCGACTCTAAATTATACGTCTTACTGGGAATATGATCATATGATAAAAATCCAAATCCTGAGTATTCTTCTGGAAGTTTCCAGCCTTCCTCTTTAGCTTTAAGGTATAAGGGACTTCCCGGCAACGATGTAGCGCAATAGATATTAGAATTTTCTGCGTTGAGTTCGAGAGCTAAATTTAAAGTTTCTTGCATTGTATCCCAACTGTCATGTCCAAGGCCGACAATATAGTTTGCACATACATTAATGCCTGCATGCTCAACCATTGAAACAACTTCTCTTATATTTATATCTTCAAACTTGCCCTTAGTTATCTCTCTTCTAATGTCTTGGTTTCCCGCTTCAATCCCAAGAGCAAGCCAATTAACTCCGGCATCCCTTAACTTATCAAGATATTTACGCTTTACCGTATCTATTCTTGTGTACGCCCAGATATTAAAATCATAACCTCTCTCAATTATTAAGTCTGACAACACTTCAAAGTGCTTGGGTTTTAGAACCCACATCTCATCTGCTATTTTTATTTGCTTAACCCCTTTCTCGGCAAGGTAGTCAAGTTGTTTAATTGTGAACTCGGGATTCCAGTACCTAAATTTATTGAAGTCCGCCGATGCCTTCTCTGGGTCATTGTCGTCTCTATTGATAATATTTATCATGCAAAATTCACACTTGAATATACAACCAAGAGACGTGTAGATGCTTGCGAAAGGGGCTCTGTCTTCATCAATATAATTGGCGTGCCAAGAACTTGTTCTATAGTTGTCAAAAGACGGCATTAGATCATAAGCGATTCCCGGCAAATCAACTTCTAGAAGCTCTTGTGGGACGATTCTCTCAGGGGGATTTATTAAAATCTCTCCAGTGCTCTTACGATAGGCAATACCATTAACTGACTTTAGTCCATCATCAGAAATATCTGTAGATAGAAGATTTAGTAAAGCATATACTCCTTCGTTTGTAAAGGCGACATCAATAAAACTATGCTTCTCAAGCACCTCAAGAGGTAAGGCGTTTACATGCGGCCCAACGAAACCTATCTTTGTTCGCAGGCTAGACAAGCACGATGCCGCTGGTATGGCCCCGCTCATTGCGGCAGTTGAGGCATTTGGGTTCTGCCCAGTCACAACGAATAGTATGAATCTTGCACCGTATGATTCTACATCTTTTAAAAATTTATCTACACTTGGCCTCTCTATCTCCATATCATATATAGCAACGCCATAGCCTCGACTTCTACAGGAATTAGCTAGCAACCCAGCCCAAATATTCGTTTCCTTGGCTGAAAAGTCATCTTTTAAGTCTTGATATAGATCTGCTGCGCTCGGAGCAATAATAAGAATGTCTAGTTGTCTCATGTGTAAAGGTCTCCATGTTCGACTAATAATGTTGAAATACCATCATCTCTATCAAGTGCTTTTTTATAAGCTGGAAGAATTTGTTCTGGATAAAGAAATTCTACCACATCTATAGTATCACACATGTCTTTAAATGCCTGAGCATAGTTAGCTTTATGTTGGTGTCCCGGGTCTAATGGATATTGTGAGCCTACAACGGCCTTCATAATCACTTTTGGTCTTGATTCTGCATCCGACATTAGAGACCACTTATCTAGATGGTTTACTATCTGATTAGCTGCTAGTATAGCAAAGTTCATTCGTGGATATAGTGATACTGGGATTCTTCCCTCCAGCGCAAGTCCCAAGCAAAACCCTGCTTGAAAATCTTCGGCCACAGGAAGCTCAAGAAGCTTTTCTGGAGAGAAGTCCTTCACTTGGCGAGTAAGTGCTGTTCCTTTGTACTCTACCGCTTGCCCTACAAAAATAGTATTGTCATTTTCATTTAGGTATTGCATACCTTTATTTATTTCGTCTATATATATCATATCTATACCCCTTTCTTTACTTCGGGTACAGCTTGTCTTATGCGATTTGTCAAATCTAACATATACTCGTGTCCACCCCTGTTGGCTTTGATGTAGGAAATCTTTCCACAGTGTGTGCAGCATGAGTGATCCATTCGATGAGACGAAGGGCTTCTATATAGAGTTTTGCAGTTTGAGCATTTAAAAAGCAATAGAATATCTAATCCTACTGGACTTATAGTGTCTATTACTTGGTCTTCTTTCATTTTCTTGTTTAAAGTAGCGACAGTATTCATGATTTCTAACTGTGGCGACGGGGTACTGGTGTCATAGTGGTCGCAAGAAAGATTATTATTTTTGAGGACATCAACATAGGCTTCTACGATAGTCTGCGGTAAGACTTCATAGCTCATTCCTCCATTGTCTCTGATGAATTCGCTTGGTAGTACTTCATATGGTCTGACACGTTTAAAGGTGTCTACCAACTTATCCTCTAGCACTACCGGCATCTCTTCTTTTCTGCAGTAGTTAGATAGGCCGATTCCTGCTCCCAATACGATATCTGCTCCACCACTAGCAAACTTAGTGTTTAGAAAATGTCCTAAGATTTTCTCTGTCTCTCTCGTAATGAGAGGATAGCAAGAGTACTCCGTTTTAAAAAATAATTTGTTGTCGTGATCAAGTGAAAATGTATCTTTTGCAAGGCCTTTTTGATCTATAAAGTGAACAAGGGGCATCCCATAGAAGACCCTATCTACCTTATCTGATAGGAAGTTCTCTACGCATTGCTCTATTATTAAATCAAAATTATTAGTTTTTATAGTCAGGTCGTCATTCAATACCCATAAGTATTCTGCGTCTGACCTGTCTACCATAGGCTGTATAATGTCTTTATGTCTATTTACATAATCTTTTTCACAAAGTACGCAGTTACTGCCTTTGTTGCTATTGACATATGTGTTTATCCTATCTTTTTCTTGATGGCAGGAAAGGAACATGGACGTTTTATGGTCGTCCTCATCAAAGCCTATCCATAAATCAATATTATCTTTATTGCTACAAGAAGAAAATACGCTTTCTATGAGCAGCTCAAGGCTATCAATTCTTTTTCTCGTACAAACAAAAATTCCTAGCTTTTTATTTTTAGAATTCAACAAAGACTCCAGTTCCGGAATGTGGGTATGTCATATTATACTGGTAATAGGCTATTTTAAAATTTTTACACTTAGAACTAAGATTCCTATATATCTGATACCATTCTTGAGTGCTCCCGTTCCAAGTCTCTTCTGTAATGGTTCCTACTGACTTTCCATTGTCCTCAACGACCCAAGTAATTGGAAGGTCATGGTTCATGGAATATCTTATTGACTCGCTAGCTATTCCTGTCAGGAAGCTCATATCTCCAATGAAGCAGTACACTCTAGCGTCAGACTTGGACGTTTTAAGCTGCCACGCTGTTCCAACAGCTATTGGGCAGATCCCTCCCACTATGGCGGAACTAAAGAAATTGTGTTCTGGGAAGTGCAGAGTTATTGACTTGCCCTCTAAGATTTTCTTCTTGACTTCTTCGCGGGGAACTCCCTTCAATAGAGCATGAGAATGGCTCGCCCAAGTTGAAAAAAGATAATCTTCTTTCTTAACTTTATAGTTTTTAAATATAGCACAAAGATCCGCTTCATTATTGTTTCGTAAATGGACTGGAGCCTTGATCTTTCCAGACTCATATATCTCTTCAATTTCTTTTTCAAAGTCTCTTATTTGCTTAGAGTTCATTTGGTTTTGTCTATTAATTCTTGCAATGTTCCTGAGTTTAGGTCTCTATCAGAAACCATAGTAACTGGCACTTTCCATTTCGGATTTATATCTTTGTCGTTGAAGTTGACAGCCCACTGGTCTTCTGGGCAAGTGTAGTATTCACTCCACTTATATAAAAAGATACAGCTCTTACTTAAGCACTGGTGGGCATTGAGGTGTCTAGGAGGAACCAATATAGCTCTGAGTTTACTTGAGTTAGAATTCAATATAAACATCTCTGTCTGGTTCCTGTCCACGTCGTGTACCACTAACTGCACAACCCCATCAAGACATGTGATAAGCTTATAAGTGTCTGCGTCTCCATGGAATCCTCTTACTACACCCTTGTAGGATACTGAAACCTTGTCTTGCTTAAATGGGATCTCAATCTCTCTGTCGTCATAGAACGTAAATATCTCTCCTCTAGGCTCCGTATACTTTGAGCACTCTATTATGCTACACGCCATGAGCCTCTCTGACCCTCTCCACATCCTCTGAAATATCTTCTTCCCAGCATTTCACAAGCGTTTCAAGTGTCAGCTTTATTGCGCCTTGTGCTGTTTCTTCCTGTTTCATATATTCTATTGACTGGCTATTATTGTGTAGAACATGGTCTAAAAATACATGAGAGTATTCTACCAATCCTAGGCTGTCGAATATTCTCCACAGATGAACGTCTCCACCATGAGACACGAACTTTTCAGACATAAAGAATCCCAGTGCCTCATAGGATGCCCGTGTCAATATTGGAAATGAAGAGTATCTTCTAGATTCTGTTTTGTCTACACTGTTGTCATTTGTGGCGACATATAAGATTTGACTTGGGTCATATGAATCAATTATCTTCTTATCCCAGTGATAAGTTCTGAAGATTACATCATCATTAAGAACAAAAAGAAAATCTCCAGTGGCTATCTTTGCCATCTCATTTATAGACACATGAAGGTTAGAAGGCCTGTCTATAACCCTTACTTTTAAATTATCTAAGTTGGTATTCTCTAGAAACTCTTTAGATTCAGAGTCGTCGCTATCTATGGTTACAAACACTTCTATGTTGCTGACGTCGTGTGCTGTCGCATATAAAGATGATAACAGGTTATTTAATAACCCGACCCTTTTCCTAGTGTTTAAAAATAGTGATATTTTCATTAATTTCCTTTTTCAATCCTTATTGAATCCTCGTCGAAATGCTGAGTTGAGAACTCAAACATCTCGACATCCGTTAGTCCTGTCATCTGATGTCTCATTCCTACTGGGACATGAAAGGTTTCTCCAGACTTAAGAATTGTTACTTGAGCGTTCAAGTCATTCTTATTGTCAGCCCACCCATACCTTACCTCAAGCTCTCCTTTGTGAACGTAGAATGTTTCGTCTTTGAGCTTATGGTAGTGCCAGCTACACCTCTTACCCTTTTTAAAGAACAGTAGCTTTCCGCAGTATTCCTCTTTATTTACAATCCAATCCTCATATCCCCACCCTTTGGGGACAAAAACCCTGTCCTCCATTATCCAGTTACTCCTACAGCGATTAGAGTAAACGTTCCTGTTCCTGTACCGGCGTTATATATCTGGAAATTTTTATTTGATCCATCTACCGTTGCTCCAGTATAGGGATCAGAATAAACATAAGAAGCAGACGGCTTAATTAGAATATTTCCGCTTTGTCCGTTGAATGGGGCATCAAAGACATTGGAGCCGGTTGCCCTGATAGCGAGATCTTCCCCTGTGGTGGTAGAAAGGTTCGTTACGCATATAGATTTAATATTATTAAGGCTAAGGTTCATAAAGCCCCCCACAATACTTTGTGTTAGACTGTTAAAGTCTATAGAGTATGATGTGGAGGGGTCAATCTGACCAGCCTGCACGTTATAAACGCTATTTATCTGCAGAGATCCAGTTCCAGCAGTAAGGGCTTGACTATACGCCACAGACCCTTGTCTGTTATCATTTGAATTGCTGTCAGTTTCTTGTTGCTGAAAGATTATGTCTGCAGAAAGCGTAGATGTTGTATTGAGTGCCATTTATTAGCTCCAGTCACTTATTTTTTTTTATAACCATACATATATTATACCCCTTACTTTATCTTTCTGGGCTTTATTTTAATTAACCTATGCGGTTCTTTTATTATTCCAGTTTTTTTAGACACCTCTTTGTTTCCCATATAGAGAAACTCTAGTCCACAAGAGTTCTTTCCTATTCCCTTACATAGCAGGCCATTGCCAACAAGCCTTACCACCTCGTACTTTCCTTTACACCCCATATATATCTTATCGCCTATGGCCGATTCCTCTGACCCTCTTGTGCATACAAAATATGGCCCAGTTCCTTGAACCACCCTAAACGGCTCTCCTTTTTGCATGGCTCGCCAATCCTTTATTTCATTCTTGATTGGTGTGTTCTTTGATATAAATACCCCTCCACAGGAATTGCATGCTCTAGATCTTGCGGCATTTATAGAGTCGCACTTCTTGCATAATTTCTGTCCTCTTCTCAGTTTCATATTATTTCCAGTGCTCCATAAAAAAAAATAAACCCTTACCTACATTATACCATGATTACTAATAAATTGCAAATAAATTTTAGATTTTTTTCATTCTATTTATAATATCAGTAGTGGAAATCCCATCTGTATAAGGGACAAACATGATCTCACACCCTATTCTATCTAAGAACTGTTGGTCTATACATAATTGTTTGAAGTAATCTTTGTTCTTCCAATCACTCCCTAAAACTATATAGTCTGGATTGTTTTCCTCAATAAAAAAGGCCTGCTTCTCATACGAATCCATTATAAAGGAATAATCTACATACTTACATGAATTAACCACAGCTAATCTTTCATACTGATCCATCACAGGACATCTCTTATAGAAAGATGCGAAGTCATCACTATTTACAGCAGCTATAACTTTTGATACGGAACCCAACTGATATTTAAGATTCTTAAAGACATTGACATGGCCATAGTGAAACAAATCAAAGGTTCCTCCTATGTATATCTTTTTAATTGTCATAATCCTACTACTATTCCATCTGAAGAATCATGGTTCATCTTCTCATGTCCTCTATATGTGTCTTGTAAAGATTTAAACGACTGGTCTTCAAGAGATAAATGATAGTCCCGATAAGAAACAAGACCTACACTGTTAAGGTATGCTGTTCCGTGAACAAACAGTTTATTCTTTAGGCACATCTCATACATTGTTTGCTCCGGCATAAAGTATGGAATGTCTTCACTAACCCCTTTTTGACCTATATCATAAGACAAAATTCTTGCTACTTGAGAGTCAAAGTATTTTTCAAAACACCTGTAAGAGTTAGCTGAACATGAGAACATCTTATCTCCAATCCAAGTCGTGTTCCTTGCAAATCCATTTTCACCCACAACAGTAATCCAAGCTGGGAATAGATAATCTCTCCTAAACTTATCCAGCTTCTTTGTTTGTTCATTAGCCCACTCTATAAGAGAAACCATATCATGAAATAGTTTTGTTCTTAACTTTTTTGGCAGTATTTCTACAAAATTATCAAACCTAAATCTAAAAACAAGATCATATTTTTTTTGATTGATTATACTATATTCATGGACTAGAGTAGCAGACTTTGATATAGAATATGTTTGAGATAAATGTAGAGGAGAGGACAGAAAGGAGTTGTAGTTATAATTTTGTGACGGATCGACTATTGAAGTTAGCCAATCGGGAATATCTATCGTTGTACTTTTGTGTAGTACAGATCGTATTATGGTGTCTGTGGCTGTCTTGATGTCCTCGTTCTCTCTTTGGTCTTCTACAATGAGAGACTTAGGGCTATATGTTTTTGTTAAAGACTCTTTTAAATCTTCTGTATCAAGAGTTTCTGAGGTTTGCATACTTCTTTTTGGAGATTTAGCTCTTGGCTCATACCAATCGTTATTCCAAGCATGTATAAAGAAGTCGACCTCTACATTGTCTGCGTCAAAGAATTTAAAAGTGTTTTTACAGCACTTGTCAAAGTTTCTTGGCATCCCAGAGAGAGATACCGCTATTTTGATGCTTTCTCTCAATTTCTACCCCACCTAACCGCCATGTCTTCTGTGCTTGATCTCATTATCCTACCGAACCCTCCATTTGTAGCTCAATTAGTTTATTAAGTTCAACGCTATATTCCATTGGAAGAATTTTGGTGAGTGGCTCAATAAATCCACTGACAATCATGGTGGCCGCTTCAGCTTCGGTCATTCCTCTCGACATCAGATAGAACAACTGGGACTCTCCTAATCTACTTACAGAGGCTTCATGCTCTACGGTTACATCTTGTGCCTCTACTTCAATGTAAGGGTAGGTATCTGATTCGCTTTCGGGATCAAGTATTAACGCATCGCACACCACACTGGACTTGCATCTCTTTACGTCTTTATTCATCCTACAAAGACCTCTATAGGAGGAGCGTCCTCCATCTTTGGAAATGGACTTAGACACTATACGGCTAGAAGTATCTGATGCACAGTGAATCACCTTTGCCCCAGCGTCCTGATGCTGCCCTTTTGCCGCAAAAGCGATACTAAGAACTTCTCCTCTTGCTCCCGGCTCCATTAAATAAATAGCAGGATATTTCATAGTCAGCTTAGAACCAAGATTGCCATCAACCCATTCCATTAGACTGTTCTCATACGCCACAGCTCTTTTGGTTACAAGGTTATATACATTATTAGACCAGTTTTGTATAGTGGTATATCTACATCTAGCATCTTTTTTGACTACTATCTCTACAACCGCAGAGTGTAAAGAATCGCTAGTCCAGACTGGTGCTGTACAGCCCTCAACATAGTGTATATCAGATCCCTCATCACAAATTATAAGAGTTCTTTCAAACTGACCCATGTTCTCTGAGTTGATTCGGAAATATGCCTGTAGTGGGAATTCTATTTTTACCCCTTTGGGTATATAAATAAAGCTACCACCAGACCAGACAGCCGTATTTAAAGCAGCAAATTTATTATCAGCAGAGGGTATGATGGTTCCGAAATACTCTTTTACTAGGTCGGGATGCTGTTTTAGAGCTTCGTCAGTGCTAAGAAAAATAACGCCCTGATCCGCTAAATCTTTTTCAAGACTTCCATAGATTACTTCGGATTCGTATTGAGCTTTCACTCCAGATAGATATTTCTTTTCAGCTTCGGGGATGCCTAGCTTGTCGTATGTTTTTCGGATTTCATCAGGAACATCGTCCCAATCATTCTCTTGTCTGTCCGAGGGCTTTACATAATAAATAATATTATTAAAGTCTATGCCACTTAAGTCGCCACCCCATGTTGGTAATGACTTTTGGTAAAATATATCAAGAGCTTCTAGTCGATAATCCAGCATCCATTCCGGCTCATCTTTTATTTCAGAGATTCGACGAACGACATCTTCGCTCAACCCCTTGTCAAATGTCTCCACATTCACATTGGCGTCATGGAATCCATATTCATATTCATTTTTATTGTTCATAAAAGTAACCTGTTAATTAGGAGGAGCCTGTTGCTGAACAGGATTAAACTTCTCTTCGAGAATATTCTTCTCTTCTATAATTTCTTTGTGTGTTGGTTTCTCTGGAAGGGTAAATCCCCCCATGCTGTTTTCTAAAAACTTACTGATCTCATTAAATCTTTCGTCGCTCTTTACATGCTCTGCTTTTAATTCCGCAAGCTGCTCCACCGATTCTTCTCTGATTACTTTAAGTTGTAACTTTATTTCTTTAATGTCTTCGGTCGCTGTAGTAGCCTGACTGTATACGTAGAAAGCAACACCCCCAACGAGAGAAGCTATTAGAGATGTTAAGGATGAGATTACTACAGTGTCGATAATCTTTTTAGTTGTTGTTTTATTTTCTTCTTTCACTTTACCCTTCTCCACCTATGTCTAATTTAAATGGATTGTCTGGGTCATTGTGAGCGTTAAGTTCTGACCTTCTACCCTTTTTAGCTGATACAGATTCATTGATAATTTCTTGCAGCATATTCCTAGACTCTCTCTTGAATCGTATTTTAATCCGAAGTTTCTGGTAGTCTGTTAAGCTACGAGCGTTATTAAACTCATTCCAGTAATACTTAGGTCTATAGGGTTTGTTCATAATCTTATCCACATTTCTACAATAGCCGTGCCTAGAATAGTCCCACAAATGAACCCAGACATAAAAAGCCATTTGAATTTTGATTTATATACTAATATTCTTTTTTCTATACTCATTATATACATCCTCTGCTACAAAACAACCCTGCGGCTAACGACAGAAAGAAATACAATACAGCTTTGCTATAAAACTTTAAGTCGTACTTTTCTATTTTACCCATCAAACATCTGCTCTTTCCAATTTCTAATGTGATACATTACATCCTCTGTGCATCTCGGACATGGCTTAGTGGTAACGTCGCCATCTTTATTATACGGGTAGACAACACCTGAATCATTACAGTGCGAACACTTAGGTTCTTTATCGTCTAATTTATCTAACATTATCGTGACCCTAGTATTGCGAGTATAAAACACGTCAACATAACAGCGAGAAAGAAATAAATCCCCATAGATGCTGTATTTACTCGCCTCTTGAGCTTGTCTTGTCCCTTGCTGTTTTTGTTTGTATGGTCATAATTAGTCCATTGCATAATATTCTCCTAATTATTTAAGTCTATAGTATATTGTACAGCCAAAACGATATACTTATCAAAATTTATCATTCATAAGGCCACCTTTTAGCAATTACCTCATTGACTCCATCAATAGTAACAAGCCATCGTCCATATTTACCTGTCTTCCCAGTAAAGACCTCAAAGTATCCCTCTTCATCTGACTGCTCCTTTATTAGCCCTTCTAGAATGGAGGTTGCTTCGGAGAAATTCGCACGACCTCTCTCTGGGGTGTCTACTCCAGTTAGCCTACATCTTACATTAGCTTTTAGATAGAAGCCCAAGTCAATTTCTACATCTATCGTATCTCCGTCCACACACCTGACCAGCTTTGCCCTGTAGACGTACATTACTCGCGTGCCTTATCCTTTTGTGAAACCGAGCTAGAAGAAATGAAGCTCAATTCTTCTTCAGAAAGCTCTCCGTCTAGGTAACTTTGGGCATCTATTCCGTTTTCTCTTAGAAACTTTCTAATTAATTCATGGTCGTATCTTTCCAAGACCATATTTTTGAAGCACAAAGGACACATTCCGACAGTCTCCTCTTCGCTATGCCCTTCTACATAATGAAGTATCCTTACCTGAAGACCCATAATTGTTCGTTGATTAGAAGCTCTTTGGGAATTAAGCAAGAAAACTTCCTCTTGAGCTTCTCTGGTATAGCGATGAGTTTCTCTTATCTCGTACACTAAGAAGGAGATGGGGATTAACAAAAGAAAGAAGAATACTTTTCTGTAATCTAGTTTTATTAGAGATTTCATTTTTTCCATCCATTGAGTAAAAGTCTCATAGCGTTTCCTCCTAGAAACTTGCTTATCACAGAGTCATCGCACCCAACAGCCCTTAGATGAGCAGTTATTCTTGGTAGCTGACCCATATGCACTATCTCATCTGGAGGATCGGTAAAGCCATCGAAGTCAGTTCCGATTGCTGGAGTTTCTGTGCCCGCTATGTTAATAATGTGATTCATTGTTTGTTCTATGTATTTCAATCCCAACTGAGAGTCGATTGGGGAAATCCAATAATTCATAAAGATGATACCAAGAACACCTCCGTGATCTGCGAGCCACTTAATCTCCCAGTCTTGAAGATTATAAGATAGTCGATTGACTTCAAACGCACCACCATGACTACAGAAGATGCACTCTCCAGCATTATGATGTTCTGCTAGTTCGTATATTCTTTTTCTTGCCCTAAGCGTACAGTGAGATATGTCTAACAACATCCCTAGCTCAAACATCCTTTGAACAACAGCTTCACCTATGTCAGAAAGACCCTTATCCTCATCCCATTTACTGAGGAGGCTTTCCCAGTCTCCGTGACTGAGGGCGTATTCAGGCCACGGAAAAACCGGAGGAGCGCAGTCATTCTCATAGAAGTGAGCTAGGGTTAGATATGCTACGCCCTTATTATAAAACTCTTCTAGATTAGTTAGTGCATTATTTAATTTTTCACTATGAGGAGTGTCAGTGTCGTGAGGATGTGTCTTTGCTGAGTTTGCTTGAAGAGAATGTGCCCCTTCTACAGAATGAATAAAGGCAAGACTTCCTGACTCTAGTGCCTCGTTTAAATCAGAAACAGACTTGCACATTTTAATCTTTCTGACATTCTCTTTATCGTTCCAGACTATAACCTGAGATTCTATCTCGTCTAGGACATTCATCGTAGCGTCGAAGTAGGAGGACTCATAGATTTCTTTTCTGACGTTAGGAGCCAGCTTGATTAGCCACTTAGCTAGGGACATATCCTCATACCAGCCTCCTTCTGGGATGAAGGCGGTAGACAAGAGAACGTCTACTCCTCCTTCTATCAGCTTTGGGAAGCTGGTTCTATTAGAGAGAGGCCAGAACTTCCTCTTGAAAAGACCCATAAGGAACTTCTCTTTTTCTGAACCCATATTTCTATGGAAAATAGAAGCCTTGATAGCGGGGTGACAGTGGAGATCAACTACAGTTGAGGTGTCGTGTAACTTTTTTGCGTTCATTAGGTCTTCCTTAGTATCGAACATAAGATAAATAGCATAATGCCTATAGGGATAATGCCTCCAACGATAAAGATTGGCCAGAAAGCTATTTTGTTTATGGTCTTTTTCACTTCACAGCCAACATTCTTCCCTTTTGGGTTTTTACTATGTAACCCCTCTGAATCAAGAAAGGTTCGATCTTTTGCTCTATGGTTTGTCTATCCATACTTAAGGCACTACATAAGGTATTTACACCAATCGCGATTCCATTGGGCAACTTTTGTAGCACGCTTAGGTAATCTCTGTCTATTGGATTCAACCCATTATCGTCAATACCCTGCATTTTTAATGCTCTAGTGACCTCAGATTTATGCAAACCGCTTACGTCATAGGCTATTTGATAATCCCTTACCCATTCTAAAAAGTTATTAGCTATTCTAGGAGTTCCACGACTTGCTTTAGCAATAACTTTTATTCCAGCCTCTTCTATATTTACTTTGAGCTTTTTAGCATTTCCAGTAATCAGTTCAGCTAATTCGTCTGTTTTGTAGGGTCGCATAAAGTGTTTTAACTTGAAACGATCCAAGAATGGTTGAACTAGATCGCCCATCTCCGTAGTAGCACCAACAAGAGTGAATTTAGGGACATCTATACTAATAGTTTCCCCTTCGCTATTCTTTCCTGCTGGAATAACGATGTCTAGCCTGAAGTCTTCAATCACAGTGAGTAGATACTCTTGTACCTTACGATTCATGCGATGAATTTCATCTATGAATAAAATGGAACCCTTTTCCATCTTCATTACATATGGAAGTATGTCTTTGTTTGTGGATATTGCGGAACCATTGGCTATTTCAATTTTAGCGTCAAGCTCATTGGCTAAAGCTCTTGCGAGAGTGGTCTTTCCTAGCCCTGCGCCTCCATAGAAGAGACAATGTTGTAGAACGTCACGACGAGCCTTCACAGACGCTATAGACACCCTTAGATTCGTTATAATATCTTCTTGACCAATCAGGTCATCAAGTCGTGTCGGTCGTAGTTCGTTTGTCATTTTTTATTGCGTCCTTAATGAGGTCAGCTATGGACATACCCTGATGGTATACATTGTTAATAAGTTGTGTAGCTTCTGAAGCTGTGTAGCCCTGACTCCTAATGGCTGCTTTCGCCTTTTCCTTTATGGGGTCACTATTCTTTTTAATTGGTAAATTATTTTTTGGAGAGGTCTTTGTAAAAGTGGTTGTTTGAATAGGACTTTTAAAGACAGGAGGAACAATCAGAAGTTCTCTACACTCAGGACAAGAATAGCTTACCTGTTCTTTCTGTGGAATCTTTGAATTACTAAGTCTGAAATGCAGATAGCAGTTTGGACATTTGTAGTCAACGTCCATTTGAATCCTTGCGATTTTAGCCCTCATTTTTTATTCTCTCTTTATTTAATATATCGACCTATATTGAATGAAACAAGTAGGGCGTGCAGGAATCGAACCCGCATCAGAGGCTTAGAAAGCCACTGTTCTATCCGTTGAACTAACGCCCCTTATATTGTGGTTATCCAATCTGGTGCTTCCCTACGCTTCCAATTGTGAAGGTGAGACTTAGCTCCATTGTAGTAGTTGCGGTAAGCAACGACTGAATCTTTAGACTTGTATTCGTCTGGCATACACTGTGGCATGTCAGTAAAACCTAAGTCTGGTATGTCAGGAATATTTGCAGAACACCACATGATAACAGAGGTGCTTGCGTGCTGTTTATCGTATCTATATGTATACTCACTGAGCAACGCTTTAGCATGAGCAGTAAGCCACACGTAATTGCCTACGCTATGTCTAGTCCATACAGCAGAAGGGTGATTGTAATGTGTCTTTTTATAGAACTTCTCTGGCAGTTCTGCATCTCTAGGACATACATGGTGTGATGTACAGAGTAGCTGTGCAGACTCCAGTATCATTTTCACTACATGCTTGTTGCCCATGTGCTGTGCTGCTATAGTGGGAGACTTGTGTAAATAAAATATGTTCATACTTATGTTCTACCATAGGATATGTGAAATTGCAAATGTAAAGCGACCTTGACGGGACTCGAACCCGCAACCACCGGATCGACAGTCCGGTACTCTAACCAGTTGAGCTACAAGGCCAGTACCCCGTAGGAGAATTGAACTCCTGTTTTCGGCGTGAGAAGCCGATGTCCTAGTCCACTAGACGAACGGGGCAAAGCAGAGCAGGGCGATTGATAACAATACCAAACACCCCACTCTTACTAGGAGATATTAATTATTCATCCACTTATCTTTGAATGAATCCAGTGAAGACGTATCAATCTGGAAAGATACAGCCGGTTGGTCTTTTAACTCCACAGACTCTTCTGCTTCCATATAGTCTTCCAAATCCCAATCTTCATCGTGATCTTCGTCGTAGTCCTCATCCCATTCATAGCCTTCGTCAGTGGCAAGGGTGTACTGCATCTCGCCCTCATACAGCTTAATAACCTCATAGGATGTGGTACGTAGCTTCTGACAGTTACAGTCAGTAGGAACGCTCACAACGTCCTCTGGGTTAATCTTGACGATAATGCACTGATCCGAACTAGGCATAGGATTACCCTCTTCGTCCTCATAAAAGCCGCCGTAGCCTTGAACATACTCAAGAGTTCCTGCATGAAGTCCTGAGCTACAACTGTGATTACGGTCGTCGTCAACTCCAAAGCGAGCCATCGTAGGGCTTTGACCTACATTGTTATCTACTGTACCAGACCATTTATCCATGAAGTCGTGACGAACAGCCTTGTAAGCCAAGAAGCAACCATCTTCGGTGACGGGTAAGCTCTTGTGCGAGAGAAAGTCAAACAGTTCTCGCCTTGAGGCAAAACTAGGGTTCTTCATCATGTTCTTCAGGAAGTTGATGAGGGGCTGAACCGGAAGTCCTTGACGCATAAAGCTAAGAATCTTCTCTGTCAGTGTGTTGTGGACTTCTTCGCCCTGATAAACAACACATCCATCTTTAACCTGAACCTCTGAGTCTTCAAGATAATCTTGAACCTGAGTAGACTTATCTAAAATCAATAAGATTTCATCCTCAGTCTTCTTGTTACGTATCGCATCCATTATTGATGCGTGAGCTTCGTCTGTTGAGTTGACGAAGTATTGTTTGCCGTTAAGCACGATACTAATGTTGCCTTCGTCAGAAATTAAGTAAGCAGTCATTTTAAAATCTCCTAAATTTTAGTTACATAGGTCGAACGCTTCGACCATTTTAATTAAGTTTTGAACTACGTTCTTGTCAGTATTTTGAATGTAGCTCCTGTCGATCCAGTCCATAAGAAAGGTGTATCTCTCTTCGCACTGTTTGGCGAGTTCTTTAACTTCCTCACCTATACTGTCATCGTCATTATCTACATTATACTTTAACCTTTTAGCAATTGCAAGGATTTTTCCTGCATTTTTTGAACTTTTTTCTGAGCCAACCTTGTTTAATAGGTTTCCAAGAATAGTATCTTCATTAACAGAAACTTTAGAATTGCCAAGCATCTGCACTAAGGGCAGAATCCAGTCTGTACACTTCAGGGCTGAATTTAGCTGTAAAATTTCTTTCACATCATTTTCATCAAGGTAAACCTCAAATGCCATCTTCGCCCATTCTTCAACAGACATCCAGTTATCCTTCTTGGCAACACGCTTAATCTGATTCGGCTTCATACCATATAGCTCTGGCATCTCAATACCGACAGCCATAAGCTCGCCTCGTAGCTGACGAATATCTATATCTTCACCATTCTGTAAAGATGTGTCATAGTTAAACCAAGAGACATACAGACGGTTCTGAGTGTCATCATTGAGATCGACCTCAGACTCACTCCAATAGCGAGACTCGTAGCGGTTACTGCTATAGCCCGTATTGTTTGGAGTGAACTCTCGGAGGGTTGTGGTAGACTTGCGAGCATATCCAGTTCTCCCCCCAGAATTTGCAGACGCTTTCTTAGGGGCTTCTGTAAGCTCAGAGGAAAGCATAAGCACGTTGTCGGAATCAC
>Ga0114997_10001659_pt1 | contig 18280 bp, 13 predicted proteins | sample ArcticOcean_MG_C_2_FD_87045 | JGI IMG/M metagenome (GOLD analysis project Ga0114997, IMG submission 87045) | Marine microbial communities from western Arctic Ocean - ArcticOcean_MG_CB4_136 | ecosystem: Environmental > Aquatic > Marine > Oceanic | place: Arctic Ocean: Canada Basin | collected...
CAGTTTGATTGGCCTCGGTTAGTTTCATGAGATGTTCGTAATCATTTCTGGCTTTTTTAACAGTTGCCTGACTTGCACTCGGGGCTGTTTTTTTTCTTTTTTTATTTTTTTTGGAATTTTTGGGAACATTTTTGTTGGAATCGCTGCTTGTCGACGGATCCATTTCTGTGCTCAGATTTGGATTTAAAGCAGAGATGGTCTCGTTGGGTTTAGAATCGTTATTGGATTCGTTTGGCACGTTGGCAGACTCGTCTAGTGCTGTTGTTGACATTTTATTAAAGGGTTAAGCTGAAACAAGTGTTTATTTTTGTGGTTAGATCAACTGATATTGATATAGAATAAAAATACATCGAATTCTATTCTAAAAATTCCAAGAATATTCTTAACATATATTTTTATTCTATTACCCCAACTCACTACTGTTTTTTCCCACGTCCCTCCTCGCATTTCTTCTTGTGGAAATCGGCCACAAGAAGACGATGTTCTTGAGACACAATGTAAATTCTATTTGCACATTTAACATGATCTGCGATGTACATGTGGTGAAGTGGTCTGTCTAATTCATTCGAGGATTTACGTTTTGACATATTTTCTTTATTCTAGAAATAAGCTGTGCGTGTGGGCTAACCGTAGGGAGCAGATGCTATCCGGGAGATAGTCGGTGTGAAATTTGTATTCAAAAATTTGTATTCAAAAACTTCAAGCTTATCTTTTTAATTTAAATCATGCCAAAAGTCAAGACAGTCAACGTGTACGACGACGTGCTCTGTGTGCGCCGCTCCAATCGACATGGCCGCCGTCGAACCCACCGACATACTCGCAAAGTAAAACAGGACAGAACGATGGACCGTCGAAAAGCAACCTACGACCGCGACTACGGCGGTTACCACGCGTGGGGGCCCGAGGTGAAGAGAACAAAACGCGAAAAGCGCCAAGTTGAAATGGAAAAGGATATTGTTCGCAAGCTTGGACAGGATAAAAATATGACGCCTATTGGGTATGCCGAAGACGATTTTGTCGTTCCCGACGACACCAAAGCGGTTACCTTTGCGTTCGATACAGATGCTATCTTGGATGCGGCGGACAAACATTCTGCTGAATCCGCACACGATACAGAAGAAGAGGATTGGGACTCGGATTGCCTTTCTGACTGTTGAATTCCAAAAAGTAGATAATAAAATGAGTTCTATTTTTTCTGTACTGAAATTGTAATTATGGATTTATTACCTAAAAAATGTTGGTCATTTGTGAAATTCGGTATAAAGAAAGAATATTTTAAATAAAAAAAAAAATGTTAACTTTTCAACATATTGGCACTGCCCGACACCGAGGTGAAAATAATACGGTCGATGTTATGTTGTATGGTCGCCAAGCCGATGGTACATCCACCGCTATTCGTGTTCTCGGCATCCAGCCGTATGGATTCACCACTAATACTGTTAATCGACAGACTGTCCGTGAATGGGTGCAGTGGGTGACCGCCATGCAGCGGACCGAGGGTGCATGCAAACGCCACAAAAAAGAGCACGACGAAGAAAAACCCGACCACGAAGTGTTAAGTTATTTCAATTGGTGTTGGAAATCCGCCCAAATTAACACGAGTGATATCCGCTGGACACGTTGTAGTGGCTACAATATTCGCCACGTGGAGGACGATGCACCTCCTGATGTGTGGAAATTCACGGTGAAACGCTACGACGTGTGGCGTGCTTTGTTGTCCATTCTTAAAAATGCGTCTTCCATGTACGAGAGAATACAAAAGTTTCGTGTAAAAATGTTGGCGCGTGTTCTAGAAGGAAAGTTGAACAGCATTACGAGCGCGCCCCCTCGCTTGAATTTGGGCACGGTGGAGTTGTACGAAACCATGTTTCAGCCCGAAATTGTCTGGATGGTCGACCACCAGTTGCCTGCATGTTCGTGGATGAATGCTGCCAATTATTTGCCTGCAAATCCTACTACGACTTCCTGTGGTGTTGAATACACGTGTTCACCGAGTGACGTAACACCATGTGCTGACCCACCTATTCCAATGGCACCGTTCCGTGTTTCGTCGTACGATATCGAAGCCATGCCGTACGTAAATCCTGACACTGGTGAATGTGAATTTCCTGATCCTACGCGCGATTGTATAACTACAATTGGCGTCACTTCTTTTAATATGGTTGATATGGAAATGATTCAAACTGTGTTCATGTTGGAATTGGAGGGTCAAGATCAGTGCTCTAAGTTACCCATGTTATCGGCGGAACTGCAGACGGATGCGTATGACCCTGCCGTGACGGCCGTACATTCCTACTTGGACGAATTCGAAATGCTGCGTGGATTTTCCGAATTTATTCGCAGGTATGACCCGGACATTATTACGGGGTACAATGTGCTCAATTTTGACAATGTTTATTTGATTCAACGTATTGAGGCGTTGTGTCCCCAACACGGTGGTCCGTACTGTGAAAACTGTTCGTCAATTCGCACCTTTTCTAGGATTGACCGCCCCACCACGCTAAAGAAACGATACACACATACCAACCAGCGTGGTGGTCAGGAAACGTGGGAAGCGTGGATTGAAGGTCGTGATTGGATGGATTTGTACCGTGTGGTGATGACGGACCACAAATTACGGTCGTATAAATTGGACAATGTTTGTTCTGAGTTGCTTGGTACTAAAAAAATCCATATTGCGTACGATGATATTCCTAAACACCAGAAAACACCAGCGGGGCGCGTATTCTTAGCCCAATATTGTGTGAAAGATGCGTGGTTGCCGTGTCAAATCATTATTAAACGATGTAAGTTGGTGAACGCCATTCAGATGTCGCAGGTGACGGGTGTACCGTTGACTAGTATTTTGCATCGCGGTCAGCAAATTCGCACATTATTATTGATGTTGCGCCAGGTGAAGTCGCGTTGTCGGTTGAATCCTTCGCATCATCGTTGGTTTTTGCCCGACGAGTTTAAAAAAATACCTGTCGAAGGTAGTTTTGAGGGTGCCGTGGTTATTACACCAAAACCTGGTTTTTATGAAACTCCAGTGGTCACATTGGATTTTGCTTCGTTGTATCCTTCTATCATGCGTGCCTACAACATGTGCTTTTCGACGCTCATTCCGCGTTTTGCGGACACGTTTGGAAAGTACGAGTGGTCGCCCGAGACGCACATGATTAAAGACCCCAAGGAAGATAATTATCCCGAGGTGCGACCAGTGCGCTCTTTCGACTATCCCGAGGGAGGAAAATTCGAATATCAATGGAAGAAAACGGACGTTTGCTTTGTCACGACGAAGAAACGTGTGGGAATTTTGCCCGAGATTTTGGAACAATTGTTAAATGAACGCAAACGTGTCAAAAAACTTCGCAAAAAATACGGCGAGAAATCCATGGACTATGCTGTCCTGGATGGTCGTCAATTGGCTCTGAAAGTGTGTGCCAATTCCGTCTACGGCTTTACAGGGGCATCCACAGGCTATCTGGGCGAAAAACGCATTGCATCGTCTGTTACTCGCGTGGGACGTGGAATGGCCAATCACACCAAATGGATGTGCGAAGATAGGTATAAAGACCACGGATTGGAAATCGTATACGGGGATACGGATTCTGTGTTTGCAAACATTCCCAGGTCGATGTGTGATACAAACTGTTCTAGGGAGGAACTCATCGACAAAGTCGACAAAATCGGTGACGAAATGGGCAAGTTTTGTACGCAAGCCTTTTTGCCACCGAACGACTTGGAGTACGAAAAATTTTATTATCCAATCTTGCTCAAAGGAAAAAAGCGATACGCTGGACATAAGTTTGAGCCAGGTCTTGCGCCTAAATTGGACGTGAAGGGCTTTGAATGTATTCGGCGTGATTTCGCACCGATCGTGAGCAAAACGCAGAAAACTGTGTTGATCAAATTGTGCAAAGAAAATGACGTGCAGGGTGCCATTGACTACGCGCGCGAGATGGTCCTCAAATTATTGGAAAATAAAGTACCCATCGAGGATTTGACCATGTCTAAACAATTGTCACGTCCTCCAGACCAATACAAAAACCCGATGCCTCATACTATTCTTGCCAAGAGATTGCAGGCGACACAACCCGCGCACATTGCGCCTAAAACAGGTGACCGCATACCCTTCATCATTCGACCAGGACATAAAGGTGAGAAGACATGCATGCGTGCCGTGACACCTGAAGATGTTGCCAATGGTAAGGCTTGTGCGGATACACGATGGTATTTGAGCAATCAATTGGAACAACCGTTGCGGCGTATTTTTGAGATGGTGATGGACAATGCGAGCAGTATTTTTGAAGTGTCGTCCGTGCAGCAAACCGCCACCATTTCCAACACCATGATGCGGTCATTTATCCAAACATCGGGACCCAGAGTACAAGAAAAAAGGAGACGGGAATCGGTAGAATACAAAAGGAAAAAAAAACCTAAAAAGGCGAGAGATATCGCGTCGTTTTTTCAATAATAATTATTTTTAAAGTAATAACTTACATATCTTTGTCTACGCTCTTCCGTGACTTTTAATCGTTGTTCTTCGATCGCATTCTTTTGATACTCTGGTCGGGGCCATGATTCACTTGATGACGTTGAGTAATACTGGCCATTTTCACAAACATCTTTCCAAGTCCAATCTTTTTCCGAATCGCGCCAATGTGTTGGTATGTCAATCACGTTTTTACTTTTAAGACCATTGTGAAAAGCGGATTGGCGTATTTCAACCACCTTACTGCCGTAAAAAGGAGGGTTTAATTTAATGGTACTCTCAAAATACATGCTGTGCTTCGAAGCGAACATGTCCAAACATTGTAATTTCAAATTCAAATACTGTTCTACTTCTGGTGCAACGTCCAGCCATGGTTCTACCCAAATCATGACCTCACCACGTTTCGACGCCAGATATTCGGCTCTTTCCCAAACTTCGTTAAAAGCCGCGTCTATTGCAGTGCGAACGGACACAGCACCGTACCATCGTTTCAAATAGCAGGGATTGACGGGAATGTCCAACTTATCAATTGCTCGTTGTCGACTCATTGTTTGTTGTGGATTCATTTTTGAATACAAATTGATTTAAATAGGTTTTATTCTAAAAAAAAATATTTTATTCATAATAATAACATAGTTCACAATTTGTATTCAAAAATGAATAAAAATGCAGCCTTCAGAACAATTTCTTAGTTCATTTTCGACATCAAATGTATTACGTTTCGACTCAAAACTTGTTGAATGATTTAAAATAGGTATTTTATTACTATGTAGAACAAAGTTTATAGGTTGAAATTTAGAATTACATTATTTTTATACCAATGATATTATTTAGAATACAATATATTGTTGTATGCTGTAATCAAAGGAGTTGCCAGCAGGAACCCTTTAAGCAGATGGGGTATACGGCAGACCCACTTACCAATGGTTCAGTAGAATTGACAACGAATTAGAGGGTTATGTTGAAAAAAAAAATGTTCACTGGGTTAGTGTTCATATATATCAAACTAAATATAAAATATTTTTTTTTATGTATTATCCCTCTAATTCGTTGCACATTTCTTCTGGAATTCTCACGTCATTCGGGTTTTCACTGTCAAAAGTATTCATTTCGAATGAATCGTCGTTTTCCGTCAATACGAAATAACTTTTTCTCCCCACTTTTCTCAATAATCTTCGATTCTTAAAACCTAAAAAGAAACACATTCCTGTGATCAATAACAAAATAATTGTAAATTGTTGCATGGATATGTCAACATATGTGAACGGACTTGGACTGGAAATACTTGATGGTGTTATAGATATACCAGACGGAGTAGAAACCTGACCACTTGGCACAGTATGGTTCGACGATACAGGACTTGGTGTAGATGAAGGACTTGTCGAATCTAATGAAGGACTTGGTGTAGACGCGGGACTTGGTGTAGACGAAGGACTTGGCGTAGACGCGGGACTTGGTGTAGACGAAGGACTTGGCGTAGACGCGGGACTTGGTGTAGACGAAGGACTTGGTGTAGAAGGACTTGGCGTAGAAGGACTTGGCGTAGACATAGATATTGTAGTATTTGAATTTGTGTTTAAAATAACATTCTGAATTTTAATTTAATAATATGTTTAACTTATGCCTATTTTATTTTTCTTTTTTTATGTGGATGTCCCTGTTCTTTTTGTGGTGTCAATTTACTCACAATTTCGTTCAAATCGTATTTCCACAGTGCATCTATGGTTGTATTTTGAAGCAAATGCAATTGATTTTGTTGGCAGAGTAATTCGCTCTTCAATATTGTAATTTTATCATGGGTAAGATTCCACATTGTCATTGACAGTAGGTAGTCAATATCTTGAAACTGATGTGACTGTAATTCCGAAACAAGTTGAACTTTTGTTTTCCCTTTGAATTGAATTTTCCCACCAATGACCATTTCAATGAATTTGATTTTAGATTGTAATTTTTCAATTGATTGTTGATATGCTCCAATTTGATATTTTTTTCTTTCTTCGTACAAAGCACGTCTTTGGTGATAAAATTCTTCTAAGATTTCAACCTCATTTGAATATTTTTTCATGTTTCCGTTTGCCCCGAATGCGTGCATATTTCCTATGTCCAGCGTTGACTGTAGTTTGAATGCTTTGATAAGTCCATTTACACGTAATTTCTGGGCACAATCGGAAGACATTTTGACTTTAAAAAGTACAGTTGTGTCTGTGTGGTTTGCTTGAATCGAGACAATGTCTCCCTTTTTAAAGGCTCCATAACCATCCATGCACCTTTCAATCGTTTCTTTGTACGTATTTGTCCATGTTCCGACAGGTAATTCTGTAATGACGATGGTATTTGCAGAGGACCAAGTGTAAACACCGGTTACGGCGAATTTTGTCGTCCCTTGGATAGGTTCGATGGTCCCTTTAAAATCTCTGTACCATGGTTTCATTCGATACAACGGTTTGTTGTCTAATCGGTTGTGCAGTTGTTGAATGATCTCCAAGGGGTTAAAAGATGGAATAGTTGTGGACCACCCAGTACCAATCCCACTTCCACCGTTCACTAAGAGCATGGGAATAACAGGCAAATAATGTGCTGGTTCAATTTTTTGACCATCGTCTTCTAATGGTGTGTAAAGAGGCGCGTCCGCAGGGTGATAAATAAGTTCAGTAATCGGTGCCAATTGTGTAAATACATAACGAGGGCTCGCGGAGTCTTTGCCGCCCATCAGACGCGTTCCGAATTGACCATTTGGCATCAGCAAATTTATATTGTTGGAACCAATAAAATTTTGTGCCATATTAATGATGGCACCGTTGAGAGACATTTCGCCGTGGTGATAGGCGGCGTGTTCGGACGTGTAGCCCGCGAGTTGTACCACTTTGATTTCACTGTGCAATTTGCGCTTGATACATGCAAAGAGAATTTTACGCTGTGATGGTTTGAGTCCATCCATTGCATGAGGAATGGCGCGCAAATTGCTTTGGACCGCCATAATAATATATTCTTTATTGACAAAATCATCGTATTTCATTTCTGCGACACCAAAATCAACAAAGGTTCCCTGTTCATAATTGGCAATCCATTTTTTTCTGTCTGAAATACGTTCTTTACTAAAACACATTTCAATCAGTGAACCGTTTTGCATGATTTCGAATGGAATACGATGCTTAGGTAAGTCTGAAAAGTATTCGAGCGCTTCTTTCCGACTGGACGTCCCGAGTCCTTTGTAGTATTTTATTTTCCATTCTTCGGTTTGTTGTTGTTGCCATTGATCATACTCTGGTGTTGTGTAGAACACACGGGTCTGATTTCGGCGCGTACACTTGACAATGGGTGTGATAAAGACTTGTAAGAAGTTGGGAATTTTTAACAAGCTCGGCCAAAAGTGGTGGAAAAAATTGACGATAAGACCTTTAATGTGAGAACCATCATGGTCTTGATCGGTCATAATCATCACAGAACCATATCGGAGGCGTTCCGTAGACGTATATTGTGAACCAATATTGAGTCCCATAATTTTCATCACATTTTGAATCTCGGCATTACCCATGACTTTCGCATTGCTGGCTTCGCGGACATTGAGTAATTTTCCTTTCAAGGGGAAAACACCGTATTTGTCACGTCCGATGACAGATAATCCTGCAACTGCTAGCGTTTTAGCCGAATCACCTTCTGTAAGAATAAGTGTACAAGATTGTGAGCGGCTTGTGCCTGCAAAATTTGCGTCATCTAATTTGGGAATACCATTGAGTTTCTTTTTTTTGGAACCGCCCGTTTTTCTTTCGAGTAGACGTTGTGATTTCGCTTTGGCAAAAAAGGAAACTTCTTCCAAAATACCAGATTTTTTAATAATACGTTTTAAGAACTGTTCGCTTATCTTGGGCCGTAAAGACGACGGACCAAAGTCTTTGGCACGTGTTGTCAGCGTTTCTTTGGTTTGTGAATCGAAACTCGGATTGGTAATCAATGCATTGACAAAAATAAACATCGAACGTTGGATCATGAAAGGTTTCACAGCCAAATCTTTCAACGCCTTCAATGGCACAAATCCTTTTGAAATAGCGTCAGTTATATATTTGACATGTTCACCACCTTTGGAGGTACAAATGGAATTGCAGAAAGAGACTTGTTGTGGTTGTTGGTCGGGTGACATGGTGGCACACACTTCCCATCGGTTATTAATCACTTCATGAACCAAAGGTTTTTCAGAATACAATTGGCAATATTGTTTGAAATTTTTGATGGGTAATCGCTGGCCATTGAGATAGACACGAACGTCTTCTGCAGTAGTGCCAGCCACGTCGTACACGCGTTTGCGCAGTAAAGCGCGAATGTCTTCCGTGAAATTCACAAGACCAAATTTTGCAAAATCTGGCACAAAAGAAACGCGTGTATAGTCTTTTCGCTTACCACTCGCGTTTATTTTAGGCTTAGAAACGCCAGACATGTTGTTAGTCCAGGTCTGAGAGTATTTTTTGCGCGATTTGGAGTCCACAGTTTCGACACAAAACGAAGTTGAAAAGATGTTAGTCAATTTTGCCCCATAACCATTACGACCACCAACAATACGATCTTCAGAATCGTCGTAGTTGTCTCCCGTTAATAATTGTCCAAAGACCATTTGTGGGACATAGACGTTGTGTTCAGCATGCATTTCGACAGGAATACCCTGACCATCATTTTCAACGGTGACGCTATTTTCAGTGATATTAACTTTGATAGATTTCATTCCAGAATCGCGTTGTTTGTTGTCAGCAGCATTTACCAAAATTTCATCAAAAATTTTGAGGAGCGCAGGTACGTATGAAATTTCACGATGTTCCACAATTCCCTGAGAGTTCACAACCCACATGGGTTCTACTCGTGCGTCGCAGGAGCCAATGTACGTGTCGGGGCGTTCCTTAATGTGCTGCAAGTGAGTTTTTTTGCGATATTTTTTTGATACAGTGGCATTTCTAGAAGTCATTTTGATATTGGAAAATAATGTTTTGAATAGGATTCAACTTATGATGTATTTTTATTTTTTTCGTTCTATTCAAAAACTTTACCCTATTCAAAATAAATCCACCACCTCCACCCGGTGGCCAATACATTATGTATGGCCAACAAAAAAATGTCTTATTCGTAACATTGAATTTCCTTGTCCGCAAAAACCTGGGGAGTGGAAACAGGAGACGAAGCAGGCAATGAATTAATTTACGGTTTGAGCAAATCACTTGTACAACCACGTGGTGTTATTCGTACATTGTCAGGACGAGCACTTGCATGGCCAAATACTTTGCAGCATCGTGTGCACCCCTTTGAACTGGAAAACAAAAGTAAACCAGGACGTCGTACAATTCTTTGTTTCTTTTTGGTGGATCCTACTCTTCGCATTCGTTCCACGGCAACTGTTCTTCCACAAGCAAGAGAATGGATACAAATGGAAGCACGTGCCATTTTGATTCAAGTCCAACCATATCTACCTTTTGTGATTCGTTCGTACATTGCAACATTTTTAGGTGGTGGTGGTCTCACGTACGAGGAAGCCGCCGATCGCCGACTTCGTCTGATGGCAGAACGTAAATCTGCGGAACAGGTTGTCGAAAATGCAGTGGGTCGTTTTAGTGTCCCTCAGATATCGTTCTGTGAACATTAAAAACAAATACATAGTTCACTTTTGGATGTGGTCCAGATGTTGAACAAGAACAGTCAGTACTTCAAAGATCAAAGATGTGTTACATGTGGTACAGGTAACCGGGTACACAGCTTCAGTCGTTATAATTTAATCATAAGAATTATGGGAGTCTAAGTGTGTATAAAATGTATTTATAACGAGTTGAAAATATTATAAATCGTAGGCCGTGGTCCAGTTCTGTCGTAGTTGCCTGTTTTTCCCTTCTTTTTTTTTGAATTTTATTTTTTATTTATTTTATGTAATTTTGAATTGTAATATATGTTGCGTGGTACTTGTAATATGAGGTACAACTCATAATATGTATTTATACGTTGGTAAAATATAAATTGTAGGCCGTGGTCCAGTTCTTTACTAAGTTCTGTCGGAGTTGCCATTCTTTTTTTTGTTTTCTTTTTGTTTTCTTTTTGTTTTCATGTTTAATTTTGAAGTATAAATATATATATTTGTTGCGTGGTACTTGTGTATATAATTCATGTATTTATACGTAGGTAATATATAAATCGGAGGCCGTGGTCCAGTTCTGTCGGAGTTGCCTTGCTTTTTTTTTCTTTCTGCTAATAATTATTTAGTTCATTGTCCAACTCTCTCGCTTGATTAATTCGTTGCGCAAAAGTTGTTTTGTCAAATTCTTTCAATCCACGTATTTCATCTTGCAATTCAAGCATCAAAGACACATTTAAATTTTCTGCTGTTCGATCACCATCTGTACGTGCTCGGGCAACGCTTGCAGAAACTCCTGCCATTTGGTTGTCGAGTTCATCAAGTTTTACCTTGTTGAGCGCAATTTCATTGGAAATCAATACTTTCATCATTGATGGTGAGGTTCGAGTTCGTCCAAGGGAACGACTTGGTACTGAAAGCGTATCAAATTCTTGTTCATCGGCACTACTGATTAAGATGGTTGAAAGACTACTGTTTGAAATGGTTGAACGAGATCGGATGACATCCTCACTGGTTGATACTACTGAAGAAACCCGTGGTGACAAAACTGGTGGCAATCTATTAAATGCACTTGCATTTGATCTACTGCGTTGCAACGAATTGTTGTTTCCCTGGATCAATCCAGTTGTATCTCGGCGATTTAACTCTTCCACCAAGACATCCGTTTCAATGGCATCCCGCATCCATCGGTGTGTGCGAAAGTCTCGAGCTGCTTCCGATACCATTTGTATATCGTGCGTCCATTCACCAATGGTTCGTTTTAAGACACAGACATCAATGGGGAGGTAGTCAAGGTCAATGGCGTCGTGAAGTGCTGATTTCATTTTGATCAATTCAAGTTTTAAATCACGATCGTTCAAGACTTTACTGATGATAGCCACCGAACTGACACCACTTGCAGTTAATGATCCAGGGCAGTGTGGCTGCATTTTTTCAATGATTCCTCGCATCGAAATCAAGTAATGGGTGTACATAGCTGCGTCTTCTGCATTGTTTGTCGATTCAGTATATCTTTTTAACGCCAAAAGGGCATCAATAAACATCCTGAAGAATATCTCACAACCGTTCTGAACAAGTGTAAAAAAGGAAACAACCGTTAGCAAGAAAAAATGTTAGAGACAGGTTTGGTTGAATGTTCTACATGTTCCAAACGTTCCAGAGTTGAAATGCCGACCAAATACTTACGAACAAACCACTGCCATAAATTTTCAATACCGATGGATTCAAAGTAATGTTCAATGTATCACGTGCTGATGCAAAATCGTTGTCGTCCAGTGCAATGTTGCAGAGCATACATGAAAAATAAAATGCACACAAAGTCGATGAACCTGGATTTGGAACAGTAGGATATTTTGCTTTAAGATTCGACACCTTAACCCAAAGAGTATGAATCTTGGTCGCATCGTGTTCAAAAATGTATGCTGCGATTGCCAAGTTGCGATAGCGACATGAATCACTGTTGCAACTTAATGTGCCAGCACGATCAGAACTCAACGATGAATCGTAAAGAAACTCCATACTCTCTTCATACAATGCTGCGTTGCCCAGAGAAATGGCAGCTTTGCATAACGACAACGCACACAACGTCGCTGCATAGAACATATTTTTTTGAACCAATGATGCAGTCAAATCGTACAGTTTTGTCTCTGCTTGTTTCCAGTATTGCGGTTGGATATTTGCATACCAAAAAAACGGAGAGACACAGACCCAGGCGTGATGCATTAACGACACTCTTGCATCTTTGATTTCACCCATGAAACTCAACCGTTTGTACAATTCATTTGCAAATTGAACACCTTCTGATGTCATGAATCGTTTGGCCAGACCAGGTTTAGTATGGGAAAGGAGCCAAGCTTCAATATTTCGATCTTTGTACGCCAACAACGATCCTGTAAAAAAGAAATAATCGGCCAACCTGTATACATTATTTCCACCCTGGGCCCGTTCGTTTTCATTTATGCCAAACTCATTGTTCAATCTCAACCGAGTCTGAATGCCATAAATAGGTGTATATATACAGGAAGCCAATGCAAGCATGCACAAGTACGTTGCTTTTTGAAATACTTGTAAATCTTCGTCGTCATCTGGGGGCATGGGGTCGAGTTCTTTCCAATCTCGATAACATTGATCAAATTGTTCTTTTGTGATCTCTTGCTGTGGAAAAAGATCGTCGTCTCCCGATTCATGCATTAACAGAAGCAAACCATCAATGGCCATTGCACCAGCTTCGTCGTTGTTGGTGTCTGGTGAAAGGAAAGGATAAAGAACACAAATGTTAGAGGTGGTCAATTGGTCATTAATCTATTTAGTTGAAATAAAAAAAATTTGATGCTTACCATAGGAGCGCAACCAAGCAAGAAGACCCAACATGTACGCTTTATTAATATTGTTTTTTTCATGTTCCATTGCTCCCAACAACAGTTTGGCGGCCTTTTTGCGGTGGTTGCTTTTGTACGCAACAATCGCAGCAGAACATAAAAGCGCACACGCGGTTTCTTTGTGCCCGGCTCGCATATGGTGTATGGCCCGTTTTTCTAAATCGTTGCAACTAGCTGAATTCCAATTATCACTGAGAAATGAAGAGAAATGTGTTGCAATTTCGGCATGCACCGCTTTCCGCTGTGATTCCAACATTAAGTTGTTGCTGGCTTCCATTAAGATAAGATGGGAAAATTTCAATGTGTGTTGGTCACGCTGCTGGCCAACCAGCTCAATTTTCGTTGCTGGAGCACTCGACAACATGGCATGAATCTTTGTATCGTTCGTGATTTCGGCTGGAATACGATTCAAACGGTCTTTGACATTGAAATCACATTTGCCACTGTTTATCATAGCTTGCACGCATTCGTGACGATTGCAAAATGCCGCAAAGTGAAGTGGCGATTGTTGTTGATCGTTGCTTCCATTTACATCAATGTTTGTGGTACACAATAAAAGTTTAACACATGCAACATGCCCATGCCTTGCCGCTCTCGCCAATGCTGTATTGCCTCGATAACCACGAATGTTGGGGTCTACCCCAGCTTGAATTAAAAATGCCACTGTTTCGACTTGACCTTGATCGGATGCCCACACCAAAGATGTATTTCCAACATCGTCAATCTGTGAAAGGATTGATTTTTCCGCCGCTTTCAACGTTTTTAAATCACCGGTTGCCGCCGCAACAGCAATGATGGTGGTGGGTGTGGGCAATGGATAGGTGTTGGCATCTGCAGCAGGTAATGGATAGACGTTGATGCCTGAAGACGATGCACCCTGGTTGCTGCGGCCATCACTTCTTTTTTCAGCACTTGTACGACCACCACCACAACGAACAACCATCAAACAGCTACTTAATTCATTCAATGCTTCGTTCAAACATTCATCCGATGGAGAAGTCAAAAAACTTTTCGCGATCGTCAAATCATTGCGAGCGAAGGAATCGGTTGTAAAACACGAACAAATCTTGATCAACCGTTTAGCGTCTTCCGACAAAGCATCGATTCTTTCAATGACTGGAACCAACAAGGTGTTGGAATAGTGTATTTCTTGAATACCATTCAGGGTTAGGGTTCCGTTGTCTTGGATGGCGAATAATTTGTTGTCTTTGATGTAGTTGGCAAATGCAACGGTGTATTGCGGTACCCCTCCAGCTTTGTCTGTTTACCCAAGGAATTGCAAAAGATTAAAGAAATTGAAGGTAGATCTAAGAAATGTTTGAAAACAATAAAACAATCCAAATCCAAAGCACCCAACTTACCTTCAATTGCTTTCATAAAAGCATCTGATATTTCGTGGTCCTTGGCATTGAATACAGCAGCAATTACCGACCGCGTTGATTGATCTGACATAGGCCCAATTCGAATGAAAGAGAAGGCTTTGTTGTTTTCTTGATGTACTTTTGCCATAAGGACCATCATCTGAGTCATTTCTTTGGTGACCTTCATTTTTCTTTTTTGGTGCGTTTTAACCAATTTATCTTCGTCAAAGCCACCATTGGGACCCCACTCGGTTTGACCGGTGACGACTAAAATACCCAATGATTTAATATCCAACGAAGCCAACACACGAAAAACCATAACTTTAGAGAGACCATCAAACCATTGAAAATCTTCCCATACGAAGATTGGGTGTATTTTTAAAAAACAAAACGATTGAAACACTTTGGTACACACCTTGATGCATTCTTCGATCGTTGTTGTTTGTTTGGAATCAATGCATTTCAAACTAGGAAAAATTAGACTTAACGCTTGTATGTCTTGGTCGTCCAAAGCGTAAATGTCTTTGAGATTCAATATTTCACCATGAGAAGGAACTCTTGATGAAAGATTTGTAACCGAACAAAACAGTTCGGAAAACGCATGGTAATCTTTGCCTTTGTTCAACTGTGGATGTTTGTAAAAAAGAAAAAAGGGAATGGATATTTATGAATAAAAGGAATGCACAACCACCACGCAAAGCAGCAACAACAATAAAAGGCTTACCACATGGCCGCAGGTCAGAAATATTTTCTAAAAAGAGAAAGAGAAAAGTAAATTGTTACAATGCACTTGTCGACCATGTACACAAGTAAAACGGGATGGTAGAAAGACTTACCACAATGCCAGCGTTCACCAATCCATGATGACCGACTTTGCCAACCAAATCACGTCTGAATTGTTGAACAATGGCCGACTTTCCCATCCCAGACAACCCTTTGATGCAAATGAGTTTCGCCTTGCCCAAAGTAGATCGTCCAATTGTGTTAGCATCTTTTTCAGGTTCAATTAAACTTTGAACAGCATCTTTCAACAAAGCTCGTTCTTTTTCACGCCCAACAAAAATGGTATTGTTCAAACGGGGCGACAAAGGACTTGGATCTAACGAAACAGTCATCGTGGTTGTCTTTCTCCCAAAGGGTCGAAACCCACGTTGTTGGCCTTCTCGGCCTTTCAAATCAAGCAAATCAGACATGTCGTAGCCAATCATGTATTTGGTGGAATGGTAAACTGTTTCGCTCACTAAAGCAGTACCCGTTTCAGCTTTCGCAACCAAACGAGCAGACATGTTAACTTCGGTACCTGTCACCACACCAACAACAATTTCAACAAGAATTATAAAAGGAAAACAACACATTGATTGCAATTGCAACGCGAACGCAAAAACCAAGTCAAAAACATGGCTTGGTACACTGCAACACACATACTATGCCACAGCACACACAGCAACACCACTTTCACGTACCCATGACGACGTAATCCCGTCGAAAAAGATGACCGCAAACACCGGTAAAGCAATCGCCACTGCTGATCCCAATTTTAATGCGTTCACCAAGCGACTTAAACACATCGAGGGTCTCGAGAGCAAACAAGACACCACGTATCACATCAAATTCACTCATTGAAACACAACCCCAACAACAAATCATAGTGCAACCCTTTTCTTCAAACAAAAAGTCTCGCATTAGACCCTCGTGCTTTGACAACAAGTTGACAAGGATTGTATACACTTCATTTAAATGTTCCACATTGATGCCATGGGGTTCGATTGACAGGGCAAACAAACCTGGCAAACTGATGAAGGCCGTCACGACGCGACGGTATTCATTGGTAAACAAACCTACAACACTGCCCCCAGGACGATACTTTGCCAGATAAATCGGTGGCAAATAGATTTGGGCAATGGAGGGGCATTGCACGACTCTTTGGGAAATGGATAAAGATCGATGAAACGATGCGTCTTGGCTGCCTAATGTTTCTTGGGCGGCGGACGTTTCTTTGGTTGTTTTATTAATCACGTTGCCACCAAAGACGCGAAATTCACCACGTTTTGCATTTGTCAGTAACGAACCCGCTACTTTTAATGCTCTTCCGGCAATAGCGTACCATCTTGTTGTAGTTTGGGTACCGTGCTGTTCATCGGTGGCGTTCACTTCCATATGAATCCGTTGCATGAAACCATGATGGATAGCGCCATGGACATCTAATTCCGAATTAATTTGAGAGACCGCGGCTAAAAGAGACGTCGCGCATTTTGTGGCCAACCCCAAACACACACACACCCCATCATCTTCCTCGTTGACATCTGCAAAAAAGCAAATCAGGCAATCGCCGGCGATCTTTTCGATCGTCCCATTAAATCTAAAAACAATTAAACTCAAAGCAGAAATTGCCTCGGAGATTTGGGCCGCGAACATCTCTGAACCAGTGATTTGTCCGTGTTCGCGTATCAGCACTTCGCCCAATCGGGTGAACCCGCAAATGTCCACGAGAAGAAGTGCGCCTTCGATCATGATCGAGCTTGGCGCGTTTGGCAGGTTGGATGTCAACTGAATTTCTTTCCGGACCGAAATGGGTATAAAACTGCTCTCCTCCAGAGAGAGGAACGTGGGTCCGATCGTCGTTGCTGCACCCCCTCGTCGACGACGGGGCGACGCATTGGGTGTACTGGTTGTGGACGGGGGTGCGGCGGTTGCTGCCTCTTTTTTTAATGAAGGACGTTTTGTCAGGTTTGGATTGGATGATTGTTGCTGTGTGGTGGTTGTGGGAGGTGCATTTGTTTCGACGGGTTCAACAGTGGCCTTTTTGTTTTTTCTGGGCATGGCCTGGACCGTGAACAGGAACAAATCGGAAGAAGAACTAAGAATTTGACCTTCCCTTTCTTAGAAGAGGATTGAGAAATTCTAAGTTCTACTAGTAAGTTCAGTGAGCAAATCGAATAACATCCCACCGATCATTGAAAGTTTTGACGGTTATTTTCTCCCCATCCCACACCTTCATGGATTTATTTCCTCCTAACCACTTCTTCCCGACAATTTTTCGTACAATTCTTCATCATTATCGATGTATTACAGTGTAGTATCGTTATAATAAATGGACTCACGAATTTGTTTTCTTTCTCTTTGAACCGTGTAAAAATTAATGAGAAAATAAATGAGAAAAGTCGAGTCATGATATGAGATCCCCCGGAGACTTTCGACTTGCCCCCCCTTCCCCCAAACTGCCGGCTGCCAACGCCAACATTATTCCCGTATTTTCGGAATAAGCACTGACTGTTGTACTGATATCTCCTCCGCACAAAGGCTGCAATAAAAAAAACGGAGCCAAAGGTCCAAGTAGTCCGAGTGGTGGTGTGCGTGGCGGGCTAAAAAAAATGGTATGGCAATTGGCGTGATAGATGAATGGTTGAACAAAGAGCAAACGGACGTTGCGTTTGATTTTGTGTCGACTTCGGAAATATGTCCCTTATTGTGGCAGAAGATGTATGCGTTAAAATCAAACTCGCGCAACAATGTCCGACTTAAAGTGTACATATATGTCTCATACGTGTTTGCGGAAGACGTCAAACAATGTCTCGACAAATTTGATTACAAAGTGTTTTCCGTCATTCCGTCGTCCGTATCCTGTCCGGAACTTTTCATTCGCACGGGGGGTCGTCGTGCCATTGGAAACTTTTGTTTGTGGCATTTGCGTTGTGCGGAACTCATGTTTATCAAGGTGCCATTTTGTGATTGCACGGCCGAAACATGGGACCAGTGTCTGGACGAGTTTTCGACAAGGAAACACCGAATAATTTGAACGTAAGTGGATTTTTTATTTACAATCGGGAAAGACACCAAAAACAAATGATGCTGCTCTCCATCATCTTTTTCCTTCAACTTTTCACCAGACCCAGCAACGCCAACGCAAACAGCAAACCACTGCTCACCATCCCAAAACTACCACCTATCACCATCGCCACACCAC
>Ga0114997_10001660_pt1 | contig 18270 bp, 26 predicted proteins | sample ArcticOcean_MG_C_2_FD_87045 | JGI IMG/M metagenome (GOLD analysis project Ga0114997, IMG submission 87045) | Marine microbial communities from western Arctic Ocean - ArcticOcean_MG_CB4_136 | ecosystem: Environmental > Aquatic > Marine > Oceanic | place: Arctic Ocean: Canada Basin | collected...
AAATGAATATATGATTTTCATTTGTTTGACAGGTAGAATATTTGTTAAGATCGAGGGAGGATGTAACAAAGGAGACCTTATTATAGCTTATAATGATGGAACTGGAAAAGTTATAACTAAATACGAATATACGCCTCATAAACACGATTTAATTGGAATAGCATTATCTAATAGTAATGCGGGATTTGTTGAAGTAAAAGTTTGAAAGTGGAATAGTATGACTAGTGAACCGCAAGGAGAACATGGAAAAAATATAGATGCTATTTTTAATGAGAATAGAGGATCTTGTTATAGAAAAATTTCTGATGCTCCATGGTGGCCTCATTTAGATTTTGATAGCGAACAAGATGAAGACTTAATGTTTATTGAAATTTGGTCTTCTGTTGTTTCAAATGAACATTTTAAAGTATATAGAATAATAGATGCTTCTGCTATAGAAGATAATCATCCAAATAAAACTCTAATCCAAAAAGAATTTAAAGAGCCGGGTCCCAATTTTGTTCATCCAAGTACTTATATTAGAGGAAGAATATTAAATGATTTTGAAGCACTGGCTATTAAATATGGTGTTGATATATTTGAAAATTATATAAAAGATTTATATAATAATTATCCTTCCCCCGAAGATCAATCAACTATAGATTATATTAAAACAAAGAACGAAAATAGTGTTTTTTTAATTAGTCATAAATGGAGACTTATATCAGAGTTGTTTAGTTCGATTCATAATTATTTTGAAGATAAAGGAGTAACATTATGACTCAAAATGAACGAATGAAAATATTTAAAAAAGCCTGGAAAGCAACAGTATCGGTTATGATTTATCCTGTGAATCCTTCTGGAAATTCATTAGGAAGTATGGCATTTTTAAAATCCATTAGCGAACAATTATTTCCCGAGAATAATTTGAGTTTTAAACTTGATATTAATAATTTAGAAAAATTTGCTGATTTAAGAACTGCAGAGCATGAGGCGAAAAATGTATTAGGTAATGCTAAGGTTAATTTTAGTAGTGCAAACGATATTAAAGAATCTGAACCCGGTTCTCATTTTATATGGCTTCACGGTGAAAATTCTCGATTACTTAAAAAAACAGGAACAAGATTAAATGTCGGTCTTTATTTAGGAAATGGATATTATATAGAAAATTCAATAGGTAATTCATTTACTTGGGATGAATATAAATTTGACAATGAGTTTGAACCAAGATTGTTATTATGGTTCAAATGGAGTTTTAATCCCACGATATATGTTGATGATATTTATTTTAGACCTAATAATTTAGGAGATAATAATGATGAAGTTGTATGGCGAGATTTTTGGGATGGAGTATGTCCGTAGATCCTAATAATCCTCTAGAAATAACAGTAAATTTAAGCATATTGGATAATGATTTTGTCATTGTAAGTGATATTAAACCTGTTCCTGATTTGTCTTTTTTTAGTGAAATTAGAGTGTTTTCTGATCATTTGACATGTTATGTAGAGCCCAAATCCGATAATTTACACAAATTAGATTTAGTATATACGGCTAATAATTATTCAATTCCAAAATATATATCTCCTTGTGGACAATGGACTGAAACACAAATGTGGCATTTTGATTTTGATTCATCGATATATAATGAAGTACTAAATATATTAAGTGGAAAAAATTTGATTTACCTAGAAATAGGTAATAATCCTGCTACAGCAATTTTAATATCTTAGGAGTGATATGGCTGGACCTTTAGCATGTCCTACAAATTTAACTAATTTACCTGCTCAAGCGGGATCATTAGTTGAACAATCTGACACTAACACAATGAGAACTTCTATCAATGATGAATTGACCAGAAGGTCTATAACTAATGTTGGGTGGACAGGCTATTCAGATCCTATTCTTGCAACTATATTCAATGAAATAAGAAATGCAGTTGGAAATAATTTAGGAACAACTACACCAACATCAAGTGTAGCGATTCAAGCTACTGTTACTGCAGGTGATCAAATTCTAGCGGCTCAGATAGAAACATTAGAATCTAATCTTGATGAATGGAAAGTTTTATGTGTATGTAACTGTGACTTCTGTCCCTGTAACTGTGACTTCTGTCCGTGTAATTGTAACTTCTGCCCATGTAATTGTAATTTTTGTCCTTGTAACTGTAATTTTTGTCCTTGTAACTGTAATTTTTGTCCATGTAACTGTAATTTTTGTCCTTGTAACTGTAATTTTTGTCCATGTAACTGTAATTTCTGTCCTTGTAATTGTAACTTTTGTCCATGTAACTGTAATTTCTGTCCTTGTAACTGTAACTTTGTACCCAAATAGAGAAATAATATGAATGAATCACATAATTTAGAAACAGTATCACATAATTTAGAAACTGTACCACCAAATCAGATGTATACTCCGCCAAGTACAGGATGGAGTCCTCCATCACAGCAACCTGGAGCAAAACGAAATAACGGACAGATGCCTGGTTTTAATCCAATGCAGAGTTTCAATTTCGATGTAAACGTAACGAGTGAATGTAATCTTGCTTGTACTTACTGTTCGGAAGGAGAATCGTGTGGCCTTTCTTCTGCTTTTCAAGAACCAACTGAAATGACTCCTAAGCAAGTAGTCGAAGCAGTAAGAACTTTAGACTATAACAAATACAAAGATGTGAATGTTTATTGGTGGGGAGGTGAACCATTTGCTAATTTTCATTTTACAAGCACAGCCATGAAGCTATTGAAAGATGACAAAAAAGTTAATTTCATGTACTATACAAATGGTACTTATCTCAAAAAATATAAAAAGCAACTTATAGGAATACGAGATATGCTTGGTAAGAGGGTCGATTATCCTTGGCAAGACAGATTACATATACAAATTTCTTTTGATGGTGAACCTATCAATACAAAAGAAAGAAGAACAAAAAAGGGCGAAAGTAAAAAATTATCGGCATCTGTTCTTAAAATATATGATGAGTTGAAAAAAGATAATTTTTCTGTGGGGATGAAGCCTACTATTTCATCAAGAAATTTTATGTATCTTTTTGAAGTCTGGAAGTGGCATTATGAACGAGGAGAATATTATGGTCCCACTCCTGATACTCATAGTGTGAATCCAGATAGACCAGAAGGTGCAGTTGAATCGGAAGAATTTGCACAACATATGAGAGATTTGAGAGAAAATTTAATTAAAATTGTCAAATATTGTGTAGACAAAAATATTAAATTGGAAGAATCTTTTAGATGGTTTAAAAGAGAAAAACAAAATTGTTCAGCAGGAATAAATTATCTATCATTGGATCTTGATGGGAAAACTTATCCATGTCATGGTTGTATGTATCGACAAAGAGAAGATCATCATAGAGGTGACATTAAAACAAATACCTTACAAAAACTTGTCGATGAAACAACTGCACAATATCAAGAGTATTTAAATGATTTTAGAGCGGATGGAACCTTAGCATGTAATAGTTGTACTGCAGATTTTTGTTTAAAATGTCCAGCAGGTTCTTTTGATGCATCAGATACAAAATTTCCAGATAAAACATTAGGCCAAAAATGGCAAGATCATACAGCAAATCATCAACTATGTACTGTATGGAAAACCCTAGAACCGGTGTCTAAAGCATATAGACAATTAACTGGACATAGAGTGTGATTATACGTGATGCAGATCATTGCCAGATAGCAACAAAAAAAGGATGTGAAGGTTGTATTCATAGTGATGAGGAAAAAATTGAATATGGAAATTGTTATGAAGAACCTATTAGAATAAATTTTGCTATGAAATTTGAAGAACAACGGAGAACACGCAGAGGAAAGTCCCTTGGCAGGGATCCTTGGAAGGAGTTACAATATGCCTGAATATCACTTAGAAGTATCAGTAACAGAAAAATGTAATCTAGGTTGTCCTTATTGCTATATTGCAAACCAAGACAAGTTTATGACTACTGAAATTTTCGATAAAGCATGGCCAGAATTTATAAAGTTAGTAGATAGATCACATGCTGATGCTGGAGGCAAATTTCATCTAACTTTTTTTGGTGGAGAACCTCTTTTAAATATGCCTGTAATTAAACATGCTACGAAAAAATGTAGATCAGGTGAATATGCTGAAAGACTTCATGCATTATCAATCATATCAAATATGACATTAATTAATGATGAGATTGCTGATTGGCTTGAAGAAAATCGAGTAGGGATTAGTTGGAGTTTTGATGGAATATCATCAAATGAATCCAGACCTGTTATTAAAAACATGGGAGAAAATAAAGGATACTCAAGTGTTTTTGAGATGTATAATGAAAAACAACATTTAATTCGTAGATTAACGAAGTATAGCAAAACGTGTAAGGTTATGATTTTTCCTGGCAATGTTGATGCTATGACAGAAAATTTTGAATTTTTAGTTGATTTTGGAATTCCTTGTCCAGATTTTTCTATAGTGAGAGATGATATATGGTCAACAGATGATTTACAACATTTTAGGAGAGAAGTTAGAAGATTAGCAGATAAACAAATAGAATATCTTTCAAAAGGAATATTAGCAATTAATGGAATGTTTAATTTGCCGTTGCAAGATATGCTATTAGGTATGACTAAGAACAAAAGACCCTTTGGTTGTTTTGCAGGAGTGAGTGGTTCAGTTATGTCAGTAGATGGTGATTTTTATCCATGTGCTAGATTTGGATCTAAAAAGGTTTTACCAATGAAAGGCGATGAATATAATTTTTCATATTTTCAACATATTTTTAATCCTAAAACATATGATAAATGTAAAGGGTGTGATCTATACAAGGTATGTAATGCAGGATGTACATATTCTCAAATTAGAAATGGAAATAAACCAGTAGATTCTATATGTGAATTATTTCATATGTATTATGATGAAACAATAAGAATTGTAGAAAAATGTAAAGACATGCCAACATTTCAAAATTACATTGGAAAAATATTTAAGGGTAGAAGTGAATTTCATACTCCTTTTGATATAGAAGAAAAGAAGGATTTATTTTCGATGTTAGAAGTTTCAAAAGATCAACATAGCGAACATCAGGCGTTTTTGAATTCATTACCATCTAGAGAGAATAGGGAGGCATTACCAGCATGATATTTGATGAGCCAGTACCAGATCCAAAAGTTAGCCAAGATGGTGGTCCCATAAAATATATTCCGGGCCAATTATTAGATAAAAAAGATATAACATTGTATCAGCATAAAGATGGTGTAATGGTTATTCTTGATTATGATAAAAAGGTGAATGTTGATGTAATGAATGAAGTTTTATTTAGGACGATAGAGGGGGGTGCATCAAGAAAAAACGAATATGTAATCGTAGCATCAAAAAAACAAGAGTTAAATAGAAAAACATTTAGAAATGTAGTTGATAAAATATTATATTCTCAGGATTTGAGATATGATTATATGTCAAGTCTACCAAAAGGAAAATTACATAATAATGTGATAGATTTTAAAAATACTCCAAAATTAACAGAGGATTTATATAAATCAAAATACATTAAAGAAGGCACTTTAGAATGGAGTTTATTAAGTCCCATAGAACAGGGCTGTTTAATGTTTGATCAATTTTATGGTGAAGACAATGAACTTGTTTCTGGTAAAAATATTGGGCCAGATGATTGGATATCTGAAAATAGAAAAGTATGGCTTATTGTTGATAGAGCAACTAGTGAAGAAAGAACAAAATGGATGGAAAATTTCCATAAATATAAAAAAATATATGATACATTTCCAGTTGCTAATCTTATGGTTGATGGATTACCTTCTGATTATCCAGAAGAATATGAAAAAATATATAAAAGGAACAAAGAACAAGTAAAACAAAAATTTGCAAAAGAAGCACAAGAAGCGAAAGAAAATGGAAATAAAATCTAAAGCTGAAGAACGAAGAGCAATCTCTGAAAAGGCGGCAAGAGAAGGAGATATTAATGCAATAATACAGCAATTGCAAGATGAAGAAACTCCTGATAAAGTTCAGGCTAGAGATAAAAATATGCTTAAACGGTCTTTTGAAAATCCAGATAAAGGTGAAGGCCATATACCAATGTTTAAATATAATTTAGATTTTCCAGGACTAATGAGAAACATGTCCTATATAATAAAACAATATAAGGAAAGACAATGAGATCCCGTTCTGATAAAATTTGTCCAGAATTTAGTAAATTGGATGATATTATTGATTATGAAAGAGGACTGAATGATGGAGAGAGTATATGTAAACCATATACAACCCATAAACTTCAAGACTTGGCAAAAATTCAAGAACAGGGTCTAGTAAAAACCTTAGATTCTAAAACTAAAAATATTTCAAATAGAAAATTAAATGAATTAGTAAAAGAAAATTTTGAAAGTGTTTCAACTGATAAACATCGACATCGTATTGAAGATTTAAAACAGGGAAAAATAAAGACTGAAGAAGCAACTGTTAGTGAAATTTATGATAGACATTTTACTCATGGAGAAAATGAAAAAACAAGAATTGCACATGGTGGTGCAATTCATTTATTTTATATGACAAGTCAATGTAATCTAAACTGTTCTTATTGCTATCAACATTTAGAAGGAAGACCAAAACATTTACCCGAACCTCCTTTGATTGCCAATCTTATCGATAATATTATGGAATCAGATAGACCTGATGAACAAACTCTTTATTGTATTTTTGGTGGAGAGCCGTTAATGGAGTGGGAAAATTGCAAATTTCTAATGGACTATGCTTATAAAGCAAAACATAATTGTCATTTTAATATAACATCGAATGGCATATTATTGAGTAAGCCTGCTTTTTTCAAAAAAGTAACTTCATATTTAGAAGAATTTCCTGAGATAAAACAAAGAGTTTCTTTTGATATTAGTTTTGATGGAGTTGGAAGTCAAGATAGAGTTTATTATTCTGGAAAAGATTCGACTCTTGATGTATTAAAATGTTTTGGTAACATATCACAATATAATAAAGATAAACAACGTAAAGATCAGATACGATGGAGAGCCCGATATACTATTCATAGATCAAATGTAACGTGTTTTGCAAAAGACATGTTTCATATAGCTACCACATATGGACCAGATAGAGTAGTGACATCTTTAGATAATAAAACCGCAGAAGGCGAAACACCAGAAAATGAAGCAAAAATTAAATGGTTATTAAAAGAACAAATTGATTGGCTTAGAGAAAAATGGAGAAGAAATTTAATAAATTATCCAGTATGTAGTTTGTTTTGTGATATGTGCAATTCTTGTGGAGAAAAAAAGGATCATAGATTTTATTATAGTGCCCAAGGACTTGCTAGAATTCAAAATGTAAATGTACGAGTTGGAGAAGAGTTTTATGATTTTCCAGATGAAGAAACAGAATTAGAAGAACAAAGAGACTTGCCTAGAACAGGATTGCCTGCAACAATGTTTGATCGTTTAGGAGTACTTGATACTTTTGGTCAAGGTGCTGGCATGGAAAGTTTAAAACCAAAAATTGAAAAATCCGGAGCAATATTATGAGTGAAAAGGAATCACAAGAACATGTCCATGATGAAAATTGTAATCATGAACCTGCATCGATGAAAGAACAGACTACTGTGAACACCCAGGAGGGATCAATAAAAGTTCAGGGAACATCTGCACCCGCAACATTGACTGAAGAAGAACGTGAACTAATTAAAAAACATTGTAATGAAGCAGTACAGGCGTTGGTTCCATTATTGGATAATGAGAGAACACGCCACGTAGGACATGTATTATTAAAAGCACTCGATTTCGGTTTGGGTATGTTGGAAGGAGATACTAATCCAAATGCTGGTAATCAACTTGCTAACCAACCACAGCCTGGCACGGGAACTGTACCTCAAGCCTTTACAAGAGATATAGAGCAAGAAAATCAAGTACAAGAATTGGTGAATGATACTTTGAAAGAACTGGAGATGATGGATAATCATGAATCAAGTCCAGTAACTACAGATAAAGAGGGTAATGAAATAGAATATGTAAAGGGTATGCTCTGTAATTGTCAATTTGCTTCTGAATTTCACAAGTATTGTGATAATCAATGTAAAGAAACATTAATAAAGGCTGAAGGAAATCCAAAAGAATATGTTAAATTTCTCGAAAAAGAAAGAGAAGTACAAGACACAAAGGGGTTGGATGAAGCAATGGATGATGTAACAGATTTTATAGATACAGAATTGGGTATTGGAGTTTCGCCGAGACCTCAAACGAAAAAACAACCTAGCGGAAACCCTGACACAATGAAAGCTCCGGAGCTTGATCCTGTTGCTCAAGGATATGCGTTAGATCCTGATCAACCTGTTGTTATGCCTGGTCAACCTTCAGGAATAGAAGAACCCTCAAATAGTAGTGATGAAAAAGATGATGCTTTTGTTCCTACAAAAGCGGCAAGAGAAGGTGATGTCGCTCCACTTTGAAGTAACAAAAATGGGTTGAGACAATCCAATGACAATAATTAAGTTATCTACAATTAGTATTATTGCAATTCTTGCTAAGATAAAAAACTTAGAAGAAAGTAATGCTTTAAATAAATATTCTAAAATAGTTGATCTGTTAGATTCAACACAATCTAGATTTAATGTTAATCTTGATGATTATAAAAATATGGAATTATTAGCAGATCATATAGAACTGTCAACAACTGGCTCGGTTCTTTGGCAAAGAATGAGAGATACATATAGCGATTTAGCGGACGAATAATGGCATTTAATGGTATACTAGGAAATACTACATGGAAAACTGCAAGAAGTGATTCTAAAATTGTTGATCTTGCAATTGGAAGCGAGTCTGATAGATTTACCCAGATTTTAGATTTATTAACGACAAATAAAAATTATTATTTAGAAAATGGAACTTCAGAAGATGAATGGACTTTAAGATATAACAGGTTTAAATGTGATGATGATATTCTTTCACTTGCTACTGGAAGTGCATCTGATAGATTTGATCAAATTATAGAATTATTAAAAACAAATAAAGAATATTATTTGGAAGCGAATCAAAATACTTCTGAAGATCAATGGCTTGATAGAGTTTTACATTTTGCTTATCAAAGAGGTCCCAATGTTAGTGGTTATCCTTTTACTATAGATGATTCTCCAGTATTACCTGTTGATTATATGGATGCTAAGGATATAGCATGGTTCAATAGTGATATAAGATGGGAAATAGTAACAAATATTTTAATTAATACTGTTGATGAAAAAGGAGTATCTTGGTATGCTTCTGCAACAGAAAAGACTCTTGATGATAATATAATGGGACCAAGTGATTCTCAGATTTCTAGTTTAAGTTGGTTGCCATCAAATTGTATATCATTACATAATAAACTTATAAGTTCTTCTTATTCTAAGTACATATATATTATCAAGTTACACAATGTCCATTTGAGATATTCTGAACCATCAAAAACGTTTGGTGAAATTGAAACTGAAAATACTACAGCCATTTCAAATCTTAATACAGAACAATTAACTAATTTATTATCATATGTTAGAGAGACATATGCAAGTCGTCCAGATGATAAAAAAAATGAAGATGTTGAAGCCGCATGTGAAATGCTAGAGTTTGACATAGCACAATAATATAATTAAGGAGCATATTATGATAAAAATGAAAACCAGAAAAGAAATTGCAAAGATATGTCATGATTCTTTTGTGGAAGCCGCAATAGGACTTGATGTCCCCACCCTTACACCAGAAAAACAAATTGCGTCTGATCTTGATATTGATTCAATTCATGTTTTAGAAGCAATGATTATCATTGAAGATAAACTTGAAGGAATTATGTTAGATGCAGAAGAATTTCAAAACGCCATTACTATAGGCGATCTTTATAATTTAATTGGAATTAAAATTAAACAACAAATAGAAATAGAAAAACTACAAAAAGAAGCGGGTGATAATGAATTTGCTAAAAATAAACTGATGGATCAATTATTCGAAGATAAACAGAATAAAACAGGAGTTTACAGTCAAGAATTAGCAGATGAAGCATTAAAAGAATTAGAACAGTAGAAACTGATTATGAGAACAATGATTATAACAGGTGTGACTTCTGGTATAGGAAAGGCACTTGTTGAAAAATATGATGGAAATTATCTTGCAAAATATAAAGACTTAGTAAATGTTGAGGGTCATAGTAGAAGATATAATAAGCATGATATAGAGAATATTAAGGAATGGTTTAATCCTGATGCTGATGTTTTTATAAACAATGCGTATAGTGATTTAAAATGGTGGGCTCAAGCACAAGCACTTTTATTTGCGTTTTCTGTTTGGCACAAAGATCCAACCAAACATATTATATCAGTAAGTTCAGTAGCACCAGAAAAAGACACTCACGATAAAAATTTATCTCATAGTAGATATTCTGCGGGAAAACTCTCTCTTGATAAAATAAATTTTGAATGTCATGAAAAGTCCGCACTAAAAAATGGATGTAAACTTTCTAATTTAAGAATTGGCTGGGTAAACACTCCCAGAACAACCCGAATACAATCTATGGTTAATCGTTTATATAACCTCAATCTTCATCCTGACCTGTTAGAAACAGAACAATGCGTAAGTGCTATAGATTTTATGTTGAATCATAGTGGGAGGGTTAGAGAACTTACATTAGAAGCTGGTTCTAGTGCTGTGGGAGAAGAGGTCTATGGCACAAAGGAGGAAGAATGAGTAAAGTATTACAAATAGCTACCAGACATCCAGATAATGTCATTGATCTACGCCAGGAAAGTTCAATAAAGATCATGAAATCTTGGTGGCAAGATAAGGGACATTCCAGTAGAGTTTTTGATAGGTATATACCATTGACCGGTGTTACAACTAGACACACTTGTTTTCCTATAGAAACAATACGAGAACAATCGAAAACTTTCACAGTAAAAAATAAAAAATTTAATGAAGTTGCTATTAAATTATCATTGGAATGTGTAAAAGAATTGAATTTTAATCCTCAAGATGTTTGTATGATAACATCTTCAACAATGACAGGTGTTGGTATACCTACTATTCCTCATTCATTATTAAAAGAATTTGATTTTCCAGAATCATTAGTTAAAATACCCATGTTTGGGTTAGCATGTAATGGAGGTACACATGTTTTGTCAATTGCTCACGAATATTTAAAAGCCCATTCAGACAAATTAGTTATAGCATTAACTACTGATTTATGTTCTTTAAATTTATGTCCTGATACATCTACATTGACAACTGTATTTGGATCAGCAATATTTGGTGATGGTATTGGTGTTATTTTAATTGCTGGAGATGATTATAATGATGCATCAGGATGGAAATTACATAAACATAGATCATATGTTTTACCTGAAACAGATGATTATATTACTCTTCAAGGTAGAGAAGATGGACTATTATATAATGTAGAATCGACAAAATTGCAAGAAATACCAAAAGCATCTCTAGAACTTAATGGTAAAATTAAAGAATTTATTGAAGGACATACTATTGATAATTGGATATGTCATCCTGGTGGAAAAGTTGTTATGCAAAATACTATAATGGGATTAGGATTACCCAAAGATGCTCTAGATTCCTCTTTTGAAATGTTTAAATGGTTTGGTAATATGTCTGCAACTTCAGTAATTAAAACCCTAGAACATGATTTTGATAAAATAGGTAAAACTGTTATGATTTCTTATGGACCTGGATTTCAAATTGATTTGGTGTTATTAGAAAAAATATGATATGATGAATTTGGAGGGAATAAAAAATATTCTTCCGCAACGTTATCCTTTTTTAATGATAGATCGAGTGTTGGAAATTCGTGCTGGAGAATATTGTAAAGCATTGAAAAATGTTTCTGGAAATGAAGAGATTTTTTCAGGACATTTTCCTCATCATGCAATGATGCCTGCTGTAATGATTATCGAATGTTTTGCACAAACAGCAGGGTGTGTAATGAATTCCCGCATAGAAGAACCGCTTGAGTTTGTTTTTTTTGCAGGAATAAACAATGCTAAATTTCGAAAACCTGTTATTCCAGGTGATCAATTAATATTAGAAATAACCTTGAAAAATCAGCGCCGAAATTTTTGGACCTTTGATGGTATAGCAAGTGTAGAAGATAAGGTAGTAACACAAGCGGAAATTAAATTAATGACACAAGAAATATGAATGATGTTGTTCCGATAAGGGAAGTGGATATAGATAGGATTTTGCATGAGATAGAATCTGAAAAAATGATTGATAGAATGGAAAAGGTGGAGACAGGTATGATGGACTTTACTGGCTTTGCGGGGAGTCAGGTAATCAATCTTCAAGACCACGGATTTGATATTGATCCATCTCAACTGGTTTTTGGTACTTCTCCTGTTATGACAGGTTTGGGTTTTACAGATGAAAAAGCTGTAAAATTTACAATGAATTGTGAATATATTAATCAATTAATTGCTTCATTGAAAATGTTTCGCACACGTTTAGTATCATTGCCCCCCATGCGATGTCTGCCATGGCATAGAGATAATTTTCCTAGAATACATATTCCTGTATGGACACATCAAGGAAGTTTTGTGGTTGTTAAAAATAGAACTTATTTTTTAAATACTGGTCAGGCTTATTTTGTTAATACTACTAACATGCATTCTGCAATGAATTGTAATACAATACAAAATAGATTACATATAATAGGGAGTATATACAAGGATGAATTTATTAAGTAGAGAAAATTTGATAGGAATAGATTTACAAACTATTGAACCCATTCAAAAAATATATGATAAATGGGGCGATAAATTTGTTAATAAAATATTAACAGATATAGAAAAGAACAATGCGCCAAAACCCATGACTGCAAAATATTTGACAAAATGTTGGTGTGTCAAAGAAGCGTTTTCAAAAGCAATTGCTTCTCCATATTTGAGATTGAATGCAAGTTATACACATGTAGGCAGAATCCCTATTGTGCATTATGTTATGGAACCAAATGAATGGAATTTAAAAAGACAAGATTTGAGACTTTCTTTGTCAGATACAAAAGATTTTGTAGTAGCTATTGTTTATATTTCAGATAGTGTAGGATGAAAACTTTAAATTATAATGTTCCTTTGGAATGGAACAATAATAATATTATTTCTAGTTTTTTAGGATCGGGATTTTTAGTAATTAATCACCCTTTCATAAATATGAAAGACACTCTAGTTTCTTTTAAAGAAAAATTTAAAATACAATTAAATGAATTAGAAGAAACTGAAGTTGGTTATAAAAAAATTATATTAAAAAATTGTGGTACTATTAGACAAAGATTTTTAAAAATTGGATGTGAAATTTTATATGCCATTGAAGAATTTTTAGATGTTCCACAGAACTCTATTGCAATAAAACATGCTGATTCCGATAACGCCTTAAGATTTGTTAAATACTATAAAGATCAAGAGGGTCCAATAAGAATAGGCGAACATTGTGATTTTGGAACTCTTACACTTGTACATGTATGTGATCCAGTAGAAGAGTATGAAATTTTTTATGATAATAAATGGAAAACGATAAGACATCCAAGTGATGATTTTTTAATTGTGAATATAGGTGATTTTATGCAGATTTGGTCCGATAATAAATTACAATCTACTCCTCATAGAATCACGAATAAAACAAAAAAAGAAAGACATAGTATGATTATGTTTATGGATGCTGGTAATCATATAATTAAAGGCATTGATCATGCTACTTGGAACAAAGATAGGATAGAAAAAGCACAGTCGGGGATGACCTATTATCATAATAAATAATTATAGTAACAAATAATGTAGGAGATTAGTTTTATGAATACTTTTTGGTGGAAACAGTTAAAAGCATTTCCTAGGTTCGGAGTTGGTTGGTATTTTTATTTTGGATTTCAAATATTGTTCCATCTTTCGACAATTTATGCTTTAGTTTTTTCTGGTTCAAGTTTACATTGGTTATGGTTAGCATTAGTAGGAGTGATTTTATTTCAGCATATTGGTGGCGAAATAGGGGCTCATAGATATTTTGCACATAATTCGTTTAAAGCAAATCCTTGGGCGGAAAAATTTATGGCTATATGTAGTGTATATTTGTATATGGGTCCAATAATAGCATGGGCTCCTTTTCACAGAGTACATCATAAGTATTCGGATACTGAAGATGATGTACATTCGCCATCACATGTGTCTTTATTTGACACTTATTGCACAATTTATTCAAAATTTCTTGGAGATGGTAAAAGAGTTGAACCAGAGGTATATAAAGACCTATTAAAAATAGATATTTTAAAATGGACACATAGAAATTATATGTTACTTTGTTTCTTGCCTTTTTTATTGTGTTTCATTGATTGGAGAATACCTGTTTATTTTATTGCAATGCCTAGTGTTATTATGTTTCATGTTGGAGGATTAGTTAATACTTCAGGACATTTAAAAAAGGCGGGTTTCTTAATTCCAAATTATAGAAATTTTGATACAGTTGATAATAGTCATAATTGTATTTGGTCTAATATTTTGACCAGAGGATCGGTACTTCAAAATAATCATCATGCATATCCCTCTGCATATAATCATAAAATGTCTGACAAGTGGTATGAAAGAGATGATATAAACGTTTTTTTAATTGAGAAAATTTTAAAGGCATGAAAATAAAAGGTTTCGATACTTCACATTATTATATGAAATCCTCACGGGGTTATTATTTTCTCGCAATCAATTTAATTGCACATTTAGCAATTATACCTGCAATTCTTTATGCAGAATGGTGGATGTGGGTATTGGGTATATTATGGGGTTATTGGATAAACTGTACGTGTTATACTGCTGGATATCATAGGTATTATTGTCATAAAACCTTTAAAGCACCACGTTGGTATGACTATTATTTTCAATTTGTATCACTATTTGGAAATCCAGGTCCAGTTCTTATATGGAATGGTATTCATAAACTACATCATAAGTATAGTGATACTGATTATGATCCTCATGGTCCTACACATAGAGGATTTTGGAATGTGTGGACTATTCAATTACGGGGGGCGCTTTATTTTTTGCCACCCACAAAAGAAGATTTAAAAGATTGGTTAAAGGATACAAAAGATCCTATTGCTAAATGGTTTTATGATAATTATCTACTTTTCGTTGGTATTATTATGATTGTATTGTTATTAATGGGACCTTGGTTTTTTGTATTTGGTTTTTGTGTTCCTATACTTCTAACACATCATGCTTCTGCAGTTGTTAATGCATATTCTCATAGAACGGGTAATCCTTCTAATGTTGGGGGACTATTAAATTTTATAGTAGCTGGAGAAGGATTTCATTTAAATCATCACAAAGATCCATCTAATTATACCACACTCCTTCCAGATCATAAATGGTGGCAAATAGATTTAACTGGTTTGTTCATTAAAATGATTAAAATATAGAAAAGAAATGAAACTGTTTAGATATAATTCTTCTGGAACACAAATTATTTTATTAGGAATAATTCATTTATTTTTTCATGTATCGATGATATATGGATTAATGCATTATTCTTTACATTGGTTATGGTTGACTGTAATAGGTACTATTTTAATTCGACATGTGGGTACTCAAATAGGAGGACACAGGTATTATGCTCATAATAGTTTTGAAACAAAACCTTGGACAGAATGGCTTATGAGTATTTCATTTGTATGTTCTTATGGAGGCAGTCATTTAAGGTGGATTCCAGGTCATTGTTTTCATCACAAATATACAGACACAGAATATGATAATCATTCACCACATCATATAAAAAATATTAAAGATTTTATTAGAGTTTGTTGGCCGCCAATGATCTTTTTTAGAAAACTGTTTAATAGTGAAACAGATAAAAAGAGGATGAATAAATTTTCGGAATATTTTCGGGAAGAGAATTATTTTAAGCATTTATATAAAAATAAAGCAGTACGATTTTCTCATAATTATTATTGGCTAATTGCATTTTTTCCACTTGTGATTTTACCAATAATTGATATTCGTTTATTAATATATTTTATAGCAATACCATGTGTAATTAATGGATGGTCTTTATTCATTTTAAATTTTTTTGGTCATGTTTTTACTTTTGGAAGTTATAGAAATTATGAGGTCGATGTATACGGAAATAAAGATCATTCAACTAATTCTTTATGGTTGAATTTAGTTACAGGAGGTGAAGGAATGCATCATAATCATCATTATGATCCACGTGCTTATAATTTTAAAATGTCAGATAAATGGCACGAAACAGATTTTTTGAATACATTTTTAATAGAGAAATTTTTAATGAAATGAGAATTTAAAATGATTATAATTAACTCCTGGAATCAGAATTATATTATTGCACATGATCCCAATTATTTAATTGATGCCGATTCTTTGAACAAATTATTTATTTCCTTAATAGATAAAATTGGAGAAAATGTTCAAGAAATTGAACGTGCAAAGAGAAAAGGCGAATATTTATTAATTGCTGGACACGCAAATATAAAATATGAATTATTAGCTCAAGTTTTTCAAGATTTTCTTAAAAAATCTCTAATCAGTTATAATTGGAAAGATGAAATTTCTATCGAAGATATAGAGTTATATAAAGAATTAAATCTTTTAACAACAGAAGACCCATCTACAGGTTCTTTCGGGGGAGGAGTGCCTGATGATTCTGTAGAAATAGAAGTAGGCATTCTTCCATTAGTTAATACTCTTAATACATTTGATGGAATTAGAACTTTTGGTTCATGTGAAGGACATTATGTTGATTCTGAATTTCTAAATGCGTATATATCATGGACTGCTTGCAATATAGATGGATTAAACTATTCTACATTTCTTTTAAAAAATGCAATTAATAGTGTTTGGGAAAAAAGAAAATTAAATGATAATAAGGATTTTAATGTAAATCAAGTAATTAATAGAACTACATTAAGTTTTAATACAGGATATTGGAAACCTGGACGGGGGAGAATTGCTCCATTACCAGGTGAAAATTATTATTTTTTTGTTTTTGATTATCAATTTAAATTTCAGGGATTTGTGTTTGGTATAATAACTGACATTGCTGAACATATGATAACAGAAAAATATGAAATATCAATGAGAAAAAACGCATGATATATATTATTACCAGAGAATGGAGATGAAATTCCCGCTCTGGACAGGGGTGTAGTTTAATTAAAACGTCCAACAAGGTGTTGGGAAGTTGTGAGTAAAATCTCGCCACCCCGACCACATTTAAATATAGGAAATATTATGCCAAAAATTAGTGAAATATCTAAAGAGTTGAAGAAGAAACTTGAAGATACAATGCAAGGTGGATATACAGGAGGTTGTCAAGAATGGATTAATTTGATTGCAACTGCCGATCCTGCTGAAAATGAAAACGATGAAAAGATGTTAAAGGAATTTAATGATTTAACGACACAATTTAATGCAACAATGTCAGGAAGTGCGCCTGGGGATTTAACACTTTGGTATCAACAATTAAATGCCGCAATGGTTGAATCTGGAATATATTAACTTTATTATGAAGATTGAATTTTTTGGTTCTAGTATAATAGGATCAAACACTTTTCAGCCAGAAAAACCTAAAAGTTTCTATGATTTGATTCTTGATCATTTTAATGCTACATCATTAAATTTTATGATAGCACAATGTTCAGAAGAAAGAATCCTTTACAATCTAAAAAAGACTAGTGAAATTGATATAGCAATAATCTTCCATTCAACTCCTCAATTCATATACTTTCCAAATTTCACTAGAGATTTTACAGTTATGAATGATCATGAGATTGATGATTGGAATAGTCGTCAACATTTTTTAGATTATGTTGATGCCTTTAAACAAAACAAAAAAGACATAGTTACAAATTTTAGTGTACCTACTGAATCTGTTGATGTTTCAATTATAAAAGATTTCATGAAATTACATTTTAATAAAGATGTAAATAGAAGTAGATTTCATGGAGCATTATCGTTAATTGGTGACTATGTTTATGCTAAAAAAATACCAGCAATACATGTTATTCATGATCATATTCCTGGCTGGTTTAATTTTAAATCTGGTGTTGTAGATACAGATATTTGGAACATCGAAAAAGAGTTTTCCGAGTCGTTTAATAAATCTGTAAATGGAATAAGTGAAGAAGGAAACAGTCTTATTTTTAATAAGATAATTTCCCTAATACAAAGGATATAAATCATATAAATATAAATTAGATATTACAATTTAATACTAGAGGGTTATGAAAACATTTAAAGACTTATCATCAGTAGCTAAAAAAGAGATAAGAGAGCATTCTGCT
>Ga0114997_10001664_pt1 | contig 18244 bp, 12 predicted proteins | sample ArcticOcean_MG_C_2_FD_87045 | JGI IMG/M metagenome (GOLD analysis project Ga0114997, IMG submission 87045) | Marine microbial communities from western Arctic Ocean - ArcticOcean_MG_CB4_136 | ecosystem: Environmental > Aquatic > Marine > Oceanic | place: Arctic Ocean: Canada Basin | collected...
AAGTCATTTACTCCTGTCACAGTGCCTGATATTGGAGCATATATTTCACTAACGGATTTTACTGATTCCACACTAGCATAAGATTCATTGGCATTAAAATGAGTATCTATTTCAGGCAATTCTACCCATACTACATCTGTAAGCGCATTCTGAGCAAAATCAGTAATTCCAACTACGATTTCATTACCCTCAATTCTAATCCATTCATGTTCAGCAGTATATTTCAATTCACTTGGTATGTTACTCATCGCACCCACTCTCTATTTAGAGGAAGGCATAGAGAAAGTCAAGTTTTCGCTTATCACTATTCCTCTCCATGTTTACTTTCAAGATGTTCAATTTCCATTTTTGCCCATGAAGAGCCTAAATTAGCCACATCTGATTCATGATATTCCGTATTTAATCTTTCACGCATTTCTATATCTAACTCTTTACTAAACCATTTATCTAATTTATTTGAATATTTTAAAACTAATAATACTAAACACAACAATCCAGTTAAAAATATCAATACAGTTGAAATAATATAATTATTACAAATACCATTTTCACATTGCTTTACAAGGATATCTTTATCAATAAAAGCAATTGAAATTAAAAAAAATAAAGGAATTATGACTCCCAATAAAACTCTTTCCAATCGTCTAGCGGGAGAGCCCATGATTTACTCCGGGGGCTCCTAATCAATCAACTTGCCCTACATTAATAAATTTCTTTTATCAATTTATGAATTTTATATGGCAATAAAGCCCTATTTACAGGCGTTACTTCCAGAATTCTACCATCATCACGTCTTCTGATGTCTTGGAGTAAAGGGTGCCTGCTCTTTTTATGTAATGTTAATAGCGTAGGCATATCATATTCTAGAGCCGTTCTGACTGCTGCAACAAAACCTTCACTTTCAACTGAAAACTTACCAACTTCATCAATCACTAAAATTTCACAATTACCTATACTATCCAATATGGCAGGAACAGCAACTCTGTCAAGTTCTGTAGGATCAATGCCGAATCCCAAAATCCTCAATCTTGAATCTATATTTCTATGTGCCATTATTCCTTTTTCACCTGTTTGAATATTAACACATGCATAACCAACTCTTTCTCCATTTTCTATTATTGGCTCAGTCTTTATTCCTCCAATCATTTTATCCGCTGAAAATCCACTTCTTGTTCCTGAATTACCATTTTTTCTTTCTTCAATAATCATATTGATTACCTTCTCGAGAACGGCCGACTTGCCAGACCTTGGCAAACCAGTTATTCCAATTTTTGGATTTATTCCTATAATATCACCTCGATGGCCGCTTAGCCACAGCGCTACCAACAGGGGCACATACTGCAAAGGTATTAATCAGTTTCATTAAAATATTGTAATTACTGTCACAGACCGGAATTTAAAATCGGTTCTTAGGAAATCAAACATCTCTTTTATTGCCCTTAAACGATAAAGAGGAAACAATTTTTGGAGTAGGAAATGGTAAACCTGCAATTTCATAATTATTTACATTATTATTTGCAGCCCAAACTTTTGACCATGTATTCAAAGATTCTGAATTTAGATGATTTACTATCGTATTCAAACCTTCATATAAAGATCCAAACTCTTCTTCGAGGACGTTACAGGTTTCTTTAGGAATTTGCAAATAATTTACAGAATTACCAAGAACACAATTTTTAGGAACAACGCTCCATAATAACCGTCTCTTCAGGCCTGAATTAACTACAGCCTGACACGCAATCCTGGGAATTTCATTATTTTTAACATCTCCAACCCACATTGATTGATGTGTTTGCATTGATTCTTGGTCATAATCGCCATCGAATGCAGGATGATCAATTATTACTTTATTACCATCTAATTTAAAATGATTACTTCTAATCAATGGTACTCCTGTATTTTCTAATTGCCAATTAATGATATTAAAATTATTACTTTGATCAATTTCCCCAACCCTTACTCTGATATTCTTTCCACTTTGATTTAACCAGCAATCTTCTTCACAAAGTCTAGGTTGATCAGCAAGATCATTAATTGCTTTCAAAGATAGGTTTCTTTCGTATGTGTCCCTAGGCATCTTAGGAACAGCCCATGACGCATCAGTCCATGTTGACCAAGGACCTCTTTCTAGTTCTAAAAAAGGAGCTTTGGAACTAAGTCCATTATTAGACAGATCACTCAACTCTAGTGGGCCAAAACTAGTCAAAACTTCTGTTCTTCCTCCAACAATTACTCCGATTACTAAGACTCCTTGAGAAATTCCTGGAAAGATTTTTTGACTATCTGAAAACGACCATGCAAATTCCCAACGATTTTTAGAAACAAGTATCTTTCTCAAAGGTATACTACTTTTTTCTCTGAGTAAGGAATCAGGCACAACCATTGTTACCTTACCATCTTTTTTTGTTATTTGGAGTGCACGTTCCACATATAATCGATATAAGTTGACATTTCCTCTTAGCGCTGAAAATCGAAGACCTCCATCTTTTCCAGAAATAATCTTCAACTCATTAGACATTTCTTTACGTAGTTCACTACCATTTTCTTCATTACGAAATTTATCCTTTATCCTAACCCATGGAGGCTTAGAAACTAATAAAATTGGCTCATCATTCCACGGCCATTCACCTCTTAGTAAATCATCACAAACAACATTCTTTTCTAAAATATTTTCAGCCATTGATCTACTTATTTGACAGTCAGTTTCTATGCCAGGACTAACTAATCCAAGTTTGATTAAAACTATTAGTAATCGTTTTCTAGTTATATTGATGGACATCATAGATGAATCCATTAATTGTAATCCATTTAGAAGCCTCTTAGTATCTTCTTTTTGTTGGTTCGGATTCAAATCTTCGCACCTTTCAGAGTGAATTCTAAACATTCTTTCTGGAAATATTCCAGCACCCACGGCTGGATCTGCAAATGGAATTGGGATCCCAGTTTTAGTTTCATTATCGCTGACCTCATAGGTCTCTGATGAGATATCAGATTCTTTCTTGACCTCATTATTCATTTGTTCAGCATATGCACGAAACCCAGGTGGCAATGCGTCAAGAGAAATCGTTGCCAATGGTTCCTTTTTCTTTAGCCTATTAGTATTTTTAAATTCATCTGCTAATATCATATCAGCAAATTTAGCAGGCATTATCGTAACTCCTTTTACGGACCTACCATCTTTTTCTGCCTCATTTCTAGAAACTAACTGATCTAATACTATCCCCGGATCGGATAATAATCCTGGAGGGAGGCTCGGCCAATTATTAGGAAGTTCAGTAGAAATCGGTACATCATCTATTACTGATTTTTCCCAAGCCTCAATCCAAATTCCAATTTGCTGTTCTCTATCCTGGCATGTACCGTCTAGTCTAGCAAACCATCCAGACGTCTCATTAACCATGTTAAACAATTTATCTAATTGGATTATGGCTTTGAAGGATTGTATTCTATAATCATTCAATTTTCAAGTCCAAATATATCTTGATCGATTTCTATAATCATTTTTTTCTGAAGTAAAATAGAAATCGCTTCATCTATCTCTTCTTCTTTAATTGCAATTGGAATAAATTGTTTTAATAATTGTTTAAAGTGAATAACCATTTTCCCAGATGCTTTTTCATTTTCCATAAATGCCATGATGTGTTCAGCAACTATTGCAAGTAAAGGATCATCATCAAAATCTAATGCTCCAAAGTCCACCATCGGTTCTCTATGCTGATCTTCTACATTTTGTTTTACAACTTCAGTAGTTTCATAAACATCAAATAAATTCCGTTGGTTGGGATCTGATAGAACAATATTATCAGTAACCTCGCGCTGCCTCTTAAGCCTCTTTACTAGAGTTTCAATCCTATGAAGCCTTTGTTCTAGTCGTAACCTCTCTCTTCCTAGATGGCTTTCTACTAATTCTAATTCTTCCAATGCCCTTTCATCAAGCCAATTTGATAAATCCCAATTAGGATCTAATCTCAACATAGTTTCCCAAAGTCTAGCTACAGAATCTGGAAGGGCATTAGCATCAATGCGAGAAACATCTCTTTCATCGCGCGCTTCCTTCTCCATATACTCCCATCATCATCGACCGTCTATGAATTATACCATTGTATTTTTTTAACAAATTAAGAGTTGCATTGATGAATGATGAACGTTTGCCTTGATATATGCCACAGTATCGTTTAACAGTTCTCCCCGGCGATGGTTCTGGAAAAGAAGTAACCAAGGAGGCACAAAAAGTAATACAAGTATTCCAAGATTTTAGTCCCCTATCATTTGACATAACCGAAATTCCATGTGGAGGGGAATACTATCAAGAAACTGGGTTAGAGTGGCCCGACGGGTCTTTTGAACATTGTAGAGATAATTCTGATGCAATATTATTGGGGGCCATAGGATGGCCAGGTGCCACGCTTCCTAATGGCGATAATGCTGGAGGGCAAGTTATCCTTGGTCTTCGTTCCGGCTTAGATTTGTATGCAAATATTCGACCTGTAAAATTATATGATGGAGTTTTACATAAAATTCATGGTAAACACAAAAAAGTGTGGGATTCAAAAGTTGTCAATATGGTCTTAATAAGAGAGAATACTGAAGGTTTGTACCATGCATTACTTCGTCGCTCAGCTCTAGCTGCAGCTGGAAGTAAAAATGATGACCCAATAGTTATTGATAATTTCCCAGGTTTAGAGGGAGAAGTCGCATGGGATGTTAGGCCAATTTCTAGAAAAGGTAGTCAAAGAGTTATTAATTTTGCATTCGATTTAGCAAATAGGCGTGGAGAGAAAGTTGGAAAGAAACAAAAGGTAACCTGTGTTGATAAAAGCAATGTTACTAGGGGATGTAGACTTTTTAGACAAATATTCAGAGAAATAGCTTCCAAGTATCCAGATTTAGAAACTCATGAAGCATATATCGATGCTTTTACAATGTGGTTGATACGAAGTCCCGAAGATTTAGATGTTGTAGTACTTCCAAATATGTTTGGAGATATTGCTACAGATTTAGCATCAGTGCTTCAAGGAGGATTAGGAATGGCTGCAAGTGCGAATATTGGAGATAATCATATGCTTTTTGAACCAGTTCATGGGTCCTCACCATTACATGCAGGTAAAAATATTGTAAATCCAATTGCTACAATCTCATCAGTTCAGTTGATGTTTGATAATTTAGGCGCAAGACATCAAGATTCCGATGCAACTCTTTGTGCTGATATTTTAGATAGGGCAATTGCTGACCACCTTTCGGAAGGCGGAGCAGTAACGTATGACCTTGGAGGAACCGCGTCGACTTCTGATGTTGGAACGTCTATAGCCAATCGCTGTAAAAAAATTCTCAAAGAAACATTCGTAAACTTATAAATATTAATTGATAAACTAATCCTATAAACTTACAGATTATTATCAATAATGTTCGAATTATCAAAAACTGTAATGTTTATTTATCAAATCTCTTCATATTAATTCATGAAGAATCTAGGGCACCGCCTTGGTGCATCAGAAACAAATCTTGAAAATACCATTCAAGGCCTCAGGAATTCAATTCATTCGGTTTCAAATCCTAGATTTAAGTACTGGGAATTTGATATTCATGAATCAAAAGATAATATTTTATTCCTATTTCATGATGATATTATAAATATAAATAATTTAAGAGAAGAATTAAACTACATGAAATCTATAGATATTAAAGCCGCAGGAATAAAAAATAACATCAATATTCCTACTTTAGATGAGATAGTTCTAGAATTATTTCCAAGATCAGAAAAAATTATTATAGAAATTAAAAATATTATATCTGATAAATGCCGGACTAAAATAATAGAAACAGCATCAAGTATCCCAAATTGTAAAATTATGATTACTCCAAATCGCTTTGAAGTAGTATTTCCATCAGAAAATAGGGATTATTGGCATAATGAATTTAATAGAAATAATCTCAAATTAATTATGGGCGGTCGTCATAAAGTTGATATGTTCAAGACTTCAAATACATTCCTTGGGAAATATCTAGTAAAACCGAAATGGTTTTTTGGGTTTTAACAGATTTTCCAAGTTTAGGGCACCCTAAATTTTAATTCCTAATCCCATTCCGGCGTAATATGGACGAACGCAAGGGCATTCAAGATTTATCTAAATCATTAAAATTTTTAGAAGAACAGGCGACCTTTACAAAAGCAATAATAATTACCGGATTAATAATCTCTGCATCTGTATTATACCTTACATTTAATGTAAATTATGATGAATGTGAAGATGAAAATAACTGTCTTATTGTAGCATTTGAAGTCAAAGATACTTATTTAATATGGGATAAAAATCCGCAACATCTAGCAGATAAGCTCCATATATTAACCGGCATGGATGTGGAAATTTATCCTGTTTCGAATTCAGGTGCGGCTATTGAAGCAGTCGACAAAGGAAATGCAGATTTGGCGTTTTTGGATGGAGCGGCTGCATGGCTGGCGTGGGAGGTTTACGATCTTGAAGTTTTAGCTGCTGAACAAAAGGCAGATGGTAGAGTATATTATAATGCAACTGCATTGGTTAAATCTGATTCAGATATGGCCGAAGCCTACCTCGATGATGACGAGTCTACAGATCCATTTGCATTAATGGAAGGCAAAAAATCTTGCCATACGGGTTGGTTAAAGAGTGCTGGAATGTTAATACCAATGGGATATCTCATTGGAAATGGCTATGCCGAAGTTATTGGCAATCCTAATGAGATTGAATCTTTACGAAACACTGTTACCAATTTTTTCTCTGAAGAATCAAGTATTCCAGAAGGAGGTACTCAGTATTCATCGTATAAAGGGGCATTAAGATGTCTTTCTGATGGAACAGGAGATGTTGCACTTGTGAAGGATTCAGTAATCAATTCATATTGCACTGGCTCCAGTGCTGAAAGTTGGTGTCTAGAAGAGGATGAATACGTCATGCTTCCTGCTTTTGGACAGGCCCCAAGTCATCCCGCGGTGTATAATCCTGAATATATGAATTCAGAGAAAATTACATTAATTCAAGATGCTTTAGTGGCATTAAATGATGACAATGATGGAACCCAAATTCTTAAGGATTTATTGAATACAGATGGAATGGTAATTACTGATGCACAAACGCATTTAGGGACATATGGAGAAGCCGTTTCAAATGTACCTGGAATTCAGGCGTTTTTTAGCTGAGGTAATGTTTTGAAATTATTTTCGCTTCTAAGTATATTTTTATTGACTTTTGGATTATCCGGGTGCATATTATTCGATGAAGACAAATCATTCGCTTGGCCAGATGTCACGGAGTCAGAATGTAATTTTGATAATAATAAAAACCTAACCTGCTCACCATATCTTGATGGTTTTGACGTTCCACATATGTCTGCAATTCATCCTGAAAATGATGAATTATGGATTATCGATCTCAATGGTTTAATACTATCTTGGGATGGTTTCTCACTCTTCAAAGTTGCTAATTTGAGTTTTTTGATTAGCAATTGTCATTTTGAACAAGGTTTACTTGGTTTCGTTTTTGATGAGAATTTTAATTCTACAAATCAAGTTCTACTGTCGTATGTCAAGAAAGGTCCATGTGATGGAGATAATGAATCAAACCTATTTCTTGCTTCTGCAATAATAGACAATTCAGGAATTTTAAATATTTCTTCAATTAAAATCATTCAAGAGATATATCAACCATATAGAAATCATAATGGAGGATATTTGCAATCTATTGGAGATAACAAATATTTGTGGGGAATAGGCGATGGAGGAGGAAGTCTTGATCCACATTCCAACGCTCAGGACACCTCTACACCTCTCGGTACAATACTACTTTTTTCTTTTATTGATAACGAAATTTATCCCGTTCCGGGAGAAACAAATTTCGACTCATTGGTATTACATAATGGATTACGAAATCCTTGGAGATTTGACTTTGATAATAATAATAATAGATTATGGGTCACTGATGTAGGAGAAAAGTGTTGGGAAGAAGTAAATCTATTATCAATTAATGAATCAGCAAATTTGGGATGGCCGAAAAGAGAAGGACTTCACAAAGTTCATTCAAACGGTTACACCAATGAAAATGGGACCTGCTATTACGATGAAGATGCACCACTAGCATCGGACGATTTTACAGATCCAATTACCTCCTATATTCATGAAGGAGGAAATTGCTCAATAACCGGAGGATTTTGGATGAATTGGGGCCCAAAATCAATACAAGATAGATATTTATATGGAGATTTCTGTACTGGTTCTATATGGACACTAAGAGAAGTTGAAGGAATTTGGACGGATGAATACATTGGCTCATTTCAAGGAATGATAGTTGGCTTTGGCCGTGGATTATCTGATGAAATTCTAATTTTTACATGGGACGGAACTATATATTCTCTGAATTAATAATTTCATTTTTATTATTTACATGGATTACAGTCGGGGTATGCTTACTTGCTTCGGCATAACCTACGGTAACATATGTGCATAAAATTACTAAATCTCCAGTATTAATTAAATGTGCAGCAGCCCCATTTATACAAATTTCCCTAGATCCTTTTGGGGCCTTTATCGCATAAGTTTCTAATCTAGTGCCATTTGTTATATTTAGAACTTGTATCCTCTCCCATTCGATTATATCGGCAGCATCCATTAATTCTTCATCAATTGAAATCGAACCAATATAATTTAGATTTGCATCAGTAATTAATGCTCTATGTATTTTTGATTTTAACAGGTGTCTACTAACTCCCATATTAGATGGGACTCAAGATTATTTTTTAATTTTAATTATTATGATTTATCAAAAATTATTAATGATACTAAAACTGCTACATGATACATTCGTAATAAAATAAACAATCTTTTCATAAGTAACACAAGCGTCTTATGTTTACTTAGGTGGTTGTAGTGAGAACAAGGACAACAAATAAAATAACCAATGCTGGTAAAAAACAAACCATATCTGCATTAATTTTGGTTTCAATAATGATATTTAGTACACAGATGTATACATTCCAAAATTTTGATTCAGAAACGAATCTTTCTGATTCAGAAAAATTACCAAATAAAACTATTATTCAACAATCTCAACTAACTTCTGATGAGCCAAATGGACAAGATTCTCAACCATTTGAATTCAATCCATTTGACCATGCAATTTTTAATGATCCTACTTATCATGATCCTGCATCTTACTATGGAAAAATATCAGATTTATCTGCTTTATCTGCCTATCCAGGATATGAATTTTATTTGGAGGAAACAAATACAGATGATCACGATAATGACGGTATCGATGATTTAAATGATTTAGATGATGATAATGATGGCTTAAATGATCTTATAGAGAGATTCGATGGATGTTATGGGACCGACCCTTTTGATCATGACAATGATGGAATACGGGATGAATTGGATTGGGATGATGACAATGATGGAATTTTAGAAGGACCAATTGATTACACCCAAGGCAATGATCCCCGAAACGTATCCTCAGACAGGTATCTTTCAAGTTCCGTAATACATCCTTGGACCGATTCAGAAGTTGGAACTGGATATTTAGTTGATCAAAATCCCTTTGATCATGACAATGATGGAGTGCCAGATGAGGATATTGATGGTAGTGGTAAAGGTACTTACGATGAAGACGATGACAATGATGCTAGATTAGATCAGTTTACATGGCCATGTGATTTTGATGGAGATGGAATTCAGGATTATTTTGATATAGATGATGACGGCGATGGTGTAATTGATTTATGGGACGAACATCCTTGGGACAATTCAAAAACTGGTAATATTACTAATACTGCTGAATTATGGGTCGATGCTGAATTATGGGCCTCAAGTTTACAATATGATATTTCTATGACTGCACTTGGATTATCTGATTCTGAAGTAACTATAGAAGTTGGAGATACAATTAGGTGGACCAATGATCATACAGACGATCATTCTGTTAGGGCAGATGATGGGTCATTTGATAGTGGAACTTTAATCGCAGGCGGTACTTTTAGCCATACATTTGCCGATGAGGGAAGTTTCACTTACTCTGATACAATTTCACAATTAGATAGCTATAGTGGAACGGTAACAGTTAGGGCAGATGAAGGCCGTCCTTTACCTGATGTATTCAACATCAACGCTGAAGTTTATGGTTCAGAAACATTTGATTTTGTTAAGAAAGAAAGCTCCATCTGGCATCCTCGTGACCAATCCTTTACAAATATCATAGATGGAGATTTGGATAATGATGGCCTTCCAAATTTCATCGATCCAGATAATGACAATGACGGATTCCCAGATTCTTCAGATACAGACGATGACAATGACGGATTATTAGATATGTATGATGTTGATGATGATAATGACGGAATTCTAGATACATGCGTTCAACTTGATACAAATAAAGATGGCAATCCTGACTATCCAAATTTACAACCAATAGGAATTCCTGGAATAGATTGTGAGCTTGATTATGATAGAGATGCTGATGATGACATTTACAGGGCTATTGATTCTGATTATGATTTGGTATGGGATTGGAAAGATACTGATCTGGGAGCTGCATTCCCTGCAGATAACTTACTGGGAAATCCGGGAGTCGATCCAACTGATTTGCCCTATGATCTTGATAATGATGGTACGCCCAATGAGTACGACTCATTTATGAATGCTACAGATGAAGAAGTGCTTTCTTGGAATTGTCCATCCTTGGAAAACCCAAATCCTCAATCCTCTGATGATAATTGTATATTTATGAGGAAATCATATACTGGAAATAATGATTGGGATGGCGATGGATTCAATAATTGGGTCGATGTTGACGATGACAATGATGGAGTTTTAGATTGGCTAGATATAGATGAAAATTGTGATTTAGACGACGATAATGATTTACATTTACTAAATGGTTCTAGATATAGGGACGATGGCCCCAATTCAATCGATACAGATATTGATGGAGATGGTATTTCAAATGACGAAGATTGGGATGATGACAATGATGGTATTTCGGATTTCTATGATCCAGATGATGGAAACTGTGGTATTGTCGATAATGATGCCACTGACAATTTTTATGGTAATTCATACACTCACTCAGATGGCGATATAATTGATGGTAGTGCAGATTCACAAATTTATACTGGAACAGGAACGCTTCTATGGGATATGTTCTGGCACTTCAGCCCCTTTATTGATGGAACTCAAGGTTTTGTACTGCCTTATAATGGATACGAAACAGGAACCGAAGAAGACTCATTAACAATCGTTCAACAGGGTGTCATTCCGGAAATATACTGGAATATAATGATGAAATGGAGCCCGTGGAATGGAAATAATTATTTCGATATTGATATGGATGGAGACTCATTGATTAATGGAATTGATGTTGATATGGATGGAGATGGAATGCCAGATTGGTGGGATCAAGATGAAGGTAACGACGGAGTTCTTGACGTAAATGACCCTGCCTTTGGAGGATCCTTGGATGATAGCGAATGCGGAATATCATTGGCCTTTGCTGTTGGGCAAGCATCAGGTCCAATTGCATGCGGCCTCTCATATGCATGGATGTATGGATATCCACTATTGGCCGCAACACAATCGAATGGCAACACGTATACTCTTCCATATAGCAGTAGACCTGACGCACTTTATGATGATGGAGAATACGATGGTAGTAATTCACAGGGCAATAATCAATGTTCGGATAATTGCTGGTGGTTCACTTTCGATCCAGGCAGTAATCCCACCCCAACTGCTGCAGTAACCTACGATGATATTAGGAATAACAGAGATTTGTATATAGCTTATGTTGGGCTAAATAAAGGATTATTCCAATGGACTGCAGATAGCAATGCAAACCTTTTCCCGGATGAAGTCGCTGATTTATTAAATGACGACGTCGATCCAGACAATGACTGTGCTGCACCAATTATTGGTAATTTAAATCCGCAATGTATGGCAAATGATACCACGGATCTCGATGATGATTTTGATGGAGTATACGACCATTGGGATATTGATGATGATAATGATGGCTTGTGGGATTATTTTGAAGTAGATACTGATGATGACTGGGATGACGATGATGAAACAAATGACGGCATTTATTACTTCATAGGAAGTAATTGCGTTGACGCTGATGATGATGGATTAGATACAGACCCTGATGCTGACGGCTGGTATCAAGCAGTTTGGGATCAGGGAGTTTTGGGGCAATCACTATTATTTCCAGAGTATTATGATGTTGATAATGATAATGATGGAGTACCTGATGGTGAAGATCCTGATGATGACAATAATGGAATACTTGATGTAGATCAAGAAGTAATAGCACCACAATGTTTTACAGGTGAAGAACAGAGCGTTTGGGACCATGATAATGATGGAATTCAAGATTGGGCAGATGATGATTGGGATGCAGATGGAATTAATAATACAGTAGAATTAAACTCTCCTAATGGATTAATTTCAGCCTTCGATCATGACAATGATGGCTTAAGAGATGATGTTGACGAAGACGATGATCAAGATGGTATGAAAGATGTAGATGAAGTTCTTTTGTGGCCAACAAGGTTTGGTGTCGAATCGACAAATCCGTGGGATCATGATGACTTTGGCAACGGCTCTGGAATAGCAAATCCTCTCGATCCATTTACTGGGCCAGATTCAATTGATCAAGATGATGATGCAGACAATAGATCAGATATAGATTTTGATCAAATTGAAGAAGATTTCGGATCTTCAGATTGGGATTCTAATAATAATGGAATATTGGATGCAGATGATAAAATTCCTAGTAGAATAACTCTAAATGCCCCTTCTATATTGTGGCTTGATGCTTTTAATCCTGCAATATTTTCGGGTCAAGTAAATTTATTGGCAGATAATGGTACCTTTGTTCCTACAGAAAATATACCTGTTCAGGTCCATATTGTATGGACAAGAAACGGCACTACGGCTTTAGAAACAGTAGATGTTTTAACAGGAAGCGATGGTAAATATTTAGTGGGTCAATTTTTGTTTCCTGAAGACATATCAGTAGGTTCTAATTCTACGTATTACGTTTATGCTGAGGTTACTGAAATGTTTCTCCATGATAGTGCCGTTACTGAGCAAATTCCAGTTGAAGTGAGGGCCAATACTACCTCTGGATATAGCGCTGGAACACAATTCCGTTCAGATGAAATGCCTTTAAAAATAAGTCTCAAGACTCATTATTCTGCTGATTATGATCGTGGAATTTTTGATAATAGAATATCCAATGCCCCGTTCTCATTTACTGTTAGTGATAGTAAGAATTTATTTGGAAATGTTACACATCCTACTGAGTTTGATGGATATGGATATGGATATAGGGCTGGAAAAGATGGTTGGGCTAATTTAAGGTTCAACCAATCAAATGGTAATACAGGAACTTGGGAACAAGTCCAATATAATAGTGCGTTAGATAATGGAGAAGGTACTTTAGCTGGAGGTTGGGAAGAAATTTTATGGAATAATTTTACCAAAAATCATGATGTTATCAGGTCTCCTTATGTCGAAATTCCAACAAATGTGCCAACTGGAGATTATTTCTTTGTTGGTACCGTTAATCCTTCACTTGGATATGATTGGCCATGGCCTTATTTGGAATCCTCGGATACTGATAGTTTTACCATTCGTTCAATGAAGCGTATGTTTATAGAATCACAATTAATAACGCCTTCTAATAGGCCAGTATATTTTTATGATTCTACACAATTTACAGGCTCTTCCTTTGGAGCCTGGAGGGCATTATTCCATGCCCCATCATTATCTAGTTCAGGATTAGATTTTACAGATATCAGTGTAGGAAAATCATATCCAATACTTTGGGATGGTCAAGCAGCATCACTTGGAACAATAGCCGGAGGAGTCCTCTTAGATAGTAACAATCAGCCTTTCACATCTGTAAATTATCTTGAAAATAACCCACATGTTCCTGATGGTTATTATTGGTCTACTAGATTACAAAACGGGGCTTCTTTTGATGTACCTCCATGTGGTGCTGTAGATCCATCTGATCCAGCAAGTCAAATTAGATGTGAAATAGTGCCAGAGATGTTTACCGGTGAGGACTGGTACGTCGAAGGAACGGTATGGAATAGGACATTTGCCCCTTGGGCCAGTGATGCTCTGGCATTACAAGTTGATCATGATCGTAACCAAGTATTTGCTGGAAGTGGAGAAACTAGGAGAGTAGCAAGACCAAACATGGTGGATGGGGAAGCAAGATTTGAATTTAATGACACGTGGTATTCTCAATTCCCCGCTGGAACATTTGGAATTAAAACCAGCTTTACAAATTCAGATTATTATTTCACTGGAAATCAAACACAAGTTTTGGCTCCAGTAGGTAGTTTTGGTAATATTTCAGTAATAGGTACAACAGACTTTCAACTAACAGCAACACCACGTTTATATCGAGGGCAGAATGCTACTATTGAAGCACGTTTGATAGACAATGCGTTCCAACCAGTTCGTGAAGTTCCAGTTAACTATACTTGGTCTGCAGACGGTTCGAGTGATGTGGTTATTACTGATAATAATGGCGTCTTCAAAGTTAATTTGACTATAGATGAAGGGCACCAACTTGGAAACTTCACATTGGACTACACGTATTTAGGAGATTCAATCCGAGAGGGAAATTCTGCTGAAATAAATCTATGGGTGGTTTCAAGGACCTTCATAAATCTGCAGAGTACAACGCCAAATCTTCTTTCTAGTGGAGATATTTGGGAATTTACAGCACAAGTTACAGATGATAATAGGACGGCATTTGATAAAGATCTCGGTCAAGCATTATCCGGATGTGGTGATTTAGGTGGAGAAGTTTCTGTTATTCTAGAAGGAATAGATTTCGAAGATAGAGTTCATAGACAGATTGTAGAAAAATTATGTCCAAATGCTGGATCAATAAATCACAAAATTGTACTAAATCCACAATTATTGCGTGATGATCCATTTTCTTTCCTTCCAGATGGATTTGGTCCAGTGAATGTAATTCTTAGATTTGAAGAAAATTTACCACATGAAGGATGTGAGCCGATAGTTGCAGAGATGTTAACCATATCAGGAGCATGGGATCCTTGCGTTTTAGTGACAAATAACGATCATTTTAGAAAAGTTATGCAATTTCAAGTAGACGGCTTTAGTTTAATTGGGAGAACTGCATTAGATGTCGATGATCAAATTGTTTATACTTCTGAAATAGACCCAAATACTGGAATTGCAGTTGAAAAGCCAATGATAGTAACTGGGCAATTGACAGATGAATTAGGTGGATTACTCGATAATAGGGCAATTCGAGTTACTTATGAGATGGATAATACAGATAAAGGAATTGTTTCATGTATTCCTGGAATAACCGATTCTACAGGTAATTTTTCTATCATTTGTCCAATTTCAGGCGTTCAAGCCGGGCAAGCAAAGGTAAGGGTTGAATTTAATTCGTATGAAAATAATGATAGATATAGGTATGAGAATCAATCAGTAACTAGATTCTTCCCGGTATTTTCCAATTCATCACTGAGTATCTCAGAAATAGGTCCTTTTAGATCTGATTTTACACAATATGAATTCTCTAATGGATCAAAATTTGACGTCTTGTACCTAAAAGAAGCATTCCATCTTGATGCTACATTAATTCAAACGAATGGGAATCCTATAGGTGGGAAATGTTTGAATATATATTTAGATCCACAAACAAATACTAGGCCTATGGCAACAATAGTCACAGAAGATGGTAGTGGAGAAGTTTCTTGGTACTCAGGAGACCCAGAGGACAACCCTAGCAGAAGAGGTGTTGAACCTAATGGAAACCAATTGGAAGGATTCCGTACAATTAGAGTTGCATATGAGCCAGATAAAGAAATTCCAGGGGGATGTAGGGCAGAATCTAATCCTGTAGTAAATAGCTCTTATGTTGATGTAGAAGTTTTAGTTCGTAGTAGAGTAGATATTTTGCTCAAAGAACATTGGTCTAATCCTCAAGGATATCAAGAAGGAGATGTGATATCGGGAGCGGTTGCAATTCTTAGGGATCGCTTAGATATTACAGTTGAAGGTGAGCAAGTTGTATTTACAATACAATATTGGAACGGTTCTGGTTGGGAAACCCATGATGTTGAGTATCTAATAACCAATGAACAAGGTGTTGCTAATTTCAGCTTTATATACACCGCTGAAGAAATACCAGGGGAGTTAGAAAAGACCGCAGAAGATGGAAAATGGAGAGTTTTAGTACAATTCCAGGAATCAGCTTTCTTTGAAGGAGAATATCTCAATAACACTCCTGTAATTGCCCTTGGAGGAGATATAAATGTTGGTAAACAAAGCTTCTTTACGTCTCAAATATTAATCATCAGTGCAATTTCTATATCTGTAGCTGCACTAGTTGGAGCAGTAATGTATCAGAATTATCGTGAAAGGCGTAAGATAGAAGTTATCCGAGGTATATTGACGGATTCCTTAATGGCTCTAAAAGCATCTAATAACTATATTGAAGCTATCTTTGACTGCTATAAGAATCTAATAAAATTCTTCAGGTCTAAAGGTGCTATGAAGAAAGTATTCGAAACAACCCGTGAATTTGAGGACGTTATTAGTAATATGCTAACAGGAGTAATACCTCCAGAAGAAATGAATGTATTTTTCTCAATATTTGAGGAAGCGAGGTATTCTGATCATGAAATAGGGTCAGATCAAAGAGATCGCGCTATACAAGTTTTACAACAAATGATTACTCGTATTACAAATGCCTTGGGAGAAAATATGTTAAATCGCAGCGCTGTTAATGAATCAGGATTATATGGTGCTGCAATAAAGGCTGGAGAGTTTATTGACTCGGATGGAAACGTCAGAGTTGCCGGTGCGGAAGATGAATCTGATAACAATGATTTTAGGATATAATGAACACGTTAATTGCACTCTTTTAAGTGGTATTTTACTTTATTTTCATTATTGGAACTCCCGTAGCATTGATAACACAACCTAAGGTGGCCGCGATACCCAACAAATGTCGAGGGAGTCATATGAGTAAAAATAACAGAAAGACCAATCAGTCCCTTATCACTTTAATCAGTGATTTGAAGGACCAGAGCAGGTCATCTGGCTCAGCACTGTGGCGAGACGTCGCACTAAGGCTTGAAACAAGCCGAAGTAATTGGGCCCAACCAAACCTAAGTCGCTTATCGCGATATGCTAAGGACGAAGAAATGATTCTCGTTCCTGGTAAATTGCTAGGCAGTGGAGATATCTTTGGAAAGGCCAACGTCGCAGCTTTCAGTGTTAGTTCCAGTGCCCGCTCTAAGATAGAAGCCGCAGGGGGTCGTGTAATGACGATCCGCGAATTGATGAATGAAAACCCAAATGGAAAAGGAGTGAGAATACTTGGATGAATCAACAACCTTTGTTTATGATGCCAAGGACAAAGTCCTCGGACGTCTTGCAAGTAAGGTTGCAAAGCAACTACTATCCGCAAGAAAATCTGGTGCCCCAAACAAAGTAATTATAGTAAATGCTGAGGAAGCAATAGTTTCAGGCCCAAGAACCGCTATATTAGCAGATTATGATTTCAAATATAAATTAAATCATCCAAGAAAAGGACCCTTCTTTCCAAGAATGCCTGATCAAATACTAAAGCGTACAGTACGTGGTATGCTACCATACCAAAAAAATAGTAGTGGAAGAAATGCTCTTCGTGACCTTAGAGTTATGATTGGATTTCCAGCTAATCTTTCTGGAGATAAATTACCAGAAGGGCATGAATGGGGAGATACAACTCAATTAGACAGACCTCTCCCTTTGAAATATATCCGATTAGGTGAAATAAGTTCTTCGCTAGGAGTCGATGCGAGTAGATGGAACAGGGGTGACAATTAATGGCTGCAAAAAAATCACGCAAAATAGCAAATGTTACTACTAGTGGTAAGAGAAAAACATCTATCGCTAGAGCTGTAGTAAAGAAAGGACAGGGACGTGTTCGCGTTAACGGACAACCTCTGCATATTATGGAGCCAACTTTAGCTCGTAGAAAGGCATTAGAACCTGTTCAAATTGCTGATGCAATGGACCGCCTTTCAAAAGTTGATGTCGTAGTAGACGTTCATGGGGGAGGGCAAATGGGCCAAGTAGACGCAATCAGAACAGCCATTGCACGCGGTTTAGTAAAATGGAACGGCGGAGCAGAAGGCGATGATGAAGAACTCAGAGATGAATATATTC
>Ga0114997_10001665_pt1 | contig 18241 bp, 16 predicted proteins | sample ArcticOcean_MG_C_2_FD_87045 | JGI IMG/M metagenome (GOLD analysis project Ga0114997, IMG submission 87045) | Marine microbial communities from western Arctic Ocean - ArcticOcean_MG_CB4_136 | ecosystem: Environmental > Aquatic > Marine > Oceanic | place: Arctic Ocean: Canada Basin | collected...
AAAACCCCACTGGGAGCAAGACTAAGTAGAGATGACATTGTTGCAAAACTAAAAGCCGTCTTTGGCTAGTCATCAGGGTTAGTTGCTTGAGCTTAAGAGTGATTTTAAGCCTAGAGAAATGATGAGTTTTAATGACAGAACCCGGCTTATAGTTTGTCTAGCAAAGTTATCCACAATAAGTATTTCTTAAATATACGAATGTTCACCTTTTGATTCTTAATTGAATCATTTCTGTTCTTTTTTTTCATTTTTAAATTGTACTAAGCTGAAACTAAAAATTGATTTTAAAGTGAATACAGATACATAAAAAATATCCACAATTACTAATAAAACTACATAAAATGAACATATTGACTAAAGTTTAAAATACCCATATTATCCCATATATTCCCAAATATGGAATTTATGAAATATAAAAAATATGTTTTTATCTACTTACGAGAACAAAATAGACAAAAAGGGAAGGGTATCAGTGCCTGCTAGTTTTAGGTCACATCTTTCAAACCTAGGATATAATGGTATTATCTGTTATCCGTCATTCAACAATCAGTCTATTGAAGCATGTTCACAAGACAGAATTGAAAAACTTTCAGCAAGCATCGACTCCCTTAGTCCATTTGAAGAAAAAAGAGATTATTTTGCAACATCAATCTTATCTGAAAGTATGAATTTACAATTTGATAGTGAAGGCAGAATTTCACTTTCAACAAAATTATTAAAACATGCGAAGATCAAAAACAGCATGCTATTTGTTGGTCAAGGTCAAACATTTCAAATATGGGAACCAACAGCACTTGAGAAATTTAAGGTTAGCGCAAGAAAAAAAGCAAATCTAAATCGTGCAAGTCTTAAATGGGAAAAACATTTTAATAACAATGAGGGGAAATAAAAATGACAATTAACTTTAAATCACCAGAGATAAAAGAATTACAACCACGATTATTAGTTATGGGAGTAGGGGGAGCAGGTGGAAATGCAATTAACGAAATGATTGATAATGGTTTACAAGGAGTAGAATTTATAGCTGTAAATACTGACGCTCAAGATCTAAAATTAAGTAAAGCTAAGGCTAGAATTCAAATTGGTTTAAATTTAACAAAAGGTTTAGGTGCGGGTGCCAAAATTGATATTGGCCAAGCAGCTGCAGACGAATCTTTAAATGAAATTATAAATACCTTGCAAGGTGCAAATATGGTTTTTATTACAGCCGGTATGGGGGGTGGAACTGGAACTGGAGCTGCGCATGTTATTGCAAGAGCGGCAAAAGAATTAAATATTTTAACAGTTGGAGTTGTAACGCTTCCTTTTTTATATGAGGGTCCTTCAAGAATGAGAAGAGCTCAACAAGGTCTTGAGGAATTAAGAAAACATGTTGATACAATTATTGTAATTCCAAATCAAAATTTATTTAAAATTGCAAATGAACAAACTACATTTAAGGAGTCTTTTAATCTTTCAAACAATGTTCTTATGCACGGAGTTCAAAGTGTAACAGATCTGATGGTTAGACCCGGTATAATTAATTTAGATTTTGCTGACGTAGAAACTGTAATGGCTTCTATGGGCAAAGCGATGATGGGTACGGGAGAAGCTGAAGGAGAGGGAAGAGCAATGAAAGCTGCAGAAATGGCAATAAGTAATCCTTTAATAGACGATTATACTCTTAAAGGTGCAAAAGGATTGTTGGTAAATATTACTGGCGGTGATGATCTTAAATTATTTGAAGTTGATGAGGTGGTAAATAAAATAAGAGCAGAAGTTGATTCAGAAGCAGAAGTAATAATTGGTGCAATAACCGACACAACACTTGATGGTAAAATTAGAGTTTCAATTGTTGCAACATCCTTAGATGGACAACATCCAGAAGGAAAGTCTGTGATTAACATGGTCCATAGAATACAGAATAGAAATCCTGGTTATTCAGACTTTGTAAATGCAGGATCAGCACAGTCATTTAACTTTTCACCTACAATGACTAATCCCATTTCTCATGGGGCAAATGCATTAAAATTAGAAAATGAGATTGTGAGTGAGCCCGAAACAAACACAAGCTCGTCACAAATGATGAATGAGAAAGTTATGAGTACCCAAGAAACAGAAGCAGGAAGTTTAGTTGAGAATAGTCAGGCGAATGACTATGAGCAATCTTTTGCCGAAGAGGCCTTAAGTGACATAGGAATAGATGAAGGTTCTAGCTCATCTGAAACAAAACATGCTTCTAATGGATTGGAAAATTTTGGAGTTGAAGAAGAATCGGCACCAGATTTATTTAGCTCTGATGACGAGAGTGTAGAGCCTCAGGATCTATTATCAGCAGAAAATAATGAAGGTACTTCTGAAGAAGATAATTTAGAAATTCCTGCATTTTTAAGAAGACAAAAGAATTAATGGTCTTTAAAAAAATAAATGATAGCCACCATAATACCAGATATGAGAAATCATTATCCGGTATTGCTAAGTGAATTAATTAGCATTATTACCCCTCAATATGGTGGCACATTTATTGACTGTACATTTGGTCAAGGGGGGTATTCAAAAAAAATTTTAGATTTCAATGGAACGAAAGTAATAGGTGTAGATAGAGATTTAGAAAGTTCAAAAAAAGCACAAGAAATTCAAAATAAATTTGAAAAAAGATTTTTATTCAAAAATATTAAATTTAGTAATCTTAACAATTTAAAACTGAAAGATGAAAATATAAGAGGAGTGATCTTTGATTTAGGGTACTCTTATACTCAAATAAAAGATCCTAAAAAAGGCCTCTCCTTTGGATCAGTGGGCGAGCTAAATATGAAAATGGGTATTAATGATTTTTCAGCAAAAGAAGTCATTAATCATTTGGATGAAAAAGAACTTGAAAAAATATTTAAATACTTTGGAGAAGAAAAAGAGAGTAAAAGAATTGCACACAATATTGTAGAAGATAGGAATTCTCGAGAAATAACAACTGAAGAATTGGTAAGAATTATTGAGTCCTCAAAAAGAAAAAAAAATTATAAGACACATAGTGCAACAAAAATTTTTCAAGCATTAAGAATATTTGTAAATAAGGAAATTAGTGAACTAATTTATGGACTTATTAATGCAGCAAAAGTTGTTAAGAAAGATGGAGTAATTGCTGTTGTAACTTTCCATTCGCTTGAAGACAAGATCGTAAAGTATTTCTTTAAAAGTTTGTCAGAAAATAAAAGTGTTTCAAGATATATGCCAAAAAGTGATGAGCAAGTTAATTTATTTAAATTAATTAATAAGAAACCAATAAGACCATCTGAAAAAGAAATTAATGAAAATCCACCATCAAGATCAGCAAAACTAAGATATGTTGTAAAAAAAGAAGATTTTTATGACTTTGAAACAGACATCTTAGATAAGTTCCGTTATCTGATTGAAATTGAAAATTTTTCAAAAAAATTATGAAAAAAATAGCATTATTAACTATTTTAATCTTAATATTAACGACATCATTAATAAAAAATTCAACAAAAGAAATAGAAGATAAAATTTTTACTATAAATGAAAATATTAGATCGTTAAAAGCAGAATTTGGTGATGAAATGTTAGAGTACAATTATTTAAGCTCTCCAAAAAAATTAATTCAACTTCAATCTCTATATTTTGAAAATGACTTAATAAAGATTGATATCACAAAGGTTCAAAGCATAGTCTTGAAGGATAATCTTTTAGAAATAACTAATTTTATAAGCAAGGTGCAGGTTGATGAATAAAAAAAAAAATGAAAATATAACCTTAGAAGAATACGAAAATGAATTTTCATATCAAAAAAGTAAGTCAAATTTAAATATTGAGTTTAATAGAGTAGCTTTTATTTTCTTTATTTTTTTAACAATTTCAATAATTTATTCAATTCAACTCTTGCATCTTGGTTCATTAAAATCAGATATGAAAAAAACACAGCTTACAATTAATAAAAAAAATCACAGAGCAGACATCATTGATAGAAACGGAAATTACTTAGTTAAGACAGTTAGTACAATTAACATTGGGGTTAGGCCTAAAAAAGTAATCGATAAAAAACATTTATTACTAATGTTAAAATATATTTATGGAAACAAAGATTTTTCTAAAATTGAGAAAAAGTTAAATGAAAATAAATTTTTTTATTTAGAAAAAAATATTACTCCAAAAAGATACGAAGAACTTATGTTACTTGGTGATAATTCAATATCATCAGAAGAAAGTTTAATAAGATTGTATCCACAAGATAACTTATTTAGTCATATTATTGGACAAATAGACGATAACAATAAAGGAATTTCAGGCATAGAAAAATCTTTTGATACACAATTAAAAATAATAAAAAAGCCACTCAAACTCACGCTAGATACGGATATTCAGTTTTTAATACGAAAAGAATTAATGAAATTTCAAGAGATATTTAGGAGCAAAGGAAGTGCGGCTATTTTAATGGATGTGAATAATGGTGAAATATTTTCAATGGTTTCTCTACCTGATTTTAATCTTAATAAGAGAGAAACAATTAAAGATGTAAATTATATTAATAGAGTAACAAAAGGAACTTATGAATTAGGTTCAGTTTTTAAAACTTTTACAATTGCATCTGCGATAAATGAAGGAATAATTGAACCAAATACAGAATTTTTAGATTCAAAAAAATTCATTACATGTGGAGATAAGTATAGAATTCGAGAATATGATGATGATATGCCATCAGATTTAACTGCAGAACAAATTTTAATAAGATCGGGAAACGTAGGGTCAGTTAGAATTGTAAAAAAAATAGGAATAAAAAAACATAAATCATTTTTAAAAGATATTGGCATTTTAGGTAAGATTAATTTTGATATTGAGGAAGTAGGAAAACCTCAGCCAATAGATTGGAATGAAGGATGTAAATTAGAAACTATTGCATTTGGTCATGGCATAACAACTACAATTTTACAATTAGCTAAGGGTTATTCAATTATTACAAATGGGGGGTATGATATTAAACCCACATTAATTAAAAAAAATTTAAATAAAGAAAGTAAAAGAGAAAAAATTTTAAAAAATAATGTTTCCAAAAAAATAAACCCCATCTTAAGAAAAGTTGTTTCAGAAGGAACAGCAAAGCTGGTAAATGTTAAAGGGTATCAAGTAGGTGGCAAAACAGGAACGGCAGAACAGGTAATTAATGGAACGTATTCTAAAATAAAAATCAATACACTTGCATCAATTTTCCCAATAGAAAAACCCAAATATGTTTTGGTTGTAATGTTTGAATCACCAAAACTAGCAAGTAAATATGTTTATAAATATAGACATAAAGAAGGTTCATTTATAGGCACTCCCTTTAATACTGCAGGGTGGACATCAGTTGAAGTAGCAGGCAAAATCATAGAAAAAATTGGGCCTATTTTAGCCACAAAATATATAGAAAATTAAAATACTCATGTTGATTGGTAATTTTTTTAAGAAAATAAACTCTAAATATAAAAGACACTACTTTTCTGGACTTAGTTTTAGTAGTTTAGCATGCAAAAGAAATCATATTTTTTTTGCAATCAAAGGAAATGAAGTAGATGGAAATAAATATATAGATGATGCAATTAAAAAAGGTGCAAAAACAATTATCTCGAATAAAAAATTTGAAGGTATAAAAAAAAATATACTTTATATAAAATCGACCAATACAAGAAAGTTATTATCTGAAACTGCTTACAGTATTTGCAAGAATAAACCAAAAAACTTAATTGCGGTAACAGGAACTAATGGTAAATCGTCAATTGCAGATTTTTATTTACAAATATTAAAATTAAACAAAAAGAAAGTAGCATCAATTGGAACATTAGGCGTTAACATGGGGAGTCATAAAAATAATGCTTCAAATACCACTCTAAACCCCATTGAATTAAGCACACATTTAGAAAAAATTAAAAAACAAAAAATTGAAAATGTAATATTGGAGGCCTCAAGTCATGGACTCAAACAGCATAGACTAGATGGTTTAGAATTTAATGTGGGAATTTTTACAAATTTATCACATGACCATTTAGATTATCACAAAAATTTTAATGACTATCTAAAATCAAAATTATTTTTATTTGAAAAATTACTTAAAAAAAATTCAAATATAATTACTGATATTGAAATTCCAGAGTACAAAAAAATTAAAAAAATAGCTTTAAAAAGAAAATTAAATATTAGTACAATATCTAATGTGAAGAGTGATTTAATTATAACTGCTCATAAATATTCTTACGATAAGCAATTAATTGAGATTAAATATCAAAATAAAAAATATAAATTTCAGACAAGTTTAATAGGAAAAATACAAATTAAAAATATTTTAATGGCTATGCTTGCAGCAGAAAAGAGTGGACTAAACTTTAAGCAGATAATCAGTGTAATTAGCAAAGTAAAACCAGTGAGTGGAAGATTAGAACAAATTGGCAATATTAAGAATAGGTCTAAAGTAATATTAGATTATGCTCACACACCTGATGCTCTAAAAATTTGCTTACAAAATCTAAAAGACCAATTTAAATGCAAAAAAATTTCAATTGTTTTTGGATGTGGAGGTAATAGAGATCAATCAAAGAGATCAATGATGGGTAAAATTGCCAATAAATACTGTGATAGAATTTATTTAACAGATGATAATCCAAGGAATGAAAATCCAAAACAAATAAGATTAGCAATTAAAAATAAGATCAATAAATCAAAAGTTTATGAGATACCTGATAGATCTTTAGCAATTAAAAAAGCAGTATTAGACTTAAGAATTGGTGATATTTTGATAGTAGCAGGCAAAGGTCATGAAATTATTCAAGATTATGGCAAAGTTAGAAAATTATTTTCTGACAAAAAAGAAATATTAAGAAATATTATAATAAAAAACAAAAATTTATCAAATGATATTAAATTAAATATTTTAAAGCAAATAAGTGAATCAAATAATATCTCTTTAAATACAAAAATTAATAATGCTTCAATAAACTCAAAAGAAATAAAAAAAAATGATGTATTTTTTGCAATTAAAGGAAAGAATAGAGATGGACATATATTTGTGAAAGAAATTTTTAAAAAAGGTGCATCTTTAGCAGTAGTTAGTGAATCAAAAACAAAATCTAAACAAATTAAAGTAAAAGACACTTTGAAATTCTTAACAGAAGCTTCTTCACTACTAAGGGAAAACACATTAAGCAAAATTATAGCCATCACAGGAAGCTGTGGGAAAACCTCGTTAAAAGAGATAACGGGAAAAACCCTAAACAAAATTAGTAATGCCTCTTATTCACCAAAGTCATTTAATAATAAATTTGGAGTTCCATTAAGTTTGTTTAATCTAAAACAAAAAGATGATTTTGGTATTTTTGAAATCGGAATGGATAAAAAAGGTGAAATAGATTATCTCTCAAAAATTGTTAAGCCGGATGTAGGCGTTATCACAAATATTTCTTATGCTCATGCCAAAAATTTTAAGAATATTAAGCAGATAGCCTTAGCAAAAGCTGAAATTATAAAGAATATAAAAGGAGATGGTTGTTTAGTTTTAAATGCTGATGATTATTTCTATGGTTTTCATAAAAAAATAGCTCAGAAAAGGAAACTTAAAATTTACTCTTTTAGTATAAAGAAAAAAAGCTCTGATGTTAATTTAAATTTTGTCAAAAAAGTAAAGTCAAAATACAAAGTTTCTATAAATATAAATAACTCTAAAAAATTTTTTTACATTAATTCAAATTTTGAAAGTGATATAAAAAATTTATTAGCTTCTGTTTTAATTGTATCAATTTTTAAAGATACTATGAAATTAGATAAAAACATATTTCATAATCACAGACCACCTAATGGGCGGGGGGATATCTCAAAAATAAAAATATTTAAAAAATTTTTTTACCTTATAGATGAGAGTTATAATTCTAATCCACTATCACTAAGATCTGCGTTAAAAAATTTTGATATGATGGATGTTGGTAATTCTAAAAAACATCTAATACTTGGAGACATGCTAGAACTTGGTGTACACTCAAAAAAATTACACTTAGCGGTCAGTAAAAATATAAATAACTCATCTATTAACAATGTTAATGTTATCGGTAAATATATGAAAGAGACTTATAAAAATCTTAATAAAAATAAAAAGGGGTTGATCTTAAAAAAAAATTCACAAATAATTCATTTGATTAAGAGTAGTATAAATAATAATGATTATTTAATGATTAAGGGATCAAATTCCACAGGACTTAACAAACTAACAAATGATATAAAAACCGGAAAAATTCATGCTTTATAGTCTTATTTTAGAATTAGTAGATCAATACTCATTCCTTAATGTTTTTAAGTACCTTACTTTTAGAACTGGATTGGCAATGTTCACATCTTTGTTGGTGGTCTTGCTTATTGGAACACCCTTTATTAATTTTTTTTCTGCACGTCAAATTTTAGACCCAATAAGAGAAGATGGACCGACAGATCACATTGTAAAAAAAATAGGAACTCCTACCATGGGCGGAGTATTGATACTTTTTGGTTTATTTTCAGGAATTCTTTTATGGGGCGATCTATCTAATAGCTATATTTGGTTTTTACTTTTTATAGTTACTGCGTTTGGTCTACTTGGAGCGTACGATGATTATCAAAAAATTAAATTTAAGAATTCATCTGGTATTTCTTTTAGATTTAAAATTATTACACAAGTTTTAATAGCTATACTAGGGGTACTTATGTTAAGTCATTTTTCACAAAACGAAGAATTAACTAATTTATACTTTCCTTTTTTTAAAAATTTAATAATTAATCTTGGTTGGTTTTTTATACCTTTTTCAGTATTTATAATTGTGGGCTCATCAAACGCAGTAAATTTAACAGACGGGCTTGATGGTTTGGCAACTGTTCCAGTAATATTAGTTGCAGGCTGTTTTGCTTTTATTAGTTATGTAACAGGTAACGTAGTTTTTTCTGAATATTTACAAATACCCTATATTCAAAATGTGGGTGAAGTCTCTGTTTTTTGTGGATCAATCATAGGAGCTTGTTTAGGTTTTTTATGGTTTAATGCCCCACCGGCAAAAATATTTATGGGTGATACAGGATCGTTGGCACTTGGAGGATCTTTAGGAGCTGTTGGGATAATCACAAAACATGAAATTGTTTTAGCAATAACAGGCGGATTATTTGTGCTTGAAGCGGTATCAGTTATTGTTCAAGTATTATCATTTAAATTAACAGGAAAAAGAGTCTTTAGAATGGCGCCCATACACCATCATTTTGAAAAAAAGGGTTGGGCAGAATCAACTGTAGTAATCAGATTTTGGATTATTTCAATAATTCTTGCAATGATAGGGTTAGCGACATTAAAATTAAGATAATGTTAAATAATAAAAATATATTTTTTAAAAAAAATATTTTAATTTATGGATTGGGTAAAAGTGGACTTTCTGCTTATAAATTTTTAAAAAAAGAAAATGAAATCTATCTATATGATGATAAAAAAATTGATAATAAAGAAATAGCATTAAAAAAAAAAAAAATAAGTCATAAGAAAATATAAACAAAAAAAATTGATAATATAATAATTAGTCCTGGTATTAATATTGATAAATGTCGGCTTACCAACTTTTTAAAAAAAAATTTAAAAAAGATTAATACTGATTTGGATGTTTTTTTTAGCACGTATGGTAAAAATAAAAATATTACTATTACAGGCACTAATGGTAAGTCCACGACAGCAAAAATTTTGTATGAAGTTCTAAAACAGGAAAAAAGGGATGTTCGATTGGTAGGAAACATAGGAAATCCAGTTTTAATGGAGAAAAACATAACAAATAAGACTATTTTCGTAATAGAAGCTTCCTCTTACCAATTAGAATATAGCAAGCTTTTCAGGTCTAAAATTACAGCAATATTAAATATTTCATCTGATCATTTAGAAAGGCACAAATCATTAAAAAATTATATTAGAGCAAAGTTTACACTAATAAAAAATCAGACAAAAAAAGATTGTGCAATTTTAAACACAAATAATTTTTATATAAATCAACAGGTAAAATCACGCAAATTTTTTTGCAAAATAATTAAAATAAAAAAAGAAATTAAATCTACAGTTTTAAAAAAGATAAATAACCCATACTTTATGACTGAAGGGAATAAGGAAAATTTATTGATTGTTTTTGAGATTGCTAAGATCTTGAAGATTAAATTTTTTTTTTTATTAAATGTGTTAAGAAATTTTAAGGGGTTAAAGTATAGACAAGAAATAATTTTTAAATCAAAAAACTTAACTATTATTAACGATTCAAAAGCTACTAGCTTCTCTTCATCAATAAGTATTTTAAAGTCAATACCTAATGTTCTTTGGATAGTTGGAGGTTTACCAAAAAAAGATGATAAATTTTTATTAACAAAAAATAATTGTAAAAACTTTAAGGCATATATTTTCGGTAAAAATAAAAATTTTTTTATAAGAGAGTTAAAAAAAGTGATGAGATATGAATATCATTCAAATTTAAAAATTTTGATTAAAAAAGTTTTTTTAGATATAAAAAAAAACAAAATACAGGAACATCAAACTATTCTTTTTAGTCCTGCGGCAGCATCGTTTGATAGTTTTAAAAATTTTGAAGAAAGAGGTAAATATTTTAATAATCTTATTAAAGAAATTAACCATGTTAAAAGATAATTCAATTTATAGATTTTATTATGGATGGTGGAAAAATCTTGATAAAACAATTTTTTTATTGGTAATTTTTTTATTTAGTTTGGGATTATTTTTTTCTCTTGCATCAACGTCATTGATAGCATCTGATAAGCTTGAAACTAATAATTATTTTTTCTTTTTTAAGCACTTGGCATATATTTTCCTTGGAATAGTTATTTTAATATTTTTTTCATCTTTGAGTGAAAAAAATCTTTTTAAAATTTCAATTTTTTTATTCTTTATTTCATTGTTTTTTTTGTTTTTAGTGCCAATAGTTGGTACAGAGGTTAAAGGAGCAAAGCGGTGGCTTGATTTATTTTTTTTACCAAGATTTCAACCTATTGAACTTGTTAAACCTTTCACAATAATATTTCTTGCTACTATTTTAAGTAGCGAAAAAAATATTCATATTTATTATAAATATTTTTTTAGCTTTATTGTGATTATTCCAATATCAATCTTATTGATGATTCAACCGGATATTGGCCAAACAGTCCTCATTATTTTATCTTGGCTGGCATTAGTTTTTATCTCTGGAATAAGCCTTGTTGTATTTTTTACCTTTTTTAGTATTTCTCTTGGAACCTTAATTTACATTGTTTTTTTTATTCCTAAATTTGAATATATCAGAAACAGAATTGAATCTTTTTTTAGTCCAGCTACTGGAACGCATGCAGCACAAGCGGAAAAGTCAGTTAATGCTATCTCAAGTGGTGGTTTTTTTGGAAAAGGTATAGGTGAGGGTACGTTGAAGAATAAAGTTCCAGAAGCTCATACTGACTACATTGTTTCTGTAATATCTGAAGAATTTGGAGTTGTAGTTATTATTTTATTATTAATTATATTTTTGTTTTTTATCTACTGCGTCTTTAAAAAAATTTATTTAGAAATAAATGAAAAAATAAAATTAGTTTTGTCAGGCATAATAACTCTTATTCTATTTCAGGCATTAATACATATAGGTGTTAATATAAGATTATTGCCAACAACTGGTATGACTTTACCTTTTTTAAGTTACGGCGGTTCTTCTATTGTAGGTGTGTCTATTCTATCTGGTATAATTTTAAATTTAACAAAAAGAAAAATTAATTAATATGAAAAAAAATATTCTAGTTAGCACAGGTGGCTCAGGAGGACATGTGATTCCTGCAACAATTCTTTATGAGCATTTAAAAGATAAATTTAACATCTCTATGGCTTCTGATAACAGGGGAATTCAATTTTTAGATAGGGATAAATATACTATTAAAATTTTTAATGTACCAAAAATATCAAAAAATATTTTTTTACTACCCTTTCAAATTTTTTTAATATTAAACTTAATTATTAAATCATTTCTTTTTCTAAAAAAAGAGAAAATACAAATATTAATATCCACAGGAGGGTATATGTCATTGCCACTATGTTTTGCGTCTAAAATTCTCAATGTGCAATTATTTTTATTTGAACCAAACATGGTTCTTGGTAGATCAAATAAACTTTTTATTAGCTCTTGTGTAAAAATTTTTTGCTACTCAAACAAGATTAAAAACTTTTCCAATAAATTAAAAAATAAAATTACTTTAATTCCACCACTGTTAAGAAAAGAGTTTTATTCTACAAAAATAAATGAAGATATAGATAAAGAGATTAACTTATTAATAATAGGAGGAAGTCAAGGTGCAAAATTATTTGACATTATTATTAGAGACTCAATAATAGATTTGTCAAAAAAATATACTTTAAAAGTTTTTCATCAAACTAACTTAAATAATTATACTAATTTAAAAAATTTTTATTTGAAAAATAAAATTGAAAATGAATTATTTGATTTTAGTGAAGATGTTTCTAAATTTATGAGTAAATCAAATGTATGTATCACGAGAGCTGGAGCATCAACATTAGCAGAATTAATTTTTTTAAATATACCTCATATTGCAATACCATTACCCACTGCCAAAGATAACCATCAGTTTGAAAATGCATCTTTCTATCAACAGCTTGGTTGTAATTGGATTCTTGAACAGGATAAAATTACTAGCACCAACTTAACAAATAAATTAATTAACATTATTGAGAATAAAGAGGAATATTTGAGTAAAAAAAAGAACATGGTAAATTTTAGCTATCAAAATTCATGGAATAATATAAATCAAAAAATTATAACTACTATTAATGAAAATTGAATTAGCAAAAACTGAAGTTATACATTTTGTTGGAATTGGTGGCATTGGTATGAGCGGCCTTTCATTGATAATGAAGGGAATGGGTTTTAATGTTCAGGGTAGTGATATTTTTAATAATAAAAACATAGACCGTCTAAAAAAAAATAAAATAAAAATTTTAATTAAACATGCTAAAAAAAATATTCGAAAAGCGACTATTCTAGTTATTTCTTCAGCAATAAAAAAAAATAATCCAGAGTTGATTGAAGCAAAAAGAAAACAGCTCCCAGTTTACAAGAGGGGAGAGATGTTGGCGCATATAGTTTCTTTGACCAAAAATATTGTAGTTACTGGATCTCATGGCAAAACAACGACAACATCTTTGTTAGCCTCAATATTTTCTAGAACAAAATTAGATCCTACGATTATTAATGGTGGTGTACTGAATTCATTAAACAATTCAGCAAAACTAGGAAAGAGTGATTGGTGTATATTGGAAGCTGATGAGTCCGATGGCAGCTTCATACATGTTCCACCAACATATTCAATCGTTACAAATATTGATAGAGAACATATGAATTTTTATAAATCTATGAGTGACCTTAAAAATTTGTTTATAGAGTTTATTAATAAAGTTCCCTCATTTGGTAAATCATTTATTTGTATTGATGATAAAAATAATACTGACTTATTAAAAAAACTTAAAATAAAAAACTATTATACATATGGAACTAACCCCAAGTCTCAATTTTACATAAAGAATATAAAACAAGTAAAAGAATTTTCAGAGTATGATTTATCAATTAAGCTACCTGGAAAAAAGAATATATTAATTAATAAAATTAGAATTCCTCTTCTGGGGGTTCACAATATTAGAAACTCAACAGCAGCAGCAGCAGTTGCTTCAACAATTGGAATACCAAAAGAAATTATTAAAAAAGGGTTAAACGAATTTAAAGGCGTCCAAAGAAGATTTAATAAAATATTTTCCTATCGAGAAACTAGTTTCTATGATGATTATGCTCACCACCCAACAGAAATTAAAGAAGTATTAAATGGAGTAAGAGCAGCTTATAAAAAAGATGAAATAATCTGTGTATTTCAGCCCCATAGAATATCAAGATTGAAAGATCTTAAGAAAGAATTTAGTTTATCATTTAAAAAAGCAGATACTGTAATTTTGTGTCCAATATATACAGCTGGAGAAAAGATGAATTTAGGATTTAATTATAATAATTTTGCTAAAGATATTATTAAAAATTCAAAAGTTAGATTATTTTTAGTTAATGATCAATATGAATTAGCCAAGTTTATAAAAAGTAATATTCATGGAAAAAAAATAGTTATCGGGATGGGAGCCGGCACTATTTCAGCGTGGATGAGAAAACTACCAAAATTAATACAATGCTAATTGAAGAAATCAAAAAATTTTCTAATACAATTAATAGTAAATTTTATTTTGATTATGATTTGAAAAAAAGTAATTGGTTTAATATTGGTGGCAAGACCCAAGCTTACTTTAAACCAGAATCACTTTCAGATTTAGTTCTATTTTTAAAAAAATTTGGTTTAAAGGAAAAGATTTATATTTTAGGTGCTGGCTCAAATACCCTTGTAAGTGACGAAACATTTGATGGAATAGTTATTAAATTAGGAAAAAATTTTTCTAATATTTCATTATTGCCTAATGATATTATTGTTGCAGGTAGTGCTTGCACTGACAAAAAATTATCTGAATTTGCTTTAAAGAATGGAATAGGTGGCTTGGAGTTCTTAGCCTGTATACCTGGAACTATAGGGGGCGGCTTAAGAATGAACGCTGGGTGTTTTAATAAAGAATTTAAAGATATACTAATTTCGATACAAGCAATTGATAGACAGGGTAGGGTGGTCACAATACCTGCTCATAAAGTTTTATTTGAGTATAGAAATAATGATTTATCTGATGATTTAACATTTCTAAGTGCATCTTTTAGAGGAGAAAAAAAAGATCAAAATACAATTAAAAAAGAAATAATGGAATTAAAAAATAAGAAAGACAAGGCTCAGCCTACTAAAATTAAAACAAGCGGAAGCACCTTTAAAAACCCCATCAATCAAACTGACAAGAAAGTTTGGGAACTTATTAAGGAATCAGTACCACTAGATTTAAAGTTTGGAGATGCGTGTATTTCCACAAAACACTGTAATTTTTTTGTAAATAAGAATAACGCTAGCTTTAATGATATGAAAAAATTGATAGAATTTGTTAGAGATAGTGTCGAAACAAAAACAGGCATTAAGTTAGAAAAAGAAATCAAAATATTAGAGTAACTATGAAAAAAAAAATTTTAGTTCTTTGTGGTGGAATATCAAAAGAACGACTAATAAGTTTAGAAACTGGAAACGAAGTAGCAAAAGAATTAAAAAAAAATGGATATAAAGTTATTACATGTGAGCCTGACATTGATTTAATAAAAAAAATAAAATTTAATAAACCAAATGTGGTATTTAACGCTTTGCATGGTCAATTTGGTGAAGACGGATACATACAAACAATAATGGAGTCCCAAAAGATTCCATACACGCATTCTGGTGTGCTGGCATCTTCTATAGCAATGGATAAGGAGATTTCAAAAAAAATATTTATCCAAAATAAAATATTAACACCAAAATATATTAAATTTATTTTTAAAAAAGATGAGCTAAATATTATTAAAAGAATTGAAAAAAAGTTAAAATTTCCTGTTGTTATTAAGCCTATTAATGAAGGTTCTAGTGTGCATGTTTACATTTGTAGCAAAAAAAACATTATAAAAAATTTAAAATTGTTAAGTATTTATAAAGAAATTTTAATTGAAGAATTCATAGGTGGAAGAGAAATTCAAGTAGCAATAATGGGAAATACAAAACTTGGGGCAATAGAACTAAAACCTAAAAGGAAATTTTATGACTATGAAGCAAAATATAACCCAAAAGCAAATACAGAACACGTAATACCAGTTGATTTAAGTAAAAAAAATTTAAAAAAAATTACTGATATTGCCTTGAAAGCTCATAGAACACTTGGGTGCAGAGGAGTCACAAGATCTGATTTTAAGCTCTACAAAGAAAAATTTTATTTATTAGAAATTAACACACAGCCAGGCATGACCAAATTATCTTTAGTGCCAGAGATAGCAAGATTTGCTGGCATAAGTTTTATAAAATTAATTGAATGGATTTTAAAAGATGCATCAATTAATAGATAAAAAAAATAAGATAACAATATACTTAATATTTTTATTAATATTAAGTACAACAAGCAATAAAACTATAGAACATAAAAAAAACTACACTACCACTGTTAATAAAATTAACGTATCAGGACTATCAATTAATAATAATTTACAACTTACAAATAAGTTGAATGATTTTTTTTACAAAAATATTTTTATTATTGGAAAAAAAGAAATTAATAAAATTTTTTCTGAATACAACATTATAGAAGAATACAATATTAAGAAAATTTACCCTTCAAAATTAAGTATAAATATTAAACCCACTAAAATTATTGCAAAAATTTCTGGAGATAGTGGATTATTAGTTGGATCTAATGGAAAACTTATAAAAGCTGAAATAACTGATAGGACATTGCCATATATATTTGGAGAATTTAATTCTTTAAAATTTTTGGAGTTTAAAGAGAAAATTGAACGTTCAAAATTTAATTTTACAGATTTTAAATCTATATTTTTTTATCCCTCAAATAGGTGGGATATGTTAACGAGTGATAATATTCTAATTAAGTTATCTGAAAATGATTTATCAAAATCCCTTAGTCTTGCACATAAAATTATAAATGATAATCAATTCCAAGATAGCAAACTTATTGATTTAAGAATCCCTAACCATTTAATTATAAAATAATGGATAATAAAAATTTTAAAGTATACTTTGACTGTGGATCTTCAAAAATAAGAGCCGGTGCATTTAATAACAGTAATGTAAAAAATAGTTTTTATTGTGATGGTGATTTTTTTCCTAATCACTCAAATATCGAACTTGAGGTTCAAAAAATTATTACATCTCTAGAGGGTAATACTGAGGAGTATTTGAATGATATAAATTTAATGATAGATAGTCCAAAAATGCTATCTGTTAGTATTTCAATATCAAAAAAACTTGATGGTTCAATACTACAAAAAAAAGATATTCAATTTTTGATACAGGATGCAAAACAACAAGTGTTAAGAAATTATTCTGATCAAAGCATTATTCACATTATTGTTAAGAATTATAAAATAGATAATAGTGAGTATATTTTTTTGCCCGATAACATAGATTGTAAATTAATATCTTTAGATATTCTTTTTATTTGTCTACCCAAAGAAGTAAAAGAATATTATAAAAAAATTTTTTTTAATTTGGGTATATCAATCAACCAAATTTTTTGTACTAGTTATGCAAAATCTGTAAATTATAAAGATAATTTTCCAAACATAGATAATTTATCATTTGTTGACATGGGATTTAATAAAACATCTATAACCCACTTTATCAAAAATGAAATTTTTTTTTTAGATACAATACCAATAGGTGGAAATCATATTACTAAAGACATTTCTAAAATTTTAAATATCAATTTACAAGAAGCAGAAAATTTAAAATTATCCTTTGGTGAAAATCAAACGCTTTTAAACGAAAAAAAAATTTCTCCTGATTTAATACAGGAAATAATTTTTGCAAGAGTAGAAGAAATATTAGAATTATCTGCAAAATCTATTAAATTAAATTTAACAATATCAAATCAATGGAAAATGATCTTGATGGGCGAGGGTTCAAAAATATTAGATAATAAGTTTAAGGAAAAAATTTATTTTTCAAAGGATATTGATTTACTGGAAGAAACCATAGAAGATATTTTTCAATCAGCTTTAAAGCTAGCAGATGGATCTAACAAACAAGAGGTTGTAACAATTCCTAAAAAACAAATAAAACGTGGTTTTTTTGAAAGATTTTTTCACTTTTTCCGGTAAAAATAGTATTTTCCTGTAACATTTCTTGTTTTTTTTAATCTAATTGTTCGATTTATAAGATTGCTGTGTCGGTTTTAAATCAAAAAACAATAAAAAATGAAATTACCATAAAGGGTGTGGGTCTTCATAGTGGTTTAGTGGCAAATCTAGTTATTAAGCCAGCAAAACCAAATACAGGTATTCTTTTTATAAGAACTGATGTTAATAAAGACAATATAATTGTACCGGATGTTTTTAACGTGACTAATGCAGCATTTTGTACAACCATTTCAAATGAGGCCGGTGTAAGTGTTTCAACAATTGAGCATTTAATGGGTGCTCTCTATGGGATGGGGGTGGATAATGCTTTAATAGAAATTAACAGCCAAGAAGTCCCAATTTTAGATGGATCAGCAAAAATTTTTGTTAAAGAAATTAACAATGTTGGATTTGAAACAAGT
>Ga0114997_10001666_pt1 | contig 18233 bp, 32 predicted proteins | sample ArcticOcean_MG_C_2_FD_87045 | JGI IMG/M metagenome (GOLD analysis project Ga0114997, IMG submission 87045) | Marine microbial communities from western Arctic Ocean - ArcticOcean_MG_CB4_136 | ecosystem: Environmental > Aquatic > Marine > Oceanic | place: Arctic Ocean: Canada Basin | collected...
GCGCGAAATTTAATTATCAAAATATAATAGTTATGATGTAATTAATTTTTTTGCCCTGCCAAATATAAAATAATATAAATATAATAATCTTCTAAATCTAAATATAATATAAAATAATATAACAATAATTATTAATCTTCTAATGCAATATAATTTCAGAAAAGGCCAAGGATGCCAGATTCGACCGAAATATCCCAAGGTTGCGCGATCCGGCGCAAATATCTCAAGGATGCCAGATATGGGCTAAATATACTATGCAAATGTAGTAGTGACATGATAGAATAACATAGATATAGAAAAAGCCCAAAAAAACTATTATTATCTATTAATTATGATTATTATTTAACTATCACCGAAAAGAGCCAATAAGAGTCAAAAACAATTAAGTGTCAAAAGTAACTTATAACGGTATAAGTGAAAAAAACCATTGACAAGGAACCAACACTCCCCTATAATGATCCCCATGCCGAGAGGTAACCAATACTGTAACGTGAGGCTGGATAGAATCAATCAAATCCTTCGCCCAAATGCCAAAGTCCCTATTGCAAGAAAGTTTGCGGACGCTGTTGGCTTGGACGGAGAAGAACTTGATATACCAGCAGGGCAATCGAATGTAATCTTTCCTTCTTTAGCAGAGGATGCGGTCATCGGTGATGGCGTTTCCGTTAAGCTAGAAAATTGGGTTGAATAACTATTTAATTATGACTACTAAAAAAAGTACCCCCTTTTCGAGTGTCGTTGGGCAGAACGCTGCCAAAAAGCGGCTGAACTTCTTCCTCCGTTCTTATCGGAACGATGGGATAGTACCCCATGTAATGCTCGTAGCACCTAAAGGCGCGGGGAAGACCCTCATGGCCAAATCATTTGCTAGAAATCTATTGTTCGACGGCAAACCAAAACCATTACTGGAAATTAATTGTGCTTCCATAAAGAATATCACATCTTTTGTGAACGACATCATCGCGCCCTATTGCGTCGATGAGAACATTACGTTGTTCATGGATGAATGTAGTGAGCTACCAAAGGATGTCAGCATGAGCTTACTTACTATGTTGAACCCCAACAAGGACAACATGAACATCTTTAACTACAAGGATTTTAGCTGGATAGTGGATTTCAAGAAAATCACATTCTTGTTCGCCACAACCGAGGCCCAAGATATATTCCATGCCTTAATGGATAGATGCGAGAGGATAGACCTACAAGAGTATACCCATGAAGAATTAGGCGCGATAGTCCAGATGGCAGCACCAGACTTAACCTTTAAAGAAGATACTATTAAAGATGTAGCGTCTGTATTAAGAGGTAGTGGGAGAGAAGCATTCAAGATGGCAAGAAAGCTATCAGATTATTGTAAATTCAAAAAGAAAAAGACATTTAATAAAAGAGATTGGAATAATTTATCTGATTTATTAGATATTTTGCCGCTTGGTATATCCCGTATCGAATTACAGTTAATGCGTATCTTGTTACGCGAAAGGTTTTGTCGCCTAACTAACCTCGCCGCCAAAATGGGCTTGACTAGGGCTTGTGTTCAAAGGGACGGTGAAATATTTTTGCAAAAAAACTCCCTTATGGAGATCGACCCAAAGGGAAGGACGTTAACGAAAGAGGGCAGAGAATTACTGGTGAATATAAATAAAAATTACGAAGTCTAATGAGTAGTATGATTAGACCAAAGACATACCGGTTAACAGTATCGGACAACGAGGGTGGGTTATCAGTTAATAAGGTCGAGTACCTTAAGAAGTATAATCAACATAAGCAAGAGTGGAAGAGTGCGCGTTCTATCGGAGTTAGCTTTGTCAACTCTGACGACGGTAGAGTGTTAGTCAAGAACTACAAGAAGAAGCTTTCCACCACACGTTGACCCTAGGGATAGTTCACGGATTACCCTAGCTTAGAGGGGAGCGCAATGCTCCCCTCTTTTTTTACTCCCGCAAACACGAAGGTAAGGGCTCCTTACGGCGGTGAGATGACTCAAAGTCCCCCCGCGAGAAGGCCGAGAGGTCTTCTCTTTTTTTTGCCTCTTTTCAAATAACAACCAAATAATATTAAATAATGCCCCATACCAACCAAATAACAATATAACAGTATAGAGTAGTAAGAGTATCAAGAATAAGAAACAATAAATAAATATACTATTAAATAAGTCTAATATGTATTATTAATTATGAAAAGGATTTTAATTAACTGGGAGTCGAGCAACGGGATAGTTATGGGAGCTAAGGTGGAGGATGACGTGGATGTAAATACAATTCAAGAGGAGTTAAATAATGCAACCCCAAGCGATCCAACCGAAATATTGACCAAATATATAGAAAAGAGTAATTTGGACTTCTTCAACCCCGTGGACATTAAGACAACTAATTTTACGGTCAAAGAAATGTAGAAAATCTAATGACCTAAGTGACTGATTACCAACGACTTACGCGCGCGGCCTGCCCCGCGGCGTAAGTCTCTGACAGTCAATGACTTACGACTCCCGCAAACACGAAGGTAAGGGCTCCTTGCGGCGGTGAGCATTCTCAAAGTCCACGGTACAAAAAAAGAGGAGGCCCAAACGGCCTCCTCTTTCCATGTCTAGTGAACCCAGAACGGGGACAATGTGCTGCCTTAAGTCAACACGCTACCTTGTTGATGGCCTCGGTGGCCGTTGCTAATTCCCTCTCAATCGTCGCGCTCATGCGCTCGATGACGTCGCTAATAGCCACACCGACGGATTGAGGAGGGGGAGAGAGTTGATAACGGATGTGCTGCTGAGCAACCATACCGCCACCACCACTACCGTTACGGATAGGCGATGGCTTGGTTTCCCAAGATATCAGGCCTTTCTTACGAAGGGAATGTATCTGCGTATAGATACCGCCAACCTTCGAACCGTCTGCCCGCCAGTTAACGATTGCTTCGTAACTAGGCGAGTGATTGCCAGCAGTAACCAGCCCCTTGAGGGCAAGATATGTGGCATATTGTCGTGGAGAAACAGAAACACCGTGAACAAGAAAGTTGCCTTTCCTGTTTTTCGGTTGTTGAGTCACGACGTGTTTGTCTAGGAGGTTCTTGAAAACCTCCAGACCCGCTTGAACATCTAAGGTAGTCCGCATAACAGAGAACAGCATACGCCTTTGTTGGTATCAGGTCAAGTATTTTGTTATACTTAAAAAAGATAAAAAAAACGCTTAAAAAAGTTTGACAACTAAGCAACAACATGAGATACTTTTTGCAGTTATGGCAAGGCCTACAAAACCAGTGAGTGAGGACTACGACTTCGTAGTAGAGCAAGTTCCGGTGTTTATGCGTCACAACGGCGAATTCGTTCGTACGGGTGACTACGCTAATCAGCGTATGGACACGGGGGCCAGAGTCGGAATCACCTCCGAAAAGTACGGTATCATCCAGAATGGTGATTTGTTGAACATGGTCAAAAACACGTTCGGCACGATGGATCTGGGCGATTACAAGGAGCAATCCTTTGTATGTGACGAGGGCAAACGCTTCTACGGGCAATTTGATTTCCCGCAGCAGGTGCAGGCCCCGGTAGTGGGGGACGATGTCTCCTTACGCCTGACGGTTAGAAACTCCTACGACAAAACTTGTCGTGCGAGCGTGAGCGTTGGGATGATGCGGTTAGTTTGCGCTAACGGCATGACCTCCATGCGGAAGGCAGCGAGTTTATCTTGCCGCCACAGCAGCACGGTGTCGATCGCCTCCATCAGGGACGGGATTGAGGATGCGGTGTCGATGTTTGACGATTCGGTCAAAGATCTGACAGTTATGGCGGGGAAGGATATTTCGCACGATCAGGGCGTGCTCATCCTCAACAACCTCGCTCAGAAAAAGGTTCTGTCTGAGTCCCTCAAGGATTCAATCGAGTTGGTCTGGAACGACCCGACTCACTCGGAGGACAGCGACCGTAGCGTCTACAACCTGTACAACGCTTGCACGCAGCACCTGACGCACGTTGGGCAGTCTCGTTTCGAATACTCCTCCAAGCGTTCGGATGCGGTTCTGAATTCGCTTTTCCGTGTCGCTAAAGACGAAAAGTTCTTCGGGCGGATGCTCCTGCCAGTCGACAAAAAGTCGGCGGCAAAGGTCGATATAGCGGCCCAACACATCAGCTTGAATTAGTCGGGCTTTACCCCTTCAAAGCCTCACCCGACAGGGTGGGGCTTTTTTTTGTGCCTTTATGTTATTTTTTGCTTGACATTTCAAACGAAACCAAACCAAAGGTCCATCGTAAGTCGTTGACTATCAATGACTTACGCCGCGGGGCTGCCCGCCGAGCTAAGTCACTGGTGCCCAGCGACTTACGTTCTCTTCGAGGAGCAGACTTCGTGCCAACTCGCGAACTAAAAAAACTTTGTAAACATTCAAAAAAACCCTTGACTCGAAACCAACAACGTGAGAAACTTAAAGCAGGTCAGGACAGACCGGCAAACAAATGAAAGTTTATATTCAACGTAACGGGTCGAGGTGGATCGTCGGGCTATATGGAGCAGGGCAGGACGTAAAGGAAGCGCATTACGCGTTTTTTACTCATGGCGCAACAAACAGTCCAAAATTAGATCTTGACGGCGAAGACGCAGAAGGCAATACGCTTGGCATTTTTTATACAGACGAAAAGAGATTCAATCACGCTTTGCGTCATCGGGCAAAAATCAGACTATGGGGCCACATGGAGGATTTCGCGAAGGCTGACATGAATTTAATGCAATTGGGGGTAGCTATTTCCCACCAAGCGCATTATGATGCAGCGCAGGAACTTCTAAAGGCCGAGTCAGTTTCTGACTTGTTCCGAAGGAAGCTAAACAATGACTTTTATGATGTCGGGACAATCAAAGCAGAACGTCCAGAACATGACGGCACAGATTCCGATAAATTATGAGTAGTACAGAAAAAGAAACCGAAACCAACAACAAAAAAGTAGTCAAAAAGGGCATGGGAGCATTCAGGCTCTCGGTCGAGATACTTGACAACTTGAAAACGGTCTCAAATGAGACAGGTATCCCAGCGTCGACAATCGTCACCAAGTGTCTTGGAAAAGAGCGCGTGGTGGAGATCGTGAAAGCGGAACTTGAAAAATCGCTTTCCAAGTTCAAGTCGCTGGATTAGGAGTTCAAAGGGGGGAATTTTTCCCCCCTTTTTCTCTTGACTCTTGTTCAACTGTGCTATACAATGCTTACATGAAGTTTTTAAAGATAGGTTACGAAAACGCGAAGCTCAAAGGTATTTTTCACTTTTCGCTTCCGAGTGGACACACTTGTCCGGGTGCTTTTAATTGTGCTACTTTTTCAGATCGCACAACTGGAAAGATCACCGACAAGCAGACGCCAGACAGCAAAGGCATAACATATCGCTGCTATGCCGCGATGGATGAGGCGAGGCGTCCCAACGTAAGGGCAGCGCGTTGGCACAACTTCGATTTGCTAAAGGAACAGAAGTCGGTCGATTCAAAAGTTGTTTTGATAGTTGCCAGCATTAAAGAAACTGGATTGATTCGCGGCGGGACTCTGCGTGTGCATATCGGCGGTGACTTTTACAACTACAATTACTTTAGGGCATGGATGAAAGCGGCGAGCTTTTTTCCTAACGTGGTTTTCTATGCTTACACCAAGAGCGTCAACTTTCTTTCGCGCTACTTAAAAGAGTTTGGAAAGCTCCCTAAAAATTGGGCGTTCACTTGCTCGCACGGTGGAAGGTACGACAACTTAATTCCGCAGACTCTGGTTAAGTCAGCGAAAGTTTTCTTTTCAAAAGAAGAGGCTGAAGCCCTTGGTTTGGAGATCGACCACACCGACGATTTTGCAATTTCTGGTGTGGACGACTTTGCTTTATTGATTCATGGCAGCCAGCCAGCGGGGAGCGATGCAAGCAAGGCACTTGCAGCCAACAAGAAAAAAGGCTTTACTGGATACCAACAAAAAGCTACAATAGCCAAGTGTTAATCATAAGCCTGTTGTGTTTAAGTGTTCTAACCTATTTTGTGTTGGGATTTATAAAAAATGAAAATGAATGAAATGAGAAACGGTTCCTTGTACTATAACAAGGTTTTAGATCGCGTCGAGCGAATGATTGGTATCGTGTCCAAGGTCAGAGTTTTGACCTATTACCATAAACAGGACGAAAAGACGGTGCAGGTCAAAAACTTGCGAAAGGCCACGGGGGATGAGGTAAAAAATTATTTAAACCCTCCGCAAACTAGAATTGAAGAATTAAAGGCGAGAATTAAAAACCAATTCTCCCGCATAGGTTCGCTCCTTAAAAGCGATTAGGGGAACACACCTAGTCCCACCCCTTCGGGGGTGGGGCGTTCTTAATTATGAAGTTTACAAGGCAACATAAAACAAAAAGACAAAAATCAGAGGAAATTGTAAATCTGTTAAATACTTATAACTTTACAACCAACCAAGACAAACAAATAACAATTAAAGCCTATTTTGTAGAGGAGGCAATAATAAAATTCCAAAAAAACTATCAACGGATCGGACAGAAGTATTACCACCCTGTCGTATTTACTAAAGTTGAAAAAGCAGCCTAAGTCGTTGGCTGTCAACGACTTACGGCCGCCGGGCAGGGGCGGAGCCTAAGTCATTGAGTATCAGTGGTTTACCATAACAAAAAAAACTTCGTTTTCTTTGTTGACAAGCAGGCAACTCGGTGGTAGTATGTTTGCATGAGTTACATAAACAGCAACTGCACCTATACTCAAAACTACAGCGAAGGAACCTATACTTTTACAGGCCCGTGCCGCGTGACAGGAGACTCCTATACCGTCACAATTCCCGGCAGCGAGCTTTTTGACCTTAATCAAGGTTTGCCTGTTCAGGACGCGTTGAAGTCATTAGATCGAGAGCAACGTGAGTTTGTTATGTCAGGCACAAGCCCCGAAGGCTGGGAAAAATTATTCGGAAAAAAGCCTTGACTTGTAAGCAACAGCTTGCTATCATATACAAAGTTATGAGGGAAAGAGAAGAACCAAAAGGATTCATTAGCTGGGCGGACGCAGGGCCACGTAAGCTCTTGGATGGCTGTGAAGTCGCACCGGATCGCGTCAAGGTGTATTTCAACCTTCAGAAGGATTGCCTTTCTGTAGTTGATACCAGCACAGGTAGGTTATATTGTCATAGTCACAGGGTAGAGTTAAAGGACGCTAGGTTTCACGTTAACGAGAATGGTCGCCAACGTGTTGTCCGCGAGAAGCGCAAAAACGTTCATGCTTATATTATTGGCACATGGGTAAACGAAGGAGACCATCAGGGTTATCGTCTTGAGGTGTCCGCTTTCTCTCGACAGAAAGAGGAAAACAAAGTTATAAAAAAGGTTTGGGGCTGTAACTGTCGTAACGAAGGAAAGTATTCTTGGTGTGAGAATTGCATACCAGAGTCAGGCAACAAGTTTCGCACAGGGTATTACAGCCCATACAAGCACAAGACGTTTGTGGATGAGCTAAACAGAACGCCGATCCATAAGTCGAGCAGGGTGATAGTGAGAGACAAGACAGCCATCGGGCCACACTACAATATATTTTATACAAATGAAAATTGATGATCATTGGTTAATGCCGCGAACAAAAGCGGGAACAGAGGAAATGCGGAAAAGGCTCAACGCTATGAGGGAATTACTACAAGCAGCAGCCAAGACAGACAGTATAGAAACAAAAATAGCTCAAAAAGTATTTAATGAATATTTTACATTTGATTGGGAATGAATAAAAAAGAAGAATGTTATACTTGTGGAGAACCTATAAAAGGTAAATGGGATTCGCAAGTTGAATTAGGTCTTGAAACAGAAGAACTAGACCGTAATAGTTATCATCAGCATTTTATATATGATAAGCATATCAAATGCTCTCCAAGCCGAGCGCAAAGGATTGTGCATTCAAAGTATCCTACGGTTATAGACGAAAGACCGCAATTTGATTGGCGACCAGAAGCAGACAATGCTTGGACAGACGAAATGAGAGCCAAATACAAGAAACTTTACACAGAGGCATGGGTTAAGCTTCAGGAGCTTTATAACCCAGAGTGGCAAAATGAAAAGACCAAAGAAGAAAGTGAGAGTTATAGTGCCTTGGAACACAGGGCAACGAGTGCATAAGTCTAAGAAAGGCAAGGGAGCTTATGATCGAAAAAAAGATGAGAAAAGTAATTGACATGGAAACAACAGTATGGCATAATTTAATTTCCCTTCGGGGAATCGTTAGTTGTTTGACGATAATGTGGTTATTGTAGTTATTGTTGTTGTTTGTCATGTCGTCAGGCTGGGCTGACGTTAAAGATTAGGGTAGGAATACAATGCTAATCATCCCAGACACTTTTGAGTTGACGGAGTTAAATACCCCTGTAGTGGTAACAAAATCGCGCTTGGTGCGCGAGCCAAGTTTAAACCTACGCCCGTTTTCAAGGAGGAAATGCCTTTACTGTTGGTGGTGCGACAGCAACTCATTTTAATTCTGGATGGTTCAGACCGTTATTAAGATACGGCCTAAAGAGCTCGTGTATATCGTGAAAATCGGCATAGGCTTTTCTGGATTGACCGCCATTCAATTCAATTTCCTCTCTCGACGGAGAGAGGTCGGTGTGACGGAATAACTCCTCCCAAAGGGGTAACGTAGCGACTGCGAGAAGTACAGAGACCAATCGGTTGAGGAAAATCGTGGGTGAGTCCGAAGTAAGTAGATCTGAAACATTTGTTTTCTGGGTACTGAAAAGGTGCGGGTACACAAATACTCCCGCCACCATTTTATTTAATATGAAGGTAAGCAATTACGATAAGTTACTAGAGGCATTCGGAGAAAAGAAAGTGAAAACTAAACATTTAAAGCAAAAGGCTGAAAAGAAGAAAGCAGCCAAGAAGACTCGCGCAATTAAGCGAGCAGATGCAGATAAGTTTGATGCGTTGCGCCAAGACTTTACGCGCAAGATAGAATATAGTTTAGGGCATATAATCCAAACCAATGCCAAAAACTGTGAAGCGGTATCCTTCTTAAAGGGTAAGATGAAAAAGATACGGCAAGCGATTTCGGAATAATCTTCCTGTGAACTAGAGTTCAAGCCTCTCGCTCATAGCGAGGGGCTTTTTTATTCGCGGAGTAGCTAAGTTACCCCAAAGACTAAAAAGGTTAAATGCAAATAGGCCAAATAGGTGGTAAGTCGTTGCAAATCAGAGACTTATGGCCGCGGCCTGCCCGGTGGGGCTAACCCATTGATGGTCAACGGGTTAGTCGCCACTGTCAAAGCATCCGTAATCCTCGTCGGTGCCGTAGCCAGCGCTTGCGAGCGCGTCCCCGTCCGCTTCCGCGTCCGAATTGAAACCGTCCGAATCCTCATTGGCGTCGTCGATAGACCACACCACCTCGCGAGAACCGTCGGCATGACACTCGACAACGTCCTCGCCCACCTGATCGGCCAATCTAATGGCCGCGTTCAATGCCGCGTGATCAGCGTCGCCCACGTTCTGTGTGAAACTCTGCACGACACCTTGTCCATCAACAACTGAGTATTTCCTCATAACAAAAATAGTATAGCACAATGTAAGAAAAGGTCAACAGTAAAAACAACATTTATTTAATTATTTTTCTTATTAATTATTGCACTATTGGCACGCAACCTGCACAGAAATGCCTACTTTGAAAACCTAAGTCACTGGTAGTCAATGACTTAGCTGAGGCGCACGCCCGGCCGCGTAAGCCCTTGCGGCCCAACGACTTACGACTTGCCGAAGCACATGGAGCAAGATTCAAAAGGCTTGCACCAGCAAACCTCCTTGTCCTGCGCGACGATGGCCTCGTTCTGCCATTCATTACAGACCGTGTCAAACTCTGTCCGCGCCTGCGGATCAGCCTCAAAAACCTCTTCACAACTAATCATATCCGTCATAACAGAAAACAGTATATCACATAATAGAAAAATGTCAACAGCGAAAACAACATTTATTTAATTATTTTACTTATTGATTAATACACTATTTGGCACATAACCTGCGCAGAAACCCCCTTGTTCAAAACGTAAGTCGTTGGTACTCAATGACTTAGGCCGCGCGGGCAGGCCGGCGAGCTAACCCATTGATACTCAACGGGTTAGGAGTCTTTCACAAAAGGGGGCAAAAGTCAAGCTTAAAAGTAATGTTTAAGCAAAAAAAACCCCACCCCCGAAGGGATGGGATGCGTTGCCTAGGACTTACTCGTTTTCGGAGTCGTCTTCTTCAAGCTCGAGGATTTCGGCTTCGTGTCTTGCCACGATGCCGTTTATCCTCGCCTTGAGGTCTTCGACCCTCTTCGCCTTTTTGGCGACTTCCAACTCGCCCCCAGTAGCCACTTGACCTTCGGTCAGGGGCTTCGGATCGGCCTTCGGCTTGGCAGCCTTCGGCTTTTCCTCTTGGGGAACCGACCAGCCAGCAGTTTCCCCTTCTGGGTTCATCTGCCTACCAGTAGCCAAGTGGACATTGATGTCCAACACCAGCGTACTGCGGATCTCCTTAATGGAGGCGAGTATCTGGTTGGCTTTCTTCAACGGCATTTTGCCGTTGGCTATGTCGGTGGTGAGGTGACGGATCGCTGTGCGGTACTCCGCAGTAGTCTTGATCGCGTCGATGTTTTCGTATGCTCTAATGGTCATGATGTATTTGATTGCTTTGCTTAACGCAGGTGAATCGTACCCTTTGGCCGTTTGTGGCTCAAATCTTTTTAAAGTATGCAATGTAGTTGGCGCGGAGTCAATCATTTTTTTTGATTTCTTTTGCTTTTCTTGCAAACAATAGTTCTTCTCGTTTCATTTCGACGAGGAATTGAGGAATATCTTTGCTAGTTAGCGGTGTGCCTTGTCTATATAGTTCGGATTGCATTTGTGATCTAACATACGTATCGGAGAGCGTTTCTAGAGAGTGGGCTATTTTCCTCTGTTGATATTTTTCCATGCATAACTTTTTGCCGCATGTTTTATTGGCTCGGCACTGATTTTTCCATTTGTCGTATATATCGCCACAGATAGGGCATGGAACTTTTTCCAGTTCACAATTGTTTTTTTCTCTGTAAAAGTCTCTGCGGTATATTGCTTTGCATTCTGGACTACCGCACATAGTAGTTAGAAAACTATACTTGATAAATTCTTTTCCACATACATCGCAGTTATGTTTGCGTGGAGACCCAACATAATGTCCGTCAGTAGTATATCCTTCACGAGAGGGATCTAAATTTTTGCGTATTCTTATGCGACATTTTGGATCGCAGAATGTATGATTACCTTTATTGGGGGTAAATTCATTATTGCAATCTGGGTTTTTGCATTTTCGTTTTTTTAGTGGCGACACTAGCGCAGTTGCTTCGCGGCGTTCGGCATTGTGTTTGTCCTTCCAACATCTTTTAGTACAGTAGTAATGGGTGTTGTTTGCTTGAAGAAATTCTTCACCACAATATCTGCACGTAAAAGAACCAAAAGAACTAGGTCGAGAGCGTGTGCGTTTATGTTTCATCGCTTCGTTAAGTATGGCAAACAGTTGCTGACAAGTCAATGAACTTTTCAACAAAATTAACATATTTTTTATGTTCGGCAATCTTCTTTACGCTTTTGGTTGGTTTTATTTTATTTAAGGCAATAAGCATTTCAGCCCGAGCCAAAGCCTTCGGGAGCAAAGGGTCCACTTTGCGAGGGGAAATACTCTCGCTTCGTGGAAACTCTTCCAAATAGCTTTCCCAATCGAGGTCGTCAAATAGGCCGCTTGAGTGTTCGTTCATTTTCAATATCCGTTGTAAGATGCGGTTGTGCCGTACTTTTTGCGCTTGGCGTCGGCGGCTTTTCTCATTGTGTCGTGGTAAGAGCCTTCGCTCCAGTCTGCTTTTGGATAATATTTCCAAATGTTCAGAGCCGTTATTTCTTCTTTTATTATTGGTTTTTTCATTTTAGAATCCTTCTATGCACAACTGTTTGCCCAGAGCGTTCGAGAGTCGCTCCGAGTTCAAATTGCCAACGCCCAAACCGTCACCGATAGAAAAGCGACTAGGGCAGTTAAGGGAAAACCACATATCCAGATCATTTTCGCAAGGGCTATTGTAAGGTGACCAGTCCAAATGAAAAAGGAACTTGCCAGTTTCGGCATGACAAAAAAGGTGAAAAATCTTCACATTTTCATGAGGCTCAACGTCCAGATCCGGAGTGTACCGTACCGGCACGCCCTCGCTTGTTTTGAATATCTTATTTATCTCTACTCTCATAACAGAAAAGATAGTATAACAAAGCAGACAAAGAAAGACAAGAAGAAAATGATATTTATTTTACTAATTAATTTAATAAAAATTGAGATTTAAAAGAGAATGGCACGAAAGGTGCTACCGAAGAGGGGTCGTAAGTCATTGGTATTCAACGACTTACGCCGCCGGGCCGCCCGCCGCCGTAAGTCATTGATGGTCAACGACTTACGTTGACGTCAAGACTCTTTTTTGAGAAGATCCAAAGTTTTTTCAACGATGGATTTTTTCCAGTAAGGAGGTTTTCCTAAAACTTTCGCTTTTGATAATGATAAATCAACGAGCCATTCGTCATGCTCTGCAATTTCTTCGTCGCCGAAGGTTGGATCTTTTCCCCTGTACGGTTTAGTGTGACGATATTCTTGTTTCATTTAAAATGTATCGCTTGCACATTTGTAATTCTTAAAAAATTTTGCTCTGGCTTGTTTTCTTAATTCTTTAAAGTAGCCATCAAACGACATGACAACTTCCCACCGAGCATCATGGCTCCAAGGCATTCCTTCAATGTCGTCAACAATAACATCAACAACTTCCTCTATAGGCCTCCCCCACGGGTCATTGCCATCTTTCACTAGAAGCGCCCTAGTACACCCGACGGTTATTTTAGTAAGATTAGCTTTTTCGGACTTGTCACAAGCTTCTTCCCAAACTTCCCCTATTCCTTTTTTTATTGTAGGGTTCATTATAATTTATAAAAAGCGTGTTGGCCTATAACCTTGACGGGCTTCTCTCCTTTGGCCCAGTACGGTTTCTTTTTCATCCACGTTGCATGGTAGTGATTAGCGAAGCCAACGTAGTCACGGCTTAAGAGTTTGATGTTCTTTGCTAATGACAGCGCGTACTTACCTTGCGGGACTTTCAACAAGTGTTCGAGGTCTTTTAATCTTTTGCCGTTCCAACAACTAAATTGCCATTTCTTAAGGCATACCTCCGTTGGCGTCCGTTTTCTCTCGAATGCGCGTTGGGCAATGACAGCAGCGACCGCATACATTCCTTTTTCCCCTTCTCCCCTTGCCTCAGCAAGTATAGTGATAGCAATGATTTTGGTTTCTCTGGTGTGGGTAATGTTGGTGTGCCCATAAGCAACCTTAAAAATTGTTGCAATGCCCCAAAGAACAAAGAAGGCGATTAGAGTTTTTTCGACAAAGTAGTTTTGGTTTCCGTATTTCATGTTTTTCATAAGTGTTTTTTTAGTCCTGCGTTGATTTTCATTCGTGCTTCGTGAAGATCACGGGCCAAGCGAACCATGCAAGTCCGCAATTCTAAATTCGTCAAATGGTCGTATTTGGCGAAGTCTTCCAAAGACCCTTCTACTCCTGCTACTATGAACGTGCCTTCGTTTATTTTAGTTTCGTTAATCATAATGTTTTAAGGATCGTAGCTGTCAATGCTGCGCTGCCTATTACCAGCAGCCATGCGTTGAGTTCATTTAGTCCGAGGTCGTTGATCAACCATTTCATCTTGTCTCTCATAACTTCAAAAATTATCGGTTAAAGTTGGTTAATTGTCAAACTTTATTTTCAGCTTTTTTTGCGAGATGTTCAGTCCATTCTTTGGCTCGTCTTTTCCTATCTGCCATATCGGCCATTGGCCAGATATGGTGAAGCTCTCGGCTTTTCCAGATCCCGCGCTTGAATGATTCCCAGTCTGGGCGGTCGATTGGGTGAAAGGTTTCCCATTCTTTTTTTAGCTCTTTTCTTTTTTCTATATCAGTCATAAACTTAATCACAAGAGCCTTCGTAGCAATCGTCAATACTAGTGACTTGAAGTATTTCACCCTTTAGCCAAGTCTTACCGTTGGAGATGTTGACTAGCTCCGCGTGGAATTCGTCGATCATGTCTTGCTCGGTTGTGCCAAGGTCAAAGGTAGTGTGGATTCTATCGGTTCTGGCAAGCTCGTGGTTGCCTTTGTAAGCGGCGTTGCGCTCGACGTTGAACCATACGTTCAGGAATCTCTTTTTTGTTTCGTTTTTCATGTTGTTCTTTCTCTCACTCACTTGTTATATCCTATCAGATTTTAGGCTAAAAGTCAAGCACTATTTTTCATCTTTTTTAGTGCTATTGCAAAGCGGCGGTCTCTTTCGGCTTCGCCTTTCGCGAAGTGGGCTTCGCGGCGTTTCTCTTGGTATGCGTAGTATTCCGGCAATGTCATTCCCCAAGTGGGTTGGCATCCTCGTGCTACTTGCTCGGCTCTTTTCATTTCGATTTCGTTTTTCATATTGTTCTTTCTCTCACTCACTGGATATAGCTTACCAGAAAAGGCACACAAAGTCAACAAGAAAATCACATTTATTTCATTTTTATTTGTGTTGTTTTTGTAAGCACTTGGCATGAGATGTGCTAACACGACCAAGTCGTAAGTCGTTGATAGTCAATGACTTACGCCGGGGGGCAGGCCGCTGGCCTAAGTCCTTGATAGTCAAGCACTTACGTATGGGCTGCTAAGCAGTTACTGTGCCAATACCAGCCTGAAAAAGCACTTTTGTGGGGGTAATTCATCCCATGCCCAGAAGGGTGATTTCATGTGTGTTGAGTACGTACCCACGCGCACCATCTCTTTCCATTTTATTAAATCTTTTGAATACTCTAATTTATACATTATGAAAGGCTCCATATTAGTTAACTCAAAGTATAGCCCACTAGACAGGTCAGCAGTCTTACCCTTACTGATTAGCTTAAGGGATGCAGCATTAACATTAACACAGAGTAAAAGGATTATTATTATTAATTTCATGATGAGTAATTTAAGTATTTGATTCTAGGGCTTACGCCCACCCTACCCTGTGCGCATGTCTCACACACAGGCACGGCTGTGCCATCATCCTCTGTGTTGAGTACACAGCTAGACACAGGGAACCAGCCCCTGCATGAGTAGCACTTGGCTGTGTCCTCATCGTCGTGCAGGTGAATGGCCTGTGTGGGTACGTCATCCCATGTGGTCATAGCATACCCCCTCGCAAGCGTAGGTCATTGCGTAGGTCAATGGAGGCGGTGGGCCTGCATTGGTAGCTCTTCTGTCTACGGTATTGCCTCTTGCGTACTCTGCCCTTGCGTGTTGTGTGCAGCCCTAGTGCCTTAGCCGTATCCTCTCTCTGTCGCGTGTGGTTAATCATATCCTGTTACTGTGCATTGCTTGCGCCTTGTTGATTAGATTCTCCACGTTGATCATGCGATCAAACCTGAAGCGTCTGGTCTGGCCCGTTGCGCCGTTGTTGTCGTGTAGCTCTACCGTAACACCGGAAAAGGATTCCCCTTCGGTAGTATTGCGGAAGTGGTCAACGATCACGCCAACGTAGTCGTAAACATGATTCGCGTGATTTTCCTCGCCCTCGTGGCGAGCCGGATTGTATTGGAACTTAAACATATATCTCATAACAAAAATCATTATATCACAAAAATTAACATTGTCAACATTTATTAATCATGAGTTGAACCATACCTGTCGCCGCAATCTTGACACTGAAACGTCCATCCGTTGTCAGCCTCTTTGCGAGTGATGCGTGATTCTTCATTGCAACTGTGACAAGTGACCAGCACCTCGCTGGTTATCACTCGGCCATTGTTGATGGGATTGACTATCACCAATGGAGAGATGCCTCGGTATCCGTCGTGCCTAATTGAAGGGGCGGCTATTATCATTTGATTACTCATAACGTTTTTGTTTGTTTGTCGATGCTCTTCTGCATTGCCTCGGCCCTTGCCTTTAGGCGCTTGGCCTTGTCTTGGGTGTACCGGCGCAGCTCGTCCATTGTCATTTGGTTTTTCATGTTGTTGTTTCTCTCACTCACTGGGGATAGTATAGCAGACAATGTAAGAAATTGCAAGCACTATTTGCATTTAGTTTCACTTTTATTTGAGGCATCTAAGTTGCTGGTGCGCAGTGACTTAACCTTCTCAGCCAATGCATTCAGCGGCGTGCATCCGGCCCAGTAGTCTGCCGATACCACGCGCACCGTACCGTTCGGCCCCTTGAGTCTCACCGTCTTACCCTTGTTGCTCTTGTCTTCCATGCCCATGAGTGTACAGCACCAGCTAGATAGTGCAAGCACTTTAATCGTTTTGTTTTGAGCCTATCCCTAGCCCCCCACCCCGCCCCCCTTTTTGAAAATTACAAAGCCTGCGAGGGTTAATAAGAGCCCGGGGTGGTTAACAAGAGTCTCCCCGAAAAAATCTCCAGCTAACTCGTTAGGGTCAAAAAACCGCCGGGGGTTTTTTACAAAAATAATGAATTGTATTAATGCGCGAGAAAGTCTTACAAACGTGCACGCGAAGTACCTTTTTGGTCACGTGCTTTTATTATGAAAAATAAAAAAACGAGTAACATTAAGTTCCGTTACAAAGACACCGGCTCCGAGAGACTAATGAGCAGTTTCTCTACGGAGGTTATGAACAAGCTCAGGAAGACATCAAAGATAGTGGGGCGAAAATGTCGAAAAGACAGCGAGAACCCTATTGTAAAAATCTGCAATCAGAATGGGTATATGACTCTTAAAGATTCAAGCACCGTAACGCCTACTCAGGCTAGAGACGACGAAGGTTGGTTTAAAGAGATTTATGAAGACTGTAAAAACAAGAGCTTACCAGTCATCCTCATTGAGCAAGTCTTAAACCGTTATGCTTCATATATGAAGAGAAATAAAAGTAGTAAAAAGAAAAGCTCTCCTCGTTACGTTGAATTCAAAAAAAATACAGTAAATATCAAAAAAAATTATTTCAAGTATGATGACACAAAAAATGAAATAACTGTAAGAAATTTGCAAAACGAAAATATCAAGCTAAATATAGATGATCATCTTAGCGTGCTTGTTCATAAGGATGTTTTTCTTAATAAGTTAAAAGGCAAATTAAATAAGCCCGATTCTGCCTTGTCGACCGTGGCATGGGCTGCGAACATGATGTTCGATCATAAGCTAATTATCCCTACAGTGTTCCTAAGCCAAGAAGAGCCGTATATAGCTAAAAACTTCTTCGCTGCGGACATTAATCTTACGCGTGGCGATTGGCTTCATTTTAACATGCCGTTAAACGGGAAGGAACATTATGCTAAACCAGCGCATATTGCAGCGGCGGAAGATCGTGTGGCGGCGATCCAAAAGAAAATCGACGAGAGCTTAAAGATCGCTCCCGATCAAAGGAAATACCATACGGTATTGTTTGAGGACGTAACGTACAAAGCGACCCATGTCGGCAGGACAAGGTTGCGGAAAATGTGGCACGAAGAGCATAAAAAGCTCGGCGCATTAGTTAGTGAACTTCCGATTTTGAAAGAAATTGAAGAATTCGTTATCGCCAACAAATTAGGATATGCCCACGACAACGTTAAGACAGGGGACAGAAATGGTACCTTTTGCCAAGACCACTTAAAGAATCATTGGGTGGGCCGGGCGCGCAACGGAGCGTTTCCTTTCGAAATAGTCCCTCCTGCCTATACTTCTCAGGAATGTCCTGAGTGCGGGCACAGAAGCAAAGAAAATAGGAAGGGTGACGAATTCAAGTGCACGAAATGCAAATACGAAAACCAGTCGCATAAGGTTGGCGCAATTAATATTGGCCGAAGAGCAATGCAAATCTACTCCCTCAAACAGGAAGGTAAGGACTCCTTACCGAGGAGAGTCAGCACAAAGTCCACCGACTCCCTCGAACAAGTGCGTAAGGGTTCGTAGCTGAGGTGAGCTCAAACAAAACCCAAGAACCCCCTGCTTAGCGCGGGGGGTTTTTTTGTCGCTACGCTCGAATTAGTTTTTGTTATCTAAAGTCTATAAACGAACATGAGGACTTGCACTACTTGCAATAAAGATTTTTTTTTATCCACTGGTTTCGAGAAACGAATAGGAAGACAGGGAAACGTAACTTTTAGGTACGAATGCAAAACCTGCAGGAACCATAAAAAGACAATAAGAGAAAATCGCAAGAAAAAAGAATTAATAGTATATAAAGGTGGAAAATGTTCTATATGTGACTACAACACATACGCAGGCTCATTAGACTTCCA
>Ga0114997_10001669_pt1 | contig 18198 bp, 14 predicted proteins | sample ArcticOcean_MG_C_2_FD_87045 | JGI IMG/M metagenome (GOLD analysis project Ga0114997, IMG submission 87045) | Marine microbial communities from western Arctic Ocean - ArcticOcean_MG_CB4_136 | ecosystem: Environmental > Aquatic > Marine > Oceanic | place: Arctic Ocean: Canada Basin | collected...
GAGTCTTTAATTAAAAAATGAGGAGACGGTAAAATATTATAAGAAATATCTGAAGATATACTGAAGTTTATTCTGAAGTCTTCTAATAATTTATTTTCAATAGTATTTTGTACCCATGTTTTGTCATATAGAGTTGGGATTAATAAATAAAATAGATAAAAAAATAATAAACAAATAAACCCTATTATTAATTTACTAATTTTACTAATTTTGGAACTTTTATTGAAGAAATTATTTGTTTTATTTGTAAGTATGAATAGTGTCCTTTCAACAAAGGAATCAAAATATTTAATAAATTTTAACTTATTATTTTGTTTCATATTTAGTATTGAGACTTAATAAGCTTATAATGAAAATTTTAAAATGATAAACTCTGAATATTTAATTAATCTAAATGAAGCACAAAAAGAGGCTGTTTTATATCTTGATGGCCCTTTACTTATAGTTGCTGGCGCTGGTTCTGGTAAAACTAAAGTTCTTACCTCAAGAATTGCTCATATTATTAAAGAAAAAAAAGCATTTCCTAATCAAATACTATCTGTGACTTTTACCAATAAAGCTGCAAAAGAAATGCAAAGCAGAGTAAGTTTGATACTTAATTCAGAGGCTATTGGATTATCATGGCTCGGGACATTTCACTCTATCTGTGCAAAACTCTTAAGAAAACATGCACCAGCAGCTGGATTAACTTCAAACTTTACAATTATTGATACTGATGATCAGGTAAGATTAATCAAAAATATATGTAAGGCTGAAAACATAGATATCAAACAATTAGCTCCTAAATATATTTTATCTATTATTGATAGATGGAAAAATAAAGGTTTTTATCCGAATGAAGTTATTATTAATAAAAATGATATATATGAAAAAACTTTACTTCCACTTTATAAAATTTATCAACAAAAATTATTAGACTTAAATGTATGTGATTTTGGAGATTTAATTTTACATGTTGTAAAAATTTTGGAACGAAATCTAGATATACGAGAAATATATTCAAATAATTTTAAATATATATTGGTAGATGAATATCAAGATACAAACTACATTCAAAGTAGATGGTTATACCTGTTATCAGAAAAACATAAGAACATATGTTGTGTTGGTGATGATGATCAATCTATTTATAGTTGGCGTGGAGCAGAAATTAAAAATTTTCTAGAATTTGATAAAGTTTACGATGATTCAAAAGTAATACGACTAGAAGAAAACTATCGATCATCTCAAAATATTTTATCTGTTGCTTCAAATCTTATTGCTAACAATCAAAACAGAGTTGGAAAAACTTTAAAAACTACAATGGAAGAAGGTGATTTAGTTAAACTCAATTGTTTTAAAAATGGAAAAGATGAGGCAATAGGAATTTCTGATGAAATTGAAAAAAAACTAAAAAAAAAATATTCTTTTAATAACATTGCTATTTTAGTTAGAGCTATATTTCAAACTAGAGAATTTGAAGAGCGTTTTTTAAAAATTGGAATGCCTTATAGAATTTTAGGAGGAACTAAATTTTATGAACGAGCAGAAATTAAAGACTGTGTTGCTTATTTAAGATTAATTCATCAACCTAAAGATGATTTGGCTTTTGACAGAATAGTGAATAACCCTAAAAGATCTATTGGAGAAAGTACTATAAAATTAATACATGAGTTCTCAAAAGAAAATTCTTTGAGTTTAGAAATTGCATCAAAAAAATTGATTGAAAAAAACTTAATTAAACCAAAAACAAAAATGGGCCTTAACTCTTTTTTATTTTTAATAAACAAATGGAGAAATGATATAAATATAAAAAAAATTAATCACTTTAAATTATTACAATTAGTTTTGGACGAGTCTGGCTATTCTGCAATGCTTAAAAATAAAAAAGATGTTGATAATGAAAGTAGATTGGAAAATATTAAAGAGCTTTTGAATGCAATGAAAGAATTTGATAGTTTAGAAAGCTTTTTAGAGCATGTGGCATTAGCAACATCAATTGACCAAGATTGGGATGGGGAAAAAGTTAACATGATGACAATGCATGGCTCGAAGGGTCTTGAGTTTGATGCTGTTTTTCTTCCTGGTTGGGAAGAAGGTCTTTTCCCTCACCAAAAATCAATTGAAGAAAAAGGGCAAAACGGACTCGAAGAAGAAAGAAGATTGGCCTATGTAGGCATAACTAGAGCCAAAAAGAAGGCACTAATATCATTCGCTATGAATAGATTTTATCAAGGTAATTGGATTGATAGTATGGCTTCTAGATTTATTGAGGAGTTACCTGAAAAATTTCTTGAAAAAAATTCATTTTTTGATGAAAATAAAGATGATGATAATGATTTTGAATTTAACCAAGACTTTGAAATTGATGAAGGAACTAGAAGTCCTGGATGGATTAGATACCAAAAAAGAATTAAATGATTAATAAAAGAATTAAAATTTTAAGAGAAAAATTAAAAAAATATGACATTGATGGATATATAATTCCAAAAAATGACGAATTTTTTTCTGAATATGCTGTTAAAGACAGATTAAAAACTATTTCCAATTTTAGTGGGTCTGCAGGTTTAGCATTAGTTATGAAGAAAAGGAATTTCTTATTTATAGATGGAAGATATACAATTCAAGCTAAACAACAATCAGGCAATCAATTTAAGATAATCGAAATTCATAAATTTTTACCCAAAAACATCATAAAAAATTTAAAATTAGGATTCGACCCAAATTTATTCACAAAAAAAACACTTAATTTAAACTTTGGTAATTCATTACAGCTAATATCAATCGAAAATAATTTGATAGATGAAATTTATCCAAATAAAACTCCTAAAAGAAAACTATTTTATTCATTAATTAACAAATCAGTTGGTGAAAGTCATCAATCCAAAATAAATAAAATTTGTAATATATTAAAATTAAAAAAAGTAGATTATTTATTTATAAGCTCTCCTGAAAATGTTGCTTGGTTAATGAATATTAGGGGCCACGATAATCCTACTAGTCCCATACCTAACTGTCGTCTGTTAATTAACAAAAATAAAAAGATATTTTTAATTGTTGATGAAAAAATTGCTTCAAAAATAGTTAAAGAAAAAAAATTTAAAAAAAATCAAATTATAAATCCTAAAAAATTTGAAGAATTGATTAATAAATTAAATGGAAATCAATTTATTATTGATGGCTTATCTTGCTCAGTTCTAAATAAAAAAATTATTCAATCAAATTTTGATATTGCAGAGGAGGAAGACCCTTGCTATAGATTAAAATCAATCAAAAATTCTACTGAAATTAAAAATACCATTAAAGCACATATAGAAGACGGTCTGGCATTAACCAGATTTATTTATTGGATAAAAAATGTTAATAAAAAAAAAATAACAGAAATTGATGCGAAAAATAAATTACAAAAATTTAGAAAATTAAATAAGAACTACCTATTTCCAAGTTTTGATACTATAGCTGGTACTGGATCTAATGGAGCCATAGTTCATTACAGAGTTTCAAAAAAATCAAATAAGATTATAAATAAAAATGATTTATTTTTGTGTGACTCTGGAGGGCAATACAAGTTTGGTACAACAGATGTAACTAGAACTATCTGCTTTTCTCAAGCAAAAAAATCTATTAAAGATTTATTTACCAAGGTATTGAAAGGACATATTGCTGTTTTTCAAACTAATTTAAAAAAAGACAATATTGGAAAAAAGGTTGACCTTAGGGCTAGAAAATTTTTAAAAAAAGATGGATTAGATTATGCCCATGGAACAGGACATGGAGTAGGATTTTTTTTGAATGTCCATGAAGGTCCACAATCAATATCTAAATTTAATTCTGTTCAACTTGAAGAAGGTATGATTGTAAGTAATGAGCCAGGATATTACAAGAGAGGTCATTACGGAATTAGGATAGAAAATCTTATTTTTATAAAAAAAAATCAAAACAATATATTCTTTGAAAACTTAACTTTGGCACCCATTGAAAAAGATTTAATAAATTATAAATTACTTACCAGTGATGAAAAAGACTATTTATTTAGATACCATTTAAAAATTTATGCAACATTATCTAAATTTTTAAATTTAAAAGAGAGAAAATGGCTAGCTAGTCTTATTTAGCATTTGCATCCATTCTTGTTGATCAATAATTGTGATATTTAATTGTTTTGCTATATTAACTTTTTTAGTGGTTGGTTTTTCACCAGTAATTAAATAATCGAGTTTTTTATTTACGTTGCTAATTATTTTTCCTGAGTTTTTTTCAATTAAAGATTTGGCCTCTGCACGACTAATTCCATTTAATTTTCCTGTAAGCATAAAAGTTTTATTTTTTAATAATCCGTCCATGTCAATCGGGACGACATTTAAAATAGAAAGATTTTTATCTAATTCAAATAGAACCTTTTTATTTGTTTTATTTGCAAAAAAAGTTTTAATTGAGGTAATTTGTGTTTCTCCAATACCGTCAATATTAGATAAATTTTCAATTCTTTCTATTTCTGATAGTTTAAAAAAGTTTGTTGATGATTTTAAATGTCTAGATATAATTTTTGCATTTTCTTGTCCTATATGTCTAATACCTAGTGAATATATAAATCTTTCAAGTGAAATTATTTTTTTTTGTTCTATTGAATATTTTAAATTTGTGATTGATAATTTTCCCCAGCCTACTAATTTTTGTATTTCTTTATAATTCAATTTAAAAATATCTTGTGGTAATTTAATCAATTTTAAATTGAAAAAATTTTCTACAATTTTTTTACCAAAACCATCTATATTAAGTGCTTCCTTTGAGACAAAATGTTTTATCTTTTCAATGGCAATTTTTTCACATTCATATCCTTCACTTGTGCATCTTCTTTCTGCATCTTTTTTTTTTGTTATCTCATTATAATCCTTAACTGTTTTGTTACCACAAGATGGACATTTTAATGGAAAAACGAATTTTTTTGAACTCTTGTCTCTTTTTTTTAAATCAACTGAAATAACATGTGGAATTACATCACCCGCTCTTTCAACCGTAACTGTGTCTCCAATTCTTATGTCTTTTCTAATTATTTCATCTTCATTATGTAATGTTGCATTTGAAACCATTACACCACCAATATTAACAGGCTTAATTTTAGCAACAGGTGTGAGGGCACCCGTTCTTCCGATTTGAATTTCAATATTTTGTATTTCTGAGATCGAACTATTTGCTGAAAACTTATGCGCAATAGCCCATCTTGGAGCATTAGCGGCAAAACCAAGTCTTTTCTGTAAATTAAAATTATTTATTTTGTATACGATGCCATCAATATCAAATGCTATTTCTTTTCTTTTTTCTGCTAAGTTATCATGATTCAAAATTAAATTTTTTACACTTTTAATTTTTTTATTAAATGGATTTATCTTAAATCCCCATAATTTTAAATTTTCTAAAAATTCTGTTTGATTATCAATATTCATATTTTTGGCATAACCATAAGTATATGCAATAAACTTTAGTGGAATCTTACTTGTAACAGCTGGATCTTTTTGTCTTAAAGATCCAGAAGCAGCATTTCTTGGATTTGCAAATTTTGTATTTATTTTCTTAAAATCATTATTTTCAATAAAAACTTCTCCTCTTATATCGATCTCTTCTGGAAAATTTTTTGTAGTTATCAAAATTGGTATATCTTTAATTGTTTTTAGGTTTTGTGTAATATTCTCTCCTTCTTTACCGTCTCCACGCGAAAGACCTTTAACAAATTTTCCTTTTATATAAATTAATGATGCTGATATACCGTCAATCTTTGGTTCCGCACTATACTCAATGTCATTTAAATTTTCTAAACTTAAAAAATTGATTATTTTTTTTTCAAAATTTTTTAAATCATCTTCATTAAAAGCATTTCCTAATGACAGCATTGGTACTTTATGTTTTACTTTCTGAAAGTTTTTTGAAGGTTTAAAACCTACTGAACTATTTGGAGATTCTTTATTTTTTAAAAATTGATATTTTTTTTCTAAATCTATTATATTTTTTTTTAATAAATCAAATTGTTGATCTGATACAATCGGTTTATCTCTGTCATGATAATGTTTATTATACTTTTGTAATAAATTAATTTTTGCTGAATAATCTTTTTTGATTAAATTTTTATTCATCTCATTCAAAAAGGTTTTTGAATTTTTTTATTAATCCTTTTTTTTCTTTTTTAATTTTTTGAGTTTCGTATTTTTGATTAAATATTTTATAAGATTTTTTATACCATTCACTTGAAAGATAATTATACCCTAAAAGACTAGCATATTTTTTAGCTTCATCTTCAAGTCCAATCTTATAATGAATTTCTACTAATCTGTGGATTGCTTCTTCGGAATAGATTGTTGTTTCATAATCATTTAAGATATTCTTAAATCTGTTAATTGCTGGTATCCATTTTTCTTTTTTAATATAATGCCTTCCTAAGTACATTTCTTTTGATGCGATAACATCATTTATTAAATCAATTTTAAATTTTGCATCCAATGTAAAATCAGTGTTAGGATAATTGTCAATTACAAAATTAAATTGTTCTTTTGCATAGATTAATGGTTGTAGGTCTTTTTTTTCACCTCCAATATTTTCATAATAACACATTCCAAGTAAATAATGTACGTAATCCATTCTCTTATCTTTGGGATATGTTTTTATAAATCTTTCAAGATTAAATATTGATTCAGAATAATAATCTTGAATATAATAAGAGTAAGCTGCCATTAGAGCAGATTTTGGTGCCCAATCAGATTGGGGAAATAAAAGCTCTGCTTCCAAAAATTTTTTTGCAGCATAAAATGCATCACCGTTGTCCAGGTTTTTAATACCTTCGTAATAAGTTGATATCATCTCACTTTCTTGGTTTATTTCCTTAATTTGCGAGATTTCTTTTTCTCCTTTCGAACAAGAGCTTAGTGTAATAAATATTACTAATATTACTAATCTAAAAATAAATTTCATTGGATTTTTTTATTAATATTTATTTATATAGTAAAAAAAATTAAGCGATAGACCTTAAATAATTCTTATTAATAAAGGCATGAGGTAAGTTTTTTTCTTTAATTTCTATTAATGAAAAATTTTCTTTATTTTTGTAAACTTTTCTAAGTAACTGATTTGTTAGTTTATGACCTCCTTGCGAGCAAATTATTTTTCCAATAATTTTAAAACCTGATAAATAGAGATCTCCCATACAATCTAAAATTTTATGGTTTACAAATTCTTTTGAATTTCTAAGTCCCTCATCATTTAATACTTTATTATCTTTTACTACAATCGCATTTTCAAGATTACCACCTTTTGCTAGACCCATTTCTTTTAATTTTTCAATATCCTCAAATAAGCAAAATGTTCTTGAGTTATAAACTTCTGTTAAATCTGATTCATATACTTTAATTAAATTTCTTTGATTACCTATAAGTTTATTTTTATATATAAGCTCAAAATCTATATCTAAACTTATTTTACTGGGTTCAATTGATATTAATTTTTCTCCATCATAAAATTCTACTTTTTTTTCAATTTTAATAATTTTTATTGCAGCGTCACTCACATCAAGTCCAACTTTATTAATTTCTTCTACAAAAATTTTTGCTGAGCCATCTAGAATTGGGACTTCCTGGTTATCAATTTCTATTAATGCATTATCAACACCCATTCCATAAAAGGCTCCCATTAAATGTTCAATTGTTGATATACTCACACCAAATTCATTTGAAATAGTTGTGCAAAAAGATGCACTACTTACATTAAAAACATCTGGTATTACTATATTGTCATTTTTAATATCTGTTCTTTTAAAAATTATACCAGTATTTGGTTGTGCAGGTTTAATAATAAGATTTGCAATTAGTCCGCTGTGTAGACCAACACCTTTAAGGACAATTTTACTTTTAATTGTTTTTTGATTTAAAACAGACACAGTAAAGTTATAAATTGACTAGTTAGATTAAAAAAAACAAGAAATGTTACAGAAAAATACTATTTTATTTAAAAAAGTGAAAAAGTTTCTCAAAAAAGCCTTGTTTTATTTGTTTTTTTGGAACCACCACTACCTCTTGTTTGTTAATTCTTTTTCCTAATTTCAATCCTGATTGGCAAATATCTTCTTTTGTTTCTTCTAATAAATCAATGCTACTTGAAATAGAAATTTTTTCTTTGAACTCATTGTCTAATATTGATGATCCTCCACCTGTTAAAACTACTTTACTTTGGTCTAAAATATTAGAGTTTATGTTTAATTCGATAGATTTCGTAGATAATTCTAATATTTCTTCTGTTCTTGCAAGAATTATTTGTTGAATTAAATTAAGTGAAATTTTTTTTTCTTCTAAAAATTTTTGACTTTTATTAAAATTTAATTTTAAATCTTCTGCTTCTTTTAAATTAATGTTTAAAACTTTAGAAATATCTTTTGTAATACTATTTCCACCAATTGGTAGAATATCTAAAAAAATAATTTCATTTTTATAATAACAAGTTATGGATGTTTTATTAAATCCAATATCTATAAATGATATATTTTCTATTAGTGAAAAATTATTTTTATAATTGATAGATTTAGCATAGCTAGTACAAAAAATTTGATCAACAGAAACATCTAACTTAAAAAAAATACTCTTAAAATATTCTATAGTTTCTTTCGGGAGACATATAAAAAGAATATCTAAAGATATTAAATTACATTTTGTGTTGTCTGGTAAAAATGAATGTAAGATATTATCAATTTTATAATTTTTGATAATAATATGGATAATGTTTTTGTCTGGATGATTCCCTGAAATTTGTTGTTTGGCATCTTGTATTAAAAACTGCACATCTTCATTTTTTAATTTTGATCCATCAAGTTGTTTTGTGATTGAAAGTCCAATAGACTGCATCTTGGGGCTATCTATCATCAAATTTACTCCATTAATATATTCTTTAGTAGAAATCTCTAAAAAAGATATAATTTTTTGAAATTCAGATTTAATATTTAAATGATTAGAGAAAAAACTACTTTCATTGTAAAAATTATTTTCTGAATTATCTTTACAAAACGCTGCAGCTCTTATCCTTGAGGAACCACAATCAAAATATACATCAAAATTTTTGTTATTCATTATTGTATAATTAAATGGTTAGAAATTCGTAAATCAATAAGTCTATTATTTTGAAATGAATTGTTTGCTATAATTTTATGTGCAAGATTAAGGGATTTTAATAAATTATTTTCAGGCAATTTAATTAAAATATTATCAATTGTTATAACATCCCATCTATTTGAGGGGTAAAACAGTATTGATTTAAAGTCTGTAAAATTAAACCTCGAACTCTCAATATTTTTTTTAAACTTCAAAAATTCTTTAGCCTTAAATACTCCAAATAGATAAGGTAATGACTCATCAGTTCTTTCAGTTGTTATAAGTTTTCCGTTAGCACCAACTAATAATTTATTATTATTTGAAATTTGTGCAATAATTTTTGTGGGTTTAATATTAATGTTTAATTTTGAAGGATAAATTTTCTTAATGTTGTACTCTTCTATAATATTATATTTAGAAATAATCTTAATAATCTCCTCTTTTTTGATCATTAGTATATTTTTATAAAAAAAATAGTTAAGTTTATTTTCAATTTGCAAATTTTTACTATTTGATAGTCCCAATACGTTAATCTTTTTAATAGTAGTAGAATAATTTTTTTGATTTTCTAAAGTTTTATTACTTGTTGTGCTTAATATTAATAAAAATATTAGATATATTACTATCCTATTTTTTTTATCTATTAATTGATGCATCTTGTAAAATCCATTCAATTAGTTTTATAAAGCTTATACCTGCAAATTCTGCTATCTCCGGTACTAACGACAATCTAGTCATTCCCGGCTGAGTATTGATTTCTAATAAATAAAATTCTCCTTTATAAAATTTAAAGTCTGAACGTGTCACTCCCCTGCACCCAATTTTACTATGAGCCTTCAAAGCAATATCAGTAATTTTTTTTAAATCTTTCTTATTTAAATTAACGGGTATTATATGCTCTGTTTTTGCTTTTGGATTATATTTTGCTTCATAATCATAAAATTTTCTCTTAGGCTTTAATTCAATTGTTCCTAGTTTTTTTTTACCCATTATAGCTACTTGAATTTCTCTTCCAGGTATGAATTCTTCAATTAAAATTTCTTTATAGATGCTTAGTATCTTCAAATTTTTTTTTATATTTTTTTTGTTACATATATAAACGTGTACACTAGAGCCTTCATTTAAGGGTTTAATAATAACAGGAAATTTTAATTTTTTTTCAATTTTTTGAATAATGTTTTTTTCATCTTTTTCATAAATAAATTTAATATATTTTGGTGTTAATATTTTATGTTTTATAAATATTTTTTTTGAAACTTCTTTATCCATTGCTATGGACGATGCTATTACACCTGAATGTGTATAAGGAATTTTTTGGGACTCTAATATTGTCTGAATATATCCATCTTCACCAAATTGACCATGTAAAGCATTAAATATTATATCTGGTTTATAAGATTTTATTTTTTTTAATAAATTACTATTGGGTTCACAAGTTCTAACCTTATATCGATTTTTTTTTAATTTTTTTGCTACTTCTTTTCCAGTTTCTAAACTTATTAGTCGCTCTTTTGATATCCCACCACAAAGAACTAAAATTTTTTTTTTCATAATTATTCTAATATCTTAATTTCTTTTTCTAGTTTAATGCCTGTCTTTTTTTCAACACTCTCTCTAACAAACTCTATCAATTTATTCATATCATTAAAACTAGCGTTATTCCTATTTACGAAAAAGTTACAGTGTTTGATTGAAATGCAAGCATCACCAAAACTTGAGTCAAGTGGCACTGACTCTCTAATAAGCTCCCAAACTTTCTTTCTGGTTTGATCAAAAGGATTTTTGAATGTACTACCACTTGTCTTAATTTTAGTAGGTTGAGCTCTATCTTTCTTATTTCTTAATTCCATAACTTCTTTTTCAATCTTATATTTTTCTTTTTTTTCTCCCTTAAAAGATGCACTTAAAAAAATTAAATCATCTGGTAAATCATTATTTCTATACTCAAATAGAACTTTATCAGCTGGAATTGTGATAACTCTTCCCAATCTATCTATTGCCTGTATTGAAATTAATATATCTTTAAATTCTTTGTTAAAACAACCTGCATTCATTCTTAAACCACCTCCAATAGTGCCAGGTATACAAGCCAAGAACTCTAAACCACCCACTTCATTTTCCAAAGCAAATTGAGATAGTTTTTTATCAGTACAAGCGCTACCTGCTACAATAATACCATTGGGCAACAAAGAAATATTTGAAAAATTTTTTCCTAATTTAATTACTACTCCTTCATAAGTATTATCACTTATGAGAATATTTGATCCAGCACCCAAAATATAAATTTTTTTTTTTCTACCAAAATTTTTTAAGAACAAAACTAAATCTGAAAGAGATTCTGGTTTAAAGTAAACTTTAGTTTTGCCACCAATATTAAACCAATTCTTTTTTTTAAGATCATAATCAAAATAAAATTTACTACTGATCTCATTAGAGAAATTTAGAATTTCTTCATTTATCATTATATCAATTTTGGTAATTCTTTCATCCAAGTTGAAATAGTACCAGCACCCATTCCGATAACTATTTTTTTTCCATAAATATTATTTTTGATAAACTTGGCTAGTTGATATTGATCATTAACAGTAAATAGACTAACTTTTGAATTTTTGATAATATTTTTAGCAAAATTATTATAATCAAATCCTAATTTTATTTTTTCTCCTGCTACATAAACTGGGCACAGAATTACTATATCTGCTTTTTTAAATGATAGACTAAATTCTTTTTTTAAGTCGTTTAGTCTTGATATTCTATGAGGTTGAAATACACAAATTATTTCCTCTTTTTTATATACCGCTCTTACTCCATTTAAAACTTCTTTAATTTCAGTTGGATGGTGAGCATAATCATCATAGAAACTAGCTTCTCGATAAGTAAATATTTTATTAAATCTTCTTTGAACACCTTTAAATTCTTTTAATCCTTTTTTAATAATTTCCTTAGATATTCCTATTGTTGAAGCTACTGCAGCTGCTGCAGTTGAATTTCTAATATTGTGAATTCCTAGAAGAGGAATTTTAATTTTATTAATTAATATATTTTTTTTTCCAGTCAATTTAATTAATAAATCATATTCTGAGAATTCTTTTACTTGTTTTATATTCTTAATATGAAATTGAGATTTAGGATTAGTTCCGTATGTATAATAGTTTTTAATTTTGAGTTTCTTTAATAGTTCAATATTATTTTTATCATCAATACAAATAAATGATTTTCCAAATGAAGGAACTTTATTAATAAATTTTACAAATAAATTTTTAAGCTCACTCATAGATTTATAAAAATCCATGTGTTCTCTATCAATATTTGTAACTATTGAATATGTTGGGGGGATTCGTATGAAACTGCCGTCTGACTCATCTGCTTCCAATATACACCAATCACTTTTTCCAAGTTTTGCTGAATTTTTTAGTGAATTCAACACTCCTCCATTAATGATTGTTGGGTCTAGTTTTGTTTTAGAAAATATTCCTGCTAGTAAAGATGTTGTAGTCGTTTTGCCATGAGATCCAGTAATCACAATATTCTTAGTTAAAGAGACTATATGTGCAAGCATTTCTCCTCTCTTATAGATAGGGAGTTGCTTTCTTCTTGCCTCAACTAATTCTGGATTATTTTTCTTTATTGCTGAAGAAATAACTAGAATAGTAGCTTTTTCTATATTTTGTTTTGTATGTTTAATTGAAATTTTTATTTTATTTTTTTTTAATCGATCAATGTTTTTATTATTAGAAATATCACTTCCTTGAACATTAAAACCCATTCCTTTCATTATTAAAGAAAGGCCACTCATACCAATACCACCTATACCCACAAAATGTATAACTTCAGTTTTAGCTAATTCAATTTTCATTAATAGTAGTTATAATTTTTTGATTTATATTATTCCATGTATTTTTATAGTTAAAATTTTTCATATTCATTTTTTTATCTAAATATTCTTCTTTATTTTCAATAATATTAAACAATTTATCTGTTAGATTGGTGCTGCTCATTTCATTTTGATTCAAAATCCAATTACAACCAATTTTATGATAAAAGAGAGCGTTTTCAAGCTGATGATTATCTTTAGCGCTAGGCAATGGTATAACAATGTGGGGTACATTCAAAAAAATTAATTCTGCTAATGTTGATGCTCCTGCTCTTGTGATACTTAGATTTGATTTATTCATAAAATTGGTAATATCTTCCGTAAAATCAAATAAGTCATTTTCAATCTTATTTTTTAGATAAAAGTTTTTTAAATCGTTATAATTATTAAAGCCAGTTTGATGAAAAACTTTTAATTTAAATTTTTTTGATAGTTCTATTATTGAATCTCTAATTGCAGTATTGAATAGTTTTGCACCTTGACTTCCACCTATTATCAATAAATTAATCTCTCTATCTATATCTATATCTATATTCCTAGATATTTTAGTTGAATAAAACTCTTTTCTTAATAATGATGGAATTAAATAAATCTTATCATTTAACTTATTTGGGAAATTTTTAATTTTATCAGAATAGCAGAAAATTTTTCTACAAGAATTAATAAAAAATTTATTTGACCTTCCCAAAACTATATTTGGTTCAAATAAAAATAATTGAATATTTAAAATTTTAGACACCAGACATAAAGGCAAGGACATATATCCACCTGTTGATATTAATATTTCAATGTTTTTTCTTTTTAAAAAAAAGAAAGATTTGAAAATTAAGTGCAATAGTGAAAAAATTTGAAAAGGTAATAAAAAAATATTTTTTGATATTTTAGTAACATTAATAATTTCTACATTATATTTATCTTTATCTAAAAATTGAATTCCTCTTTGGTCAGAAGTCATACAAACATCAAACTCATCTTTTAAATGATCATAAAATATTGTTGCAGGCACAACATGTCCTCCGGAACCTCCTGTACTTATTAAAATTTTTTTTTTCATTTAGTTAACTTTTCTTTTTGTTAAATTTAAAATTATACCAGATAAAATAGACACACCTACAATTGAAGATCCTCCATAGCTTAAAAATGGTAGAGTAATACCAGTTGTTGGAAAAAGTCTAATATTGACACCTAGATGAATTAATGCCTGCGAAATAATAAGAGTTATTGAGCCTGCAAGAACTAGTTTAATTTTTTCATTTTTTACTAAATATATTTTTTTAAAAACACAGTAAATAAAAAATAAAAATATAAATAATAATAAAATAATTGCAACAACACCAAATTCTTCTGATATTACAGATGCTATATAATCTGTATGTGCTTCTGGTACTCTATTTTTTAGCGTTCCTTCACCAATTCCTTTTCCAAAATAACCTCCATTAATTATTGAATCTATTGCTTTTTCTGATTGAAAATTATGTGTTCCACTACTTGGATTAAAAAATGATAAAATTCTATTTCTTATGTACTCAAATTTAGAAATAAAAAAAATCATGTAAAGTAAGGAAATAATTGAAGCACAAAAAAAAGTGAGGAAAACCGTAAGACTTATCCCTGAAATAAAAACTAGAGTTAACCAAGATAAAAAAATAAGAAGTGTTTGACCAATATCAGGCTGCATCATCAACAAAAAAGATATTGGAACTATCGAAATAAAACTAAAAAAATATTTATAGTAAATATTAAAATTTTTTTCATTACTTAAAATGGTAGCAAGAAAAATTATTGTAAAAGGTTTAACAAGTTCAATAGGCTGAAATCTTGGTAAAAAAAATATGTCTAGCCACCGCTTTGATCCTTTAATTTCAATTCCAATAATTGGTACTAGAAATAAAAAAAATAGAGAAACAAAAAATAAATAAATTGAAATCCTGAAAAGATTTTTCTCATTTAAAGAAGAAAAAAATATTAAAATAAATATTCCAAGACAAATATATATAAAATGTTTAAAAAAGAAAAAATAATTGTTAGTATCCAACTTGTCAGATGCAATTAATGAAGTTGAAGCAAGTGAAAAAAACAAACCCAGACTAAATAAAAGTACTACTAATAAAAAAATTGTTTTATCAATATTTTTCCACCATCCATAATAAAACCTATAAATTGAATTATTGTTTAACATTACTAAGTTCTTTAATAAGGTTATTGAAATATTCACCTCTCTCTTCAAAATTTTTAAAGCTGTCAAAAGAAGCAGAAGCAGGACTAAAAAGAATAATTTGTTTTTTTTTATTATTATTATTTTTTAAGTCTAAAAAAATTTTTTTAATCAAAATTTTTAAATTTATAAAAGATTCATATTTCATTTTTTTTTTTAATTCTTTTATAAAAATACTTCTGTTTTTTCCAAAAACATATGCCTTAAAACTTTTGCAATTATTTTTGGACAATAGAAGCTTATCTCCTTTTTTTGCTAAACCTCCAACTATCCAAGAAACATTAGACATTGATTTTAAAATACTTACAGATGCTGAGAAACTGGTAGCCTTCGAGTCATTAATAATAGTTAAATTTTTAGACCTATAAATTATTTGCTGCCTATATTTTAAACCATTAAATTTATCCAATACTTTAAATATGTTTTCTTTTTTAATTTTGAATATTTTTGCTATTTCAAAAATAAAAGATAAATTTTCTTTATTTGCACTAGTCATAAAATATGGATTATTTATTTTCTTTAAAAGCAACGGGTCAATTTGCTTTTTAACTTTAATTATTTTAGATAAAAAACTTTGAGCTAGTACTTGTTGTTTTATATAAAAATTGTTTGTATTTAAAATTGCATAATCCTCTTTTGTCTGATTTTTTATCAAACGAAACTTGGCTCTAATATAATTTTTAAATGTTCCATGTCTTTCTAAATGATCAGGTGTAATGTTTAATATAGCTGCAATATTTGACTTAAAAAATTTGCTATAATCCAACTGATAAGACGAAGCTTCAATTACAAAAACAGTTTTATTTGTTATATTTTTTTCTAATAAAATTGGATTTCCTATATTTCCTACCAATCTAACGTCTATTTTTTGTTGTTTTAATACTTCATGTAAAATTTTAGCAGTTGTTGACTTTCCATTTGTACCCGTAATAGTTACATTTCTATTTTTACTAAAGTGGCTAAAAAAAATATCTAAATCTGTATTAATCTTTTTTAAGTTTTTTTTTAAGAACTTACTAAGCACACATCTATTAATATCAATCCCTGGACTAATGATTATATAATCAATTTTTTTCTTAACTAATTTTTTATAATTTATTAAATTTTTTTTTATTTCTATTTTTTTACTATTAATTTTATTGTCATCATATAGATAGATTTCATTATTTTTTTTTAAAAATTTAAAAGTAGATAGACCACTTTTACCAAGTCCATAAATTAAAATCTTTTTTCCAGAAAAGAAATTTTTATTGTTTAGCATTATCTTAATTTTAATGTCGCAAGCCCTATCATTGCTAGAATTATTGAAACAATCCAAAATCTGATTACTATCGTTGATTCTGCCCATCCTTTTTTTTCAAAATGATGATGTATAGGTGCCATTCTAAATATTCTTTTTCCTGTTAACTTAAATGATAATACTTGAGCTATAACGGATACTGCTTCCAACACGAATAATCCTCCTGTTATTGCTAAAACAATTTCATGTTTTGTGATTATTCCGACAGCACCTAGTGATCCTCCAAGTGCTAACGATCCCGTATCTCCCATAAATATTTTTGCTGGTGGGGCATTAAACCATAAAAAACCTAAACAAGCTCCAATGATGGATCCACAAAATACTGAAACCTCACCCATTCCCTGTATGTAAGGTATTTGTAAATATTCAGAAAAAACTATGTTACCTGTCACATAGCTAATAAATGCAAAACACCCTGCAACTAATATAACAGGAACAGTTGCCAAGCCATCGAGTCCATCAGTTAAATTTACTGCATTTGAAGAACCTACAATTATAAATACAGAAAAAGGTATAAAAAACCATCCAAGATTTATTATCAAATTTTTAAAAAATGGAAAATATAAATTTGTTAATTCTTCATTTTGAGAAAAATGACTAATCATAAATATACCTATGACTGCTATTAAAATTTGTGAAATAATCTTAAATTTAAAAGAAATACCAGAAGAGTTTTTAAGTTTAATTTTTTGATAATCATCATATGCTCCTAATAAACCAAAAGAAGTAACTATAAAAAGTAAAAACCAAATATAACTATTGTATAAATCACCCCATAAAAGAATACCTGAAAACAAGCCTATAAGTATCAATACTCCACCCATAGTAGGAGTACCTATTTTTTTTATAATGTGCTCTGTTGGTCCATCTTTTCTGATTGGGTTTAAAATTTGTCTTGCTGAAAAAAAATTAATAAATGGAGTACCAATAATCAAAACTACTACCATCGACGTAAACATGGCTAACCCCGTTCTAAATGTAAGATACTTAAAAACGTTGAGAAAACTGTATTGATCTATTAATTCTAAAATAAGACTATAAAGCATTAAATTTACCTGCTTTTATATCATTTGTTAACTTGTTAAGCCCTGTAGAATTTGAACCTTTGATCATTAAATAATCATTATTATTTATACTATTTTTAATCAATTCAATTATTTCTGAATTATTTTTTAAAATTACACCTTTTTTATCTTTATTAAGAGCGCTATATGTGCCCAACATATGTTTTCCAATAATATTTACATTTTTAATAGATGTTTTATTAATATTTTTAGCAACTTCTGTATGTAATATTTTTGAATATTTTCCCAATTCCAACATATCTCCAAGAATTAAATGTTTTTTAGAGTTACTAACCTTAATCATATCAAAATTCTTTAATGCTGAGTTCAATGAGAGTGGATTTGAATTATAACTTTGATCTACAAGATAAAAAAATTTCTTAAATAATTCAATTTTAGAAATATCACCACGTCCATTTAGAATTTCATGCTTATAAAAAATATTACTGTCTAGGTTTTTAATATTTTTAAATATTGATATAATTAAAATAGAAGCTAGTAAATTTTTAATATCATTTTCAAAACATGAATTAAGATAAAAATATTTATTTACGTTATTAATATTAATAGAAATTTTATATTTATATTTTTCTTTTTTTATGGAATTTAGATTAACATCAGAACTTTTGTTTTTCATACTAAAA
>Ga0114997_10001670_pt1 | contig 18198 bp, 6 predicted proteins | sample ArcticOcean_MG_C_2_FD_87045 | JGI IMG/M metagenome (GOLD analysis project Ga0114997, IMG submission 87045) | Marine microbial communities from western Arctic Ocean - ArcticOcean_MG_CB4_136 | ecosystem: Environmental > Aquatic > Marine > Oceanic | place: Arctic Ocean: Canada Basin | collected...
CATTAGAGAAGCAGTACTTCAACATCTCGAGATTACCTTTAAATGCGGCCTCATTAATCGTCTCTTCATCCCACTCGCAATGTTTCACTTCTCTCGCCCACTTGAGGAACTCGAGTTTGCTCGTTCCAGCAACTTGCCAACAAAACCAGGCTTGATCCATCACCGTTCCATCTTCAAATTTCTTTCCCCAGGGCATGTGATTCCACGCCCATTCCAACGTCGAAATGGATGTGCACTCGTGAATAACGTAAAGTAATTTCGATACGTTTACCCCGGCGTACTCAAGCACATCTCGACTCTCTCTATTCACCTTTGAAAAGAACATCCGATCCGTCTCGTTCAATTTCGACAAGACATGCGAGACAAAAACATCCTTATGATGCAACACCAATCCCGTCCATATCTTCGTCGGTCCAAGCTTCAACCGCTCCATATCCGACACGGCCTCTTCTCGATCGCCTCTTCTTTTTCTCCTTCTTCTTCTTCCTCTTCTGGGCGTTGCCGGAGAGATACCTTCTTCTTCGCCAGTATTGTTCTTCGTTCCCTCTTGATGATGATGATGTGTTCTTTTTTCTCGCGCGTAAAAAAAAGCCGTTTTTGCTTTTTTTCTCTTCAAAATTTCACCACAAACCACTTTTTCACACTTTTTTTCTCTATTTTTCTCTGCTCTCTTTCTTTCTTTCTTAGTAGTACACGTTAGAGAACGAGAGAGAGAGAGACGGAGAGAGAGAGAGTCTTTTCTTTCGTCGTTTGGAGAAGGAGGAGGAGGAATTATCCGGTGCGCTCTTCTGTCTTTGTTTCTCTTTCGTGCGACACGTATTATTCGTTATAGGAGATGATGTCTTCCAAAGCGACGAAGGGAAAGAAGAGAAAACAAAGCGACCGCCGCCTCGACGAGCGAGATTTAGATTACTTCGACGACGACGTAAACGACGGGAAGCTACCGCCCGATCACGTGAGAGATAACGACGACGACGGGGACGGGGACGCCAAGGATCTCTTTTACGAGAGCGAGGACGATGCGCTCACCAAGAAAGAGAAGAGAAAAAGAGAGGATGAGGCTGAGCAATTGGAACACGAGGAGAACCATCCTCCTGAAAAGAGAGAGACGGCGGAGGAAAAACGAACGCGTTTAGCGCGCTTGTATTTAGAGAAGTTACGGAGAGAAGCGGCGTTAGAAGGCGACGACGAGGAGTCGGATGTAGACGAGGACGAGGACGTGGATCCGTCCGTGAGAAAGAAGCGGAGAGATTTAGACAGCCACGACCGGTTGGCGAATAAACTCGCCAACGAGGCGGCGGAAGCGGCGGGGAGACACTTTCGGGAAATCGCCGACGGTGTGAAACCGACGAAAACGCCGGTATTGGGGACGTATTTTTCTAGAAAAGCGCACAAACAAAGCGTGACTGGGGTATGTTTGAGTTCCGATGACCGAACGGCGTATAGCGTGAGTAAAGACGGGGCGATTGTGGAGTGGGACGTGGAAACCGGGAAGCGGACCAAGTATCCGAGATGTCCGGTGGTTACGCAGGAAGAGATGCGGACGAAAGGTGGGGGTGGACCGATGGCGCCGCCGAGAAGTGGCGCTGGGATTTTGCTAACCGTAGCATGTGCGAGCGAGAAGAATATCGTCGCGGTAGGTGGTAACGATAAACGAATTCACGTGTTTGATACTAGGATGAAAAAGTTCGTCACGACGTTCGCCGGCCATCGAGGCGCGGTGACTGGTTTGACGTTTAGGCACGGTACCGGGCAAATGTTTTCGTGTTCTGAAGATAGAACGGTGAAAATCTGGTCCGTGGACGATATGGCGTACGTGGATACGTTGTTTGGACACCAAAGCGAGTTGAACGGGATCGACGCGCACAAGAGAGAGCGATGCGCGACGGTCAGTTCGGATCGAACGTTGCGAGCGTGGAAAGTAGCCGAAGATTCGCAGTTGGTGTTCAGACCGTCCATGAATGACGAGAAGAGGACAGATTACGCCATGGAGTGCGTGGCCTCGGTGTCGCATGACCACTGGATTACTGGCGCCAGAGATGGCGCCGTATCATTGTGGAGCGCGAGTAAGAAGAAGCCGCTGTCGACTTTTTCAAACGTGCACGGGTACGACGAACCCATCGGGTTACCGAAAAACTGGGAAGAAGAGGACGGAGAAATCGTTTTAGCCGATCGAATGGCCACGCAAGAATTTTTGAACCTCTCCGTGGAGGATAGAAATAGAGGCGGGTGTGGATATTTAGCGAGTTCGGTGGTCTCCGCCGCGGTGGGCAGAGGGACAAACTTGTGCGCGACAGGCGCCGGCGATGGTACGATTCGTTTGTGGAAAGCAACGCCAGGGGCGAAAGATACCGCGTTGGAACCGAAACACTCTTTACCGCAAAGAGGCTTCGTGAATGGATTAGCCATCGCGTCGTCTGGGAAGTTTTTGTTAGCCGGCGTCGGGCAAGAGCCGAGACTCGGGAGGTGGGGAAGAGACGCCGGTGCGAAAAATGGGGTGGTCATGCATCGATTGGATCACATCGTCGAAGACGATTCGGACGACGACGATGAAGAAGATAGCGATGATGATTCCATGGACGACGACGACGAAGAGGACGAATAATGAATAAATAGTAGAGAAAATTTAGAAGCTTTAGACTGAAATTTATTGAAAGGAAAAATATGTGTGTCTTTCTTTTGTATCTCATCATTTTGATGTATCTCTTTCTTTCTCTCTCTCTCTTGTTCTAGTTTAATGGGTAGTAGTATAAGTGGTCATAATCCTTGTTATTGTTATTGTTGTATTGTTGTATTGTTGTTGTTGTTGTGGTGGTGGTGGTAGTATCAGTTTGCTCTCGTCTAGTAAGTTTATTCGTGGTCGACCCAAGTCCATGGATCGTCGGAGTTCGCATATCCTTCAAGAAACTTCGTCCCTTTACACGTAAACCTCTCAAACGGGCACAGCAACCTCGGCTTCGGCAACGTCGCCTCGTACTCCTTCATGTGATCGAACCACTCCTTCGCGTAATCCGTCTCTCTGTAATCCGGGAACCACGGTCCGCCTTCCGTGTAATGAATCGCCTTTGGCTTTCTCTCCCCCTCGTACGGCTTGTACCACTCGACCAAGAAATTCCACTCGTAATCAATTTTACCAATCAACGAGTCGTCCGTAATCCACGAAAATCTGTGCAAGTACGAGCCCGGTTGGGAGTTGATCATGCTCAAGTTCACTCCTTGGTTCGCCGGGTGTCCACAGTTGTACAAGACCATCGACGACCAGTTCTTCCTCGGGTACGCCTCTTGCGCTTTACCGGCTAACTTCACATCCACCGTCGGTTTGTAATCGTGTTGCACGCACATGATGGCGTACTTGTCGTCGATTTGATCGATCAACTCCTTAATATCCCCCAACCACAAGAAATCGTCGTCCACAAACATCGCCCATCCTTTGTAGTTTTGCAAATACGGCACGAAAAAGCGGCAATATGTAAACTCGGTGGATTGCTTCGGATCTTGGGTTCTCGTGTAAATGCCTTGCTTGCGCATCTCTTCTCTCTTGAGAGGAATGACTTGGATGGGCACCGAGGAGTGCTTTTCCATGGAATATTTCGCCACCTTTTGAGAGTAAGCGCAGCAGAGTGCAACAATAGTAGCATTCGGGGTAAAAGAAGAAGAGGAAAAAAGTCAGTCAAGTGCGCGCGTTGTTAAAAGATGATTACAAAGAGAGCGAGAGAGATCATTTTCGCGAGAGGCAACCGATTGGTGATGACGACGCTTCGCGCGGCTCTTCTTCATCTCCTCCTCCTCCTCCTCCGAGAGAAGCAAAAAACGAAACGGAAAACGAAACGAAAACTGTGTCCTCACCTCGAACGTGATGTCCTCGTGGGAATCGTACCCCACGTAGCACCTGAACGGCATCTCTTTCGTCGCTAACTCGTCGCTTTTATTCGCCATTTTGTTTCTTTTTTTTTTGAGAGGATGAAAATTGCGTTTTGAGCTCTCAAATCGTCAGAAAACAAATAAGGCAACAACAAAGGAAAGAAGTAGAAAAGCGGAAGCGCGCGTACAAATCTGTCTGTGAAAACATAATCATTCGCGGATATATATTTAAGCGTAGTATGCTATTTACAAAGTTACGTTCTCCTCTCTCTATTTCCTACTACTCCTGGAGGAAGAGGAGGTTTCACCGATTCGCTCGGCGACTTCGGTGCTCAAGGCGGAGGCGAAGCGAAGCGCCAGGGCGGAGGCGCCCGGCGCGAGTCTCGGCGCCATTTCGAGAAGTTCCATGGCAATTTTTACATCGTTTTCAGACGGTGGCGAGAGGGAGACGGGTGGGAATTGCAGTTGAGACGGGCTGTCGTCTTTCTTTTGTTCGGAGTTTGCCGGTTTCGTCATCGTCGTCGTCGTCGTCGCGGAGGAAGAATTTTGTTCGGCGATCAAAGATGTCAACTCTCGAGCGATTTCCAACGTCTCTGCATCTTTGCTACTCACTCGAGAGACATCGGAAAGCGATTTCAATGCCAAATGCGCCGGTGCTAACGGTGTCATGATTTCTTTTGGCACGGATTTCTCGACTTCTTCGAGCGCTCGTAAAGGCGCGGAGAAGACGGAGGACACAGAGCCTGCCGCAGAGGCGATGAGAAAGCGACCAAACTCGCGAAGCGCGATGTCTTGCGCCGGACCACCTTCGGGCGAAAGCGCGAGCTCTAAAATTTGCTTCGCGCCCTTCGGAAGCGCAGAAACAGTAGCAGTGCGTTCACCATCTTCTTTCTTTTCTGCCGCCTCTTTCGTGACTACCTCCGGTTCGCCAATCTTTTCGTTATCCGTTATCGAAGAGTAGGATCTGAACGCATTCGAAAGTTGTTTGACTCGTTTCACGCTCAATCGACCACTCTTGGCGCCATCTTTACCATATAACATCTGTTCCAGAGCTCGACGAGACGTTGGCGAATTATTCGTTAATAATCTTCGCGCGACGTACGGGTAGCACTCGTTCGCGATGGAATAATCTGGGTCCGAGGCTAACCCGATGCCTTCGAGCACGGAAAACGAACGCAAAATGTACCCAAAATAACTCGGAATTTGGAAAATGTTGCCGTACTTTTCCTGGACGCCTTCTAAATCTTTCGTAAGTTTCGCAACTTTTGAATCCGCGCCGCCAGAGATTTCAATGAACGCGTCCCGTCGCTTCTTCGGATCCTTGATACCTCGTAACTCTTTTCGAACCTCTTTCAATTTCTCTTCGTCCGGTAAACCGAGTTCGGACCGGAAACCGCTCGCGCCGCCGCCTCTGGCCAACGCGACAAAGAGCAAACCGATCGCTCTAGCTACGCCGGCGTCTTCCATGGCTTCTCGTTTACCGCTGGGAATAAATCCTAACCGGTCGAGATCCGAAGGTACCTCTTCGAAATCTTCCGAGACTAAGTGCGAGATGAACTGTAAAATCGACGCAGATAACTCTTTCGACACTGGAGTGACCAACCCCCAATCTAAAATGACCAACTTCCCGTCGTTCTGTCTAAACAAATTTCCAGGATGCGGATCCGCGTGTAAGAAACCCAAATCCAGCAACATTGATAAATACGCTGTCAACGCTACCGCACATAATTTCGGAATGTCACCTTCTTTCGACTCGTCCAATCGAGCACCGTTGATCCACCCCGTCGTCAACACTTTTCGAGTCGTCGCTGATGTATACACCGGCGCCGCGGTGACCACGTTCGCTAAATCCTGTCTCGATTCCATCGCTTCGCGGAATAACTGCCCGTTTCTCGCTTCGGCTAAGTAATCGAGTTCGGCGATGAACCTTTTTCCCCACTCGTCGATGATGCCTTCTAAATCCGAGTTCAAGCCTTTGAATTTCCTCCACGGCTCCGCGAACGATCGAATGATCCCAATATCTAAAGAGATGGCGACTAACGCGCCCGGTCGTTGGACTTTAACCGCCACGTCGATATTCTCGCCACCTTCGGTCTTTAAATTTGCCCTATATACTTGGCCTAAACTCGCGCTCGCGATTGGTTTTCCTTGATTCAAAACCACTCTCGTCTTGTCCGCCGAGTTGGAGCCTAACTCTTTTTCGATGATTCGTCTCGCGAGCTCGTCATCAAACGGCGGCACGTTATCTTGCAGCTCTCTCAACTCTTTCACGTACGCTTTTGGAATCAAATCCTGTCTCGAGGAGAGCACTTGTCCTAATTTCACGTACGTCGGTCCAAGTGAAATCAAAACGTCTTTCAACTGCGCCGCCCGTTTCGCATCCACTCGATTCTTCACCTCCTCCTTCGGCTCTTCCCCGTAAATCTTCTTATCCATCCACAAACCGACCGAAAATTTACCCAAAAGCGCCAAGGACTTCACCGCTCTTTTCAATAAGACCACCGGTCGTTTCGAAAAGTACTCCCGAATGACTTTCGGATCGTACGTTTGCAACGCCTCCGGCTCCTCTTCGCCTTCCTTCGCGGCCAACGCCGCCCACTCGTCCATGCCTTTATTCGGATCGACAGAGTTACTCAACACGACTAAAACGACGCCGAAGAAAGCAATCATCGCGGCGTATAAAGCATACTCAGACGTTGACGAGGTCACTGCTTTCAACGCCTCGTCCAGCTTGGTCAAATCCGTCCCGGCTGGCACGTTCGCCCTGGCGACTTCCGCCAACGCGTTCAACGCGCTCGTCGCTTTCTCCGTCGCATTACTAAACTCTATCTTCTCTCCTCCAAACAAAGCGCGTTTCCCGACCTCAATCAAAGCATCCACCGCGTCCCATATCTTCGCGCTCTGCTCTAATTCCCACCGTTTCGCGCTTTCCACGAATTCGTTCGCATCAAGCGAAGAAGGAGAAGAATTTGGCAAAAAAGTAGGCACGTGAATTTCGGAAAAACGCGTTTTTGCATCCCCGAGAAAACGGTTCCCGACGTCGACGACACCATCCAAAGCGTTGTTTATGTTGTTGTTGTTGTTCTCGTTTTCCATCGTTGTCCCCGCGTTCTCTTGGATTTTTTTCAACCTCTGGTATTGTTTTTCTAAAACCTCGGACATGGGTCTGTCGGTACTCTTCTCCGCTCCTTGTCCTATTCCTCCTCCGAACGCGCTTACCGTCGACGTCGATTTCTTCTTGAGCGTCTTTTTCTTTCTTGTGACGATGCGAGGAACGACTTTGGAAGAGGAGGAGGAAAAACTATGATGCATGCTGCTGCCGCTCATTTTGAAGAGAGAGAGAGAGGAGTACAAAGCGTCTCCTTTTAAGAGTAGTATTCTTCTTCACGCGCCTTCGCCGCTCTTTCGCGCAAGAATGAGTTTAGATATAATGGAGGAAAAAAAAGCGGATTAATGTTTCTCTGTTGTCACAACCAACGCGCGCGCTTTGACGAATATATATTCACCCAAAAATGGACCAAGACCTGGCCCGGGTAAAAAACGCGACCGGGTTAACGTTACTCTGCGTCGATTTACCCGCGAAAATCAATCACGCGATTGAATTCGGGATAAACTTATTCGCGTATCGCGTTTGCGACGGAGGGGGTAAAACGAGATGGAAAGGCGCGAAAATGCTCCCGAGGAGGCGGTTACATTTCGCGTTCGTCGGGACGACGGGAGGAGGAGGTAATGGTTCGCGAGTTGGGGAGTTTTTACACGCGGAAGATGAAGGTGAGGTGGAGGTTCGGACGTGGGACGCGAGGAACGAGCGGTTTTATTCTTCTTCATCTGAGCGGCGAAATGGTGACCAACATTTAACTACGAAGGAGGAGGAGGAAAAGGAAAAGGAAAAGGAGCAAAAAGAGAGATTGATTTTAGGGGTGAAACGAGGTGATTTCGACGCGGAACTGGGCGCCTACGAGGAAGATTCGCGAGAGGATTTACGGTGGAGAAGTTTAGTGAGCCTCATAGATTTAGAATGTTTGAAACGATGCGAAGTAGAACCTGGCGTGATGTTCGTTCCAGGCGGCGTCGGGCGGTGTTTGGATGCGTACGGGAGGAAGAAACGCTTGGCGAGAGACGTCGTCGAAGAGGAAGGAGCGAAGGAAGAAGAAGAGGAGGATAGGAGAACGGCGAGGTTCACGTTTAAAGCGACAACGCGGGTACCTGAAGATGCGAGCGCGGAGATGTTGACGAAAATTCACGTGGATTGTAGGTTTAGATTCGAGAGAGCACTGAATATGTTTGGCGGAAACCGAGAGGCGATGTTAGCCGAACAACAGTTGGCGTACGTGCTCTTTTTCACGTTCGGGTGTGGGAAGGGATTAGAGCAGTGGAAGGAGTTGACGGTGATTATTGCGAACGTTATGGTAGAGTATATGAAGGAAGAGGTGGAGAGGAAGACTGGTAGCGAGCAATCTGCGATGAAAGATGCGCGCATCGACCAAAAAGGCGAAGAGAAAGAATTTTCCTCCTTCTTCGTGGGATTCCTCGATTCCTTGGAGGCGCAATTCAACGACGACGCGACGAACGAAGGCACGTTGGACGAGGTCGTCTCCGAACTGGCACCATCGAACTCGCGCGACGAGAAACAACTCTCCGACATCCTTCGCGACGCCATCTCGAAAAGTTATCGCGTCGTTGCCTCCTCTCCATCCTTCCCTCGCGACGTCGACGACGCCACGTTTGGATGGCTCGCGCGTTTCGAAACCACCGCCAAACGAGTGTTGCATCTGAAAGTATTTAAAGAGCGAACGCCACGTGAACTGCACAATGCATATCCAACGCTCGTCGTCGACCACGACGCGGAAACCGAGGATGAACAACCTTTAATCGTGGAGTTACCGGAAGGCGAGTACGCTCGCATGGACAAAGACGAGGACGAGATAGAAGTCGTCGTCGCGGAAGCAGAAGCCGAGGATAAAAACAACATAGCCAAAAACGAAAATAGTGGAAACACTCATCATCGAAATCGAATGAGCTGGATGGTCCAATAGTAATAGTTTGAGTAGCACTAGTAGGTAGAACTCTCATCAGAGAGAGGTAGAAAAAAGCACACCTCTCTGCTCTCTCTTTTAACTCTCTTTTCTCAAACCACAAAACTTCTTCACTTTTTCCATCGGGAAGGAGCACAAATCACATCGCGCGCATCCCCTGCACGCCGCACGAAAAGAACAAAAAATGGACGCTTTACTCGCTCGCGCGCACGTGCTCGCCGAGAAGTGTAAAGATTCCAGCGTCGTTTGGTCCGACGTATGCGACGGTTTGCACGGAGAAGGTGTGCGATTGATTATCTTTTTTTTCTCTTCGTTCTCGCCGCCGTCGTCGGTTAAAATCAGAGCGAGGGCGAGAACTCGCGCGCGTTTGCCGCTAAGAACTCACCTTCTCTCTTTCTCTTTACGCGTGTACGTAAAAACTCCAAATCTTTCGCGACAGATATCTCCTCGAAAGAATCCGCCGCGCTTCTCGTCAAATCTATCTTTCAAACGTTAAAGTTCAAGACGACAAAAACCAGTCGAAAATTGGTTGCTAAAACGATATCTAAAGCGCTGCGAGTGGGAGAGTGCGCGAGCGGCGAGAGTAGCGGAAGCGGCGGCGAGTTTGAGAAAGTGTTCATAGTTTTATTGAAGAAATTTTCGGTAAAAGTAGCCACGCGAGCGGACGAAGAGGAGTGCGAAACGTTTAGTCGATGGTGTTGCGCGTGTTTGGAGCACGTGTGTCATCGGTTGGACGCGGCGGGAAATGATGCAAGCGAGGAATTTGAAAGCGTCGTATTGGCGTTAGGAAACGTAGTGAAGGCATGTCTGGTGTCAAACAAGTACCATCACGTGCCTGGAATCGTGTCTTTGACTCTAAGAAAAGGCGAAGTTGGGTTGAGAGTGAATGAGTTGAAGGATATGCCGCCGGATTTACGAGGGGTGTTGTACGAGGCTTTGAAGAGGAGGAAAGGCGTAGATGCGAGCGAAATTCGAAGAGGGCATTTGGAGAAGTTATGTGATTTTGCTGTCGCCAGTGGAAGTGGTGCAGACGTTGTGCTCGCGGCGCGCGCGAGTAAACCGCTTTTGAAGGATTGCACGGCGGAAGGTTTCGAGACTGTCGTGCGAGCGAAACTGGTCAAGGCCTTAAGAAGAAACCCAATTGAATCTACGTTGGAAGTCGTATCGAGAATGATTCGTCACGTGCCGAGAGAGAGCATTACGAAAGAATCCGCGCAAGCGTTTGCGGAAGTAGTCCTGCCTCTGGTGAAGCATGCGGACGAATCGAGACGCATCGCGGCCAAGGCTGTCGTAAAATCCTTTGCAAAGCTGTTGTCCGCGGCGATGGCGAAAGAATTTTTTCTCGAACCGCTTGTAGAAGAAGTTACGGCGAATGCACCGAGCGCATGGGCAGCTAGAGTTGGGATCTGTGAAACTATTTCCGTCGTCGCGCAATCGCTGGTTGTCGCAGCTGTAGAGAATGAAGAAGATGGCAAAATTGCCGTTGAAACGATTGAAGGTTTAGCGGCGCGATTGAAGAGCGAGAAGCAAGTCGAAGCAAAATTTTCGTTGCTCGACGCGCTTTCGCACTGCCTTCAAAAGTGCTCTTCGTTCAGTGAAAACGTGAGAGATGCGATTTTTACGTCGTGTTCGGATGCTAAAGATCGACCGGCGACGCTTCGAGCTCTTTCTTCCGCGATTGCCGCGAGGCCCGATTTCAAGAAAGTGCTCGGGGCAAAAAGCGTGAAGGCGTTGATTGAAATCGTCAAACTCGGCGCGCAGAAAACAATATCGCGACCAGATGGTGTGGTTGCGTTATATATAGTCTCCGCGGCGGCATCGGAAGATGAAAGTGCTTATAGTGCTTCCTCAGATGTATGGAAACCGGAGTGCCTGGAGGCGTATGCAGCGGCTGCGGCAATTTCGAAACTTCCAGACGATTGCGCGGCATATTACGCAAAATCGTTAGAGTTAATATTCGCTATGGACAAAATCCTCGACAAGAAGAAAGTACTTCTCAACGCCACGACCTTGCTGGCATTGCATCCAGACTCTGCAACGCGAAAATCAGCTCGAGATGCAATTGAAATGATGCGATGTAAGAATAAAGCGTCTTCTCGAGATGTCATGGAATCACTTTTAGAGTGGGTAAAAACAGCGGAAGAAGAACACGCGTTTCCAATCTTAGGTGAAGAACTAAACGCAGAAGCTACCAAGAGCGGATTGACGAGTTTTGTCGCGCCTTTTCCCAGTCGATACTGCGGTGCCGCCATCGAGTCGTCCATATTTAACAGAGTATACTTCGACGACGGTACAATTAAACAATACGCATCCATCGACGACGATACTTTTTGTGCGTTTGCGGGGATTTTAATAACGCTCTCGCACCACGAGCTGGTACAATCGAGAACAGGAAGCAATTGTTGGACGCTCATCTTTTCGCGATTCTGTCGAGAAAGGAGCCCGGATGATATTGATTTGAATCGCATCGCTAGTGAGTGTGCAAAACACATCGTTGACGAACTTCAAAACGGGAAGAATGTTCAAAGTAATCGAAAAGCCGTTCGAGCAGTATCAGCGATATCTTCCAACGTTGCATTAGATGTCATTCTGGAAGGCTATTTGCTCGACCCCATGTCTGCGTTTTCGGACGCCTGTCGACGCAACGAAAGCGAAGTCACAGAGAACGACGTGAAAGTTTTCAAAACGCCAATTGGAAGACTCTCAACCGATCCGAAAGATTCGCCGAATAGTACATCGGCGCCAAGTAGCAGCGCGCCGGCCTCATCGGCGGGAACTTCTCTTCGCACAAAAAAAGCGTTGCGGCCTTCGCAATCTGGCGCTGCGACTGCAGGGAAGAGCAAACCAGGAGGTGGCCAAAAAAATGACCCGCGAGAGATTCAGAGACGTGCGCAGATGAAAGAAGAAACCGAAACGAGAAAAAGACTGGCAAAAATCGCGAAAATTATTGAAGATGGCTTAGAAATTATATCAAATGTCTTTGAAGGAGTTCTTGCGTACGACAAGAATCATCGGTCGTTGCTCTTTCAAGGCTACAAAGGGCAGCTCCCGGTCCAGCCTAAGAACAAACTTGGTGATGTTGCTGCAAATGTCGCGTACGATGTTGTTTTCCCACTCTGCAACTCGAAGATTTTGCACGATAGCGTGTGCGTGAGTTGCTTTGAGAGTTTCTTTGAAATCGTCGCGAGCACGAAAGGAATCGTCGCGCTTGCGGGTAAAGATCGTTTCTCTTCGCATCTTCGTGCTAAATTTGCCAGGGCGGTGGTATTATGCGCAGAAGCTCGAGATGGGTTTGAGAAACGACCGATGCTCGATCCGTTATCGAAAGAACCGATTGATGAAGATGCGGATCACGTGGAATTTGAAGTCGCCGTCATCGCCGAAGCGCTGGAAGCTTTGAGGGATAACTTTACCAAATTAGGGGATGGGATTTCTGAGAGTAGAAATTTACTCTCGCTACTATTTCCGATTCTGTCCCGAGCGATTGAAAGAATCGATTGTTCATCGCAACATAAAATGTTATGCTTAGAGTTGCTTGGTGATTACGCCAGGAAAAGTTGTAAACCGATGCGATCGGTAGCTGCCGCCGTTCGGTCTTTGACGAGAGCCATCAACTATTCGGTGAGTCCCAAGTTTACTTTGCTTGCTCAGGATACGTTGCTGTCAGTTGCAAAAACATCTACCAACGCGAACGATGTGCAGGCGTTAGTATATGGGTGCGAGAATGAATCATCGGAAGCTCGTAAAACGTGTTTAGAAGCGCTTTCATCTTTATCAAACATTCATGCGATTACGGTAGAAGATATTGAAACGACGGATGAAATACTACGTGACATCGCCGTTCGACTGTTCATTGCTAAACATGATTCAAACGAAGCGTTCGCTGAAATGGCAACGACGGCTTATGAAAATGCGGGCGTATCTTTTGCCGATGAAGGCGATACCCAATCGCCGACTGTTTTACTCCCGTTTCTCTCGCACGAGTGTTTCGCAGTTCGAGAAGCGACGGTGAAAGCATTTGCGACTGCTGTCGAACAACTTCCAACGGGCGTTGCTTCTGTTTTAGCAAAATTGTTTGCGCTCTTCTCGAGTTGTACCGATGCATCTGGCCGCGCTGGTGTTGTTACCGCTCTGGGCGCCTCTTCCAATGCGTTGCAAAAACACGACGTTCCTTTGGTCGCCACGTTGCTGTTGAAGGCGCTCTCGGACGAATCCCTCGAAGTTCGCGAGGCGTCCATCGATGCCGGTAAAGTGGTCATCGCCGCTCACGGTGAAGCTAACACCGAAACATTACTTAAAGTATTTGAAGGTTATTTTGATAAACCGCCCGATAGAACGGTATCCGAAGAGATTCAGGATTACGCTAAATCCGGCGCAGTTGTCTTCCTGGCATCGTTGGCAGTGCATTTGGATTCGAGTGATCCAAAGGTCAAGCAAATTTTAGAACGCTTGTTGGAGGTTTTGGAAACGCCGTCTGAATCAGTTCAAAGAAAAGTCGCTGACGCGTTCCCACCGTTAATGAAACAACTCGCGACTGAAGAAGAGAAACGCGCGTTGATTGAAGGATTACTCGGGAAGTTGTCGCAAGGCGAATCGTACGCCGTGAGGAGAGGCGCAGCCTTTGGCGTCGCCGGTGCAGTGAAAGGTATCGGTATGGGATCATTAAAAGGTATGGGTATCATGGATAGCATTAAATCATTAATCGAGGATAAGACATCGACACAATCAAGAGAAGGAGCTTTGATGTGTTTCGAATTACTCGTTGAACGTCTCGGTCGACTCTTTGAACCATACGTCGTGACCATTTTACCAATGTTACTCGTCTCTTTTGGCGATCAAACAGAATCCGTGCGTCTCGCGTGCGAAGGCGCGTCCCAGAAAATTATGAAGAATTTATCCGCACAAGGCGTAAAGCTTGTTTTACCGGCGTTATTGGAAGGTTTACGCGACGATCAATGGCGCACGAAGAGCGGGTCTGCGAAACTTCTCGGCGCGATGTCGAGTTGCGCGCCGAAACAATTGGGTAGCTGTTTACCGCAAATTGTGCCAAGACTTTCCCAAGCTCTGGTCGACACGCACCCGAAAGTTGTCGATGCGGCTTCACTTGCGTTAAAGTCGATCGGGGACGTGATTAAAAATCCGGAAATTCAAGCGTTGTCAAAATACCTGTTAGGGGCAATCGCGCACCCGACTACGCACACAGAGAAATGTTTAGACATTCTCTTAGAAACAACGTTCGTTAACGTTGTTGACGCGCCGAGTCTAGCATTAATCATCCCAATAATTTCAAGAGGTTTAAAAGAACGCAAGGCGGATATGAAGAAAAAGGCAGCTAAGATTGCCGGAAACACGTGCGCTTTGGTCGCGGATCCGAAAGATATGGTTCCGTACATCCCGGAGTTAGTCTCGGAATTGAAGAAGTCTCTCATCGATCCAAACCCGGAAGTCCGTTCGGTATCTGCTCGTGCTTTAGCCTCGCTTTTGGATGGTGCAGGTGAAGAACATTTTGAAGATTTAATCCCGTGGTTGACAGAGAAAATGCAAGGCGAAGGGTCCGGCGTCGAAAGAGCCGGTGCGGCGCAAGGTTTAGCCGAATGTCTCAACGCGCTTGGAGGTGACAGATTTGTTGCAATTCTTCCAGAAGTTTATCGCGGATGCAGTAGTCCTCTATCAAGAGTTCGCGAGGGTCATCTGCAGCTCCTGAAGTTTCTTCCCTTATCTGTTGGGCAAAAGTTCGAGCCGTACTTATCGGAGTCCTTGACCACTGTCCTTACCGGTCTCGCGGACGAGGAAGAGTCCGTCCGCGACGCCGCGTTGGGTGCCGGGAGAGTCTTTGTTTCCGCGTATTCGCACTCTGAATCTGCGTTAGATTTAATTTTACCAGCAATCGAAACCGGCACGAACGCTACCGAATGGCGAATTCGACATTGCGCGTTGGAGCTCCTTGGTTCTATGCTCTTCAGAATAGTCGGCAGTTCCGGGAAAGCGCGCGTTCAGCGGGCAACGGCGGAAGAAGAAGAGGCGGCCGCGGATGAAGAAGGGATTTCAACCGAAGCACAAGGCGAACAGTTGACGCGAATGTTAGGTCGAGAACGTCATTTGGACGTTTTGGCCGTCATTTATTTACTTCGATGTGACGGGCAATCGCAAATTCGAAACGATGCCGTGCACGTATGGAAAACAGTTGTTGCGAATACGCCGAGAACTTTGAGAGCGACGTTACCGAGAATTGCCAAGCGCATTCTGCAAGCGTATTCTCAAGGTACGATATCGTCATTGTCCTTGTCGAAAACATCAACAGAAGGTTCAGACGACGATGAAGACGAAGAGGATGACGGCGAAGAGAGAAAAATGACCGGGGCGAGAGCCGTGGCGGATTTGACAAGAAAACTTGGTGAAAAGTTTATCGAGGGCATCTTACCAATTTTGCGCACTGTGTTTGAGGCGACCGAGGAAGAAGCAGAACAAATCGTACGAAATGATAAAATCACTAAAGCTGGCGCGGCGCTGAGTCTCGCGGAGATTTTTGATTGCGCGGAAGAGTCCACGCACGAGGGTGGTATCGTCAACCCGAAGCAAGCGACGTTGTTCACATCTTTCGTCGAAATCTGTCTCTCCAACCCGAACGCGGATACTCAAGACGCCGGCGGCGTGGCCTTCAAAGCCATGTACCGATGGATTGGCGGTAAAGAAGCAGCGGCGAAAATCGTCCCAGACTTGTTGCGCGATATGGAAAGAGACTCAGCTTCGGAGGAAGAGAAGGCGAACGCGCTAAACGGTTTGCGCGTGGCGCTGAAAGTGCAACCGAACATTTTAGCCGTGGCGCTTCCAAAATTGGCGGCGCCGCCGATTACTCCCGATAAAGCAAAAACTTTAGGTGCGTTAGCATCTGTAGCTGGTCCGGCCTTGCCACCGCATTTGGATTCGATCATTCCAAGACTTTTTGACGCGATTGAAGAAGAAACAAATCTGCAAGAAGAAATGTCGTGGACCAAGCGCGAATCCTTCGATGACGTTTCTAAATTTCCAGCGTTCAACGCGTTGCGTTCTATCATTGCCGCCGCTCCTGAAGATTGTGGGGCAGAACTCCTTTCCGAATTATCTGACGCGCTCACAGAACTCGCGAAAACGTCTGCGTTGAAAAAAGTTGACGAAGAGAAGGAAAAGGCAAAAGCCAGACGACGAGCGGTGTCTTCCATCGCCCTCGCAGATTTTGCGACAACGTTTTCCGGCTACGACAATTTTGTCGACGCGCAGATGTTGGTAAAAACGCTATCCGCGCAATTCTCGGACAAGTATAAATGCGCGCGAGACTCCGCATGGGGTGCTTTAAATGTCGTCGTGTCTACAATACAAAAAGACGAGTTGATGGAATTCGTGGATTGTTGCCACGCGTCTATACGACAATGCAAAGAGCAAGCGAAACGTTTACACAAGCAACAAGTAGTGTGGTCAGGCGGCGAGAGTGCGATTGCAGATTCCTCTTCCGCATCCACGTCGTCAAAATACACTATTATTCCCGCGTTGGCCTTACCGAGAGCGTTAGAGGCGCTTTCAAAAATCTACCTCGCGGGTGTCTTACATGGCGAAGAGCCTGAGCATAGACAACGCGCCGCGGAAGCGCTCCAACTCGCCGTCTCTTGTTCCACAAAAGATGGGCTGAAATCGCACATCGTTGGCGTAGCCGGACCGCTCATTCGCGTCGTTTCGGACAAATTTCCGTCGAGCGTACGCGCGGCGTTGCTCGATTGTCTCGCCACATTGGTCGAGAAAGGTGGCATCGGCTTGAAACCCTTCGTGCCTCAACTGCAAACAACCTTTTTGAAATCGTTGAGCGATGCGAACAGATCGCCGAGAATGTCTAGTGCGAAAGGTTTAGGATTATTAATGGCAATTCAAGTCAGAGTTGACACAGTAGCTGCCGATTTAGCGAAGAAACTCGCCAACAACGAAGTCAATGACGAGTGTATCGAAGCGCACTTCGAAGCCGCGCGAGGCGTAGCGAGGCACGGCGGATCAAAAATCACGCCCGAATCTGCCGAAATTGCGTTGAATGCGTCCACCGTAGCCGCGATGACTTCGGAAGATGAAGAGATTCGATTTGCGGCAGCGCGGTGTGCAGCAGCTTTTGCTTCTCTGTACTACGACGAGAGCGGTGAGAACAAAGAATCGAAACGAGAAGAGTGGTTGAAGACGGACGTCGAGCAATTCGCTTCAGAGAACATCACCATCGCGTCTCGCGAAGGCAAATCGAAGATTTTGTCCGAGTTTGCGCGACTCGCGCCAGAGTTTATTTTATCAAGCCCGAAAGACAAAGCGACGACGTTGAACAGCTTAGCAAAATGTGCTTCGGACGATTTGAAATCGGTCAAATCAAATTGCGCGAAAGGATTAGGGTATTTAGGGGAAGCTTGCGTACGCGTCGAAGGCGCGTCGTCGGAGACCGTTTCAAAAATTTTACAAGTATTAACGAAACTTTTAAGAGACGCGAGCGGGGATGTGCGCGAGAACTCATCGAGAGGGATTCGGTCGATGATCAAATGCGCGTCTTTAAAGGACGAAATCGACGATGTAACCATTCACTTTCCAATCTTCCTCGCCGATCTCGCCGAAGTCGCAGTGGCAGATAAACACGATTTGGCAAAGAAGAGTGCCGAACGCGCAGTCTTCCGCGCCTTGCGTTTGGATTTAGGCGCCGAAGTTGCCCTTCCATACTTGAAACAAGGCGGTACTGGATCATCCGCTCGAGGAAAGCTGTCTGATTTGAACCTGCGAAAACTTGCGAGTTTACCGGATGAATCCGAAGACGAGTTTGACCCGATCGCTGAAGAGGAAGATTTAATTTAGAATTAGATTAAACCGCGGGGTACCCGGTAGGTGAATTTCTTAATGTCCATGGCTGCTGCTACTACACGGTATCACTACTATTACTAGTCTTTACTAATATCATTACGTTCACATCATTACCACGTCGTATTCTCGGTCGCTGTCGTATTCATCAATCAAATCCAACGAGAGTAAACAATCTTTCAATCCATCTTTTGCTCGTTTATTGTTAGGATTCATCGACAAGACTTCGGTAAACCACTTCTTCGCGCGCAAAAAATTCTTCAAACCTTCTCTCTGTTCCGAAGGCCGATTACTGATGCTGTAACTATCGCCTAACTTCACGTAAGCATCCGCGCCTCTCACCTTTGCTTTTAAATTCTCCTCGTTATCAATCTCTAACGCTTTTTCGCAATCTTCAATCACTTTCGCAATTAACGTTTGCCGTCGACTACTCTCGGCGGAAGAACCTTCA